>Ga0256829_1003617_pt1 | contig 10611 bp, 10 predicted proteins | sample 131447metaG_FD_185979 | JGI IMG/M metagenome (GOLD analysis project Ga0256829, IMG submission 185979) | Hydrothermal vent microbial communities from Lau Basin, Pacific Ocean - 131-447 | ecosystem: Environmental > Aquatic > Marine > Hydrothermal vents | place: Pacific Ocean: Lau Basin | collected...
ATTATGGCAGGAGTTGAAGCCTTTGCTGGGACAAATACTCGAAGTTTTGGAGCGGATACACAGAACAAACATCTCTATGTCAGCTATCTTAAAAGTAGTGTAGATATTGGTGATAATTTATCTGTTTTAGGAGGAGTAAGCATAGCTCATGGGGATAACTATGATAACAATGTTACAAACCCTACAAACATATATGCTCTTGACTTAACACTTCGTAATCAGCTTGGGAGTTACTCCTCTTTAGTTTGGCAGAGTGAATTTTTACAAAGAGACAAAAAATTGAATGCAAAAACAGATAAACAATCAGGACTCTACTCAGAACTTATCTACCAATACAACAACAACTGGTATACAGGGATTCGTTATGATACTATTTTGAAAAATAACACAGACCTCTCAGCTTATAGTGGTGTTGATACAAATAACCTAGATAGATACACTGCGAAAATTGACTATCATCCATTTCCTATGTCACGTTTAAGACTCCAATACAGTTATGATAGAACAAAAATCATAGCAGGTGAGAGGAAGAATATTAGTGAGATTTTAATGTCTCTAAACATTGCAGCTGGTGCGCATGGCGCACACAACTATTAGGAGAAGATTATGAAAAAACTACTACTTACGATTTTGTTACAAGGTTTCCTTTTTGCCTCACTTAAAGTCGATACAACATACTCTACAATGGGTAAAATTACACAAAAAATTGGTGGCGATTTGGTCACAGTCACGGTACTTGGCAGTGCAAAATATGACCCTCACTTTATCGTACCAAAACCATCACTCATCGCAAAACTCCGCCGTGCTGATTTACTCATCATGAACGGAGGGGGTTTAGAACTTGGTTGGTTACCACCACTTCTTAGAGCCGCAAACAATGCAAAAATTCAAAATGGTGCAAAAGGTCTTTTAGATATGTCTCACTATATCAGCATGATAGATGTCCCCACTTCTGTCTCCCGTGCCTTTGGAGATGTCCATGCACAGGGAAATCCTCACTACACAACAGACCCACATCAAGTCCTTGTCATGGCAGAAGCCATCAAACAAAAGCTCATACAACTTGACCCTGAACATGAAAAAACATATCAAGAAAATTTCAATACTTTTCAAAAAAAATGGCAAAAATATCTGCAAAATTTTGATGCAAAAATGCAAATGTGTCAAGGAAAAAAAATTGTGCAGTACCATGAACTCTATAACTACTTTCTCAAACGCTACGACATACAAAGCATTGGGAACATTGAACCACTCCCAGGCATTGCACCAAGTTCAAAACACACTTTAGCCCTCATTATGAGTATACGACAAAACCATGTCAAAACAATTTTACAAGATGTCTACCACGAGAGAAAAACAGCTGTGTTTATTGCAGACAAGACAGGAACAAAAGTACAAATCATTCCCCATGACATACATGCAGTCAAAGGAAGCGATACTTTAGAAAATTTTTATAACATCATCGGTAAAAGAATATGCAACTAATAACACTCCTTTGGCCTGCGTTTGTACTAGCGATTTTACTCGTCTATATCCATACCATTTTTGGTACAGAGATTATTAAACGCGGTGTCATCTTTACAGACTTAGCTATAGGGCAAATCGCAGCCATTGGGATGGCTTTGAGTGTTGCTTTTTTGGGTGGGGCGTACCAAACACCACTGACACTTCTTTTTGCCATCTTCGCTGCCCTACTGATTACTTGGGCAACAAAACGGGTGCAAAATGTAGAAGCATTTATTGGCTTACTCTATGCCCTTGGTATCTCTTCTATTATGTTAATCTTAGCAAAAAGCTCCGAAGGGATGGAACTCTTTTCCAAACTCAGTGCGGCAGATATACTCTTCACCTCCGAGCAAGACTTACTCATAGATGCAAGTATTTACATTCCTATATCTTTAGTGATGTTTTTTATTTATCCACGGACAAAGGGGTTGCTTAAAGAGCTGATATTTTTTATCATGCTTGCGTTTACTGTCACCTCTTCTGTACAATCCGCAGGAGTTTTAGTCGTTTTTGCACTACTCATTGCCCCTTCGTATGCAGCCATCACACAAAAAAGATTTCCACTCTTACCGTTTGCTTGGATATTTGGGGCTATAAGTATTATCGTAGCACTTTTTGTTTCGTATAATTTTGATTTACCGACAGGATACACTATTATTTTTGTCACTATTTTATCTGCACTTTTGAGTGTTGGTTTTCAACAAAAGAGTTATTAAGCTAAAGAGATGTAAAATAACACTATCTAATACTTATGGAAAACCATGCCAATAGCTACAGAAGCATTTAAAGAACGCTCAAACATTACTTCCTTAGCGCTTTTAGATAAAAACACTATTGCCTATTCGAGTGTCTACCATGGAATTCGTCTGCTTGAACTCCCTGAGTTTAAAACAAAACACAGAATTAGCTTTGATGAAATCTCAGCAAATAGTACTGCATTTTGTTTCAATGATGATGCTACACTCATGGCTTTTGCTACTCAAAATGCCATTTACATCGTCAGTTTACATACAAAAAAAATCATTAAAACCATTAAAGTTGCTAAGGCAATAGTACTAAAACTTATCTTTTGCGATAAATATATTATTGCAGGAACCGATAAAGGAAGAGTCCTCCAATACAGGTACAATAACTCTTCGCAACTCGCACGAATATGCTCTTTTATATCTCCCCATAAAAGAGGAACAGCAAACTATGTGAGTGCCTTGAGTGTTTATGAAAACTACCTAGCTTCTACGGGTTTAGGAGGGGCATTATATATCTTTGATGTTTTCGCACATGTGAAACAAAAAACACTTATAGAGAAGGGAAATCGTATCAATGCTTTGCATTTTCTTGATGCAAAAAGAATAATTAGTGCAGATATTCGTGGAAATATTATTGTTCACGACCTACTAGATGCAGACAAGAACTTAGAGATTAGCGCCCCATTTGCAGATGTCCAACAAATCATAAGTATGCCTAATCCTCGTTTTATTGCCCTTCTAGGGAATGAAAATTATATAAGCCTTATAGATATAGAAGATGCGAAAGTTGCACAAGTAAAATATGTACAATTTCCAGCGAAAACAACACAAATGCTCTTAGCCAATGATGAACTACTCCTCGTCGCATTAAGTAATCAAACTATTATGGAAGTAAAACTCACAAGTGCTAAAAAACTGCGAACGGCACTCATATACAATGAAATTCTTGAGGCGTATGACTTAGTAGAAAATGAAATCATGATGCAATATACAAGAGAGTATAAACTCCTTGAAAAACGCTTTAACAGCCTCTATGAGGAAGCAGCAGCAGCTTTAGTAAGCCAGAACAAACCATTGGCTCTTAAAACTCTCTCAACTGTCAAACAAATTCCTTCTAAAAAAGATGTTATTAATGAGTTATTCACGGCCTACGAAGAGTATAGCCGTTTCAAAATGATATACTTAGAAAAAAAATATGCCCTTGCCTATGCAATGGCTGAAAAGCATCCACCACTCAAACTCTCCCCTCTTTTTATTAAAATTGAAGAAGTGTGGATGGATAACTTTGTCAATGCACAACGCCATGTCCTGATGGGAAATATAGGTAATGCACAAGTACTTCTTGATGAGTATATCACGATTGTTTCAAAAAGAGAGATTATTACACTTCTTTTACGCCAAGACAAAAATTATGTAGAGTTTCTCAAAGCTATTAATGCAAAAGATTTTCAAACACTTGAGGAGCTTATACATAAATATCCCAACTTTAAAGCGACCCCAACATATCTAGTTCTGAATCAAAAAACAGATAAAACGATGCGAAAAATAGAACGTCTCATTCACGAGGGTAAACTTTTACAGGCAAAAGAACTCCTGCAACAATTGAGAACAACACCCTCTCTTAAACATGACTTAAAAAAACTCCATTATAGACTTCAAGAGATGGCACAACTCAAAAGTGCCTATAAACACAATGACTTTAAAACATGCTATGAACTCTTAGATACCTATTATCACCTCAATATTACAGAATTAGGAGTTCTACTCAATAAACATTGGATAGCGCTTATCGATACCTGTGAAGAGCATGCACTCAAAGCAAATCCAAATGCTATTAAAACAACACTTAATACACTTATGTTAGTAAATACAAGAAAAAGTAGAATAGGGGATTTACTGAGAGTCAGTTTTCATTCAAAAATCAAAGCCTATTTAGCAAAACGCAGTTTTACTGGAGCACAAAACATTATCTACTCCTATATAGATATTTTTGGAAGTGATTGTGAGATGAAATCACTTATGAGTATGTATGAGAAGCTTTCTAAAAAGAAACTCGCTATTACACAAGATGGTAATAACCTGATGGATAGAGATAAATGGATAAATTCCGATATTATTGTTCATTCATAATAGCGATTAAACTCTCTCGTGTCTCTTCAAATGGGTTTTGATAGGTGGCACCTTGAGAGATAAATCTTTCCATTTGCTCTTTTTTCATCATAGCAGTATCTAATTCACTATCACTTCCCTTTGTATATGCACCAATTCGTATGAGGACTTCATTCTCTTTAAGTAAAGTGTAATAACGGCGGAATTTGAGTACTGCCTTAAAGTGGTCTTCACTGATGATGTCATTCATTACCCGTGAAGCGGAGTTTAAAATATGTACAGGAGGGTAGATTCCAAAATCGGTCATCTCACGAGAGAGGACAATATGCCCATCTAAAATTGAACGTGACTGATCGGCGATAGGGTCACTCATATCATCACCCTCTATAAGTACCGTAAAAAACGCGGTAATGCTCCCTTTGCCTTCCTCTTTTCCTGCTCGCTCCATAAGCTGTGGCAGAAGAGTTAAAGAGGAGGGTGGGTAGCCTTTAGAAGTAGGAGGTTCCCCAAGTGCAAGCCCAATCTCACGCTGTGCCATCGCAAAACGTGTGACAGAATCCATAATAAACAAAACATCTAAACCCTTATCCTTAAAGTGTTCCGCCACACTCATAGCAGCAAACGCACCATACTTTCGCATCAAAGGGCTATCATCTGATGTTGCCACAATGATAACGGTGTTGGTTAAATCGCCCCCAAGGTTTTTTTCTATAAACTCAGGTACTTCACGTCCACGCTCACCTATGAGGGCAACTACTTTAATAGGGGCATCCGCCCCACGAACAATCATGCCCATTAAAGTAGATTTTCCAACTCCACTTCCTGCGAAAATACCAAGTTTTTGTCCCTTCCCACAAGTAAGCAAGCCATCTATAGATTTTACACCTACACTAAACACTTCATCTATCATTCCCCGTTTCATGGCTGCAATTGGGGCTTTAATGATGGGAGAGAGTGTAGTATTATATATATCGCCTTTTCCATCAATCGGGTTCATAAAGGGGTCAACAACACGCCCTAGTAGTGAATCTCCTATGGCAATATTGAGTCCTGTAGAGTCTAAAAACACTCTATCTCCAGAACAAAATCCTTCTACAAAACTAAAGGGAGTAATAAAAAATGTGCCGCCATCTATCTCCGTTACCATACCTACCGTCTCTTGTGCTGTATTATTAGAAACAATGCGTACCATATCTGAGATACTTACCTTGAGTCCCGTAGCGGTGATAATTGTTGCGTTGATTTTAACAACTTCCCCAAAAGAAACAGAGTAGTTTGCAGTAGAGAGTTTATCTTTAAGAGAGGAGAAGGGCATCAGTTTTAAAAACGTGTGTTTGTTGGAGAATTAATTAAAGAGAAAAATTCACTTCGTGTTTTTTCATCCTTTTTAAACAAACCTCGTAGAGCAGAGGAGGTGGTTGTAGAATTGATTTTTTCTACACCACGCATCTCCATACACATATGGCGTGCTTGTATAACAACAGCAACTCCTTTTGGAGCAATAGCATCCATGATAGCATCTGCAATCTGTTCTGTAAGTTGTTCTTGAATCTGCATACGACGTGCAAAGACATTTACAACACGCGGAATTTTTGAAAGCCCTACAACCTTACCATCGGGAATATAAGCCACATGGACACGACCTATAATCGGTAAAAGGTGATGTTCACATGTAGAGTAAAACTCTATATCTTTGACTAAAACCATCTCATCATTTGAGCTGCTAAAGAGTGCTTTAGAGAGTATCTCTCTAGGGTCTTCTTTATACCCACCATACATAAACTCATACGCTTTACGAACTCGTTGTGGGGTGTCAAGCAAGCCTTCTCTTTGTGAGTCTTCACCCACATGCTCCATCATCACTTTAACTGCGTTTTCAAACTCATTGTTTTGTGTATCTGACACGCTGACTCTTTAGTGTACTAAAATATGTGGCACAATAAGAGGATATTTTTTCATCTTACGGAAAATATGTTTTCGTACCACTTGACGTAAATCATTCTCTAAAGCTCTTCCATTATCCATAAGTCCTGGTTTCATGTTGAGTAAAAAGTGTTCAACTATCTCTTGCATCTCTTTTGCAAAAAACTTATCTTGTCTATCTGGAACAATTCCAAAAGTAGTTACTTTTGGATGTGATAACATTTTTGATGTTTGCTCACTTATCTCTACAACCATCATCACAACACCATCAGAAGCCAATTTTTGTCTATCTAAGATAATGTCATCTTCTATCTTGTTGTTATTTTGGTTGTCAATATATGTTTTTCCAGTTTTGACAGTTTTTACTTTTCGCATATATTTTGGTGCGATTTCTATCTGTTCACCATCTGTCATGAGTAAAATATTTCTCTCTGGAACACCACAAGCCATTCCCGTCTCACGGTGACGCATTACATGGTTATACTCACCATGAATTGGTAAGAAAAATTTAGGATTTACCAAACGCAGCATTAGTTTTTGCTCTTCCATAGAAGCATGTCCAGAGACATGAATGTCTTTACTCATCGCTATACTCGCCCCTGCACGTTGTAAATGGTTCAGCATACCAGAGATACTCCCTTCATTTCCAGGAATAGCACGAGAAGAGAGGACAATGAGATCGGTTGGTTTAATCTTTATGTGTCTATGCTCGCCAATACTCATTCTAAAAAGAGCAGAATTTGCTTCCCCTTGTGAACCTGTTGTCACAATAAGCACCTCTTTATCTTCCATGCGCGCTACTTCATCGGCATCTACAAAAAGTCCTTTTGGAAAACGCAGGTAATCATACTGCATTGCAAGTTCAAGATTACGCTCCATTGAACGTCCTATCACACACACTTTGCGATTATATTTTATTGCTTGCTCAATTGCTTGTTGTACACGGTGAATGTTTGAGCTAAAAGTTGATAATAAAATTCTTCCCTCTGCCTTTGCAAACACTCTCTCTAATGCAGGTCCAACACTCATTTCCGAACCTGTTGCTACTGGATTATGTGAGTTCGTCGAATCACTCAACAAACATAAAACACCCTTTTCACCATAATGCGCAAGTCTATGTAAATCCGCTGCATAGCCATCTACAGGTGTATAATCAATCTTAAAGTCACCCGTATGGATCACCGTTCCCGCTTCAGTAGTAATCGCAACAGAAGAAGAATCGATGATAGAGTGCGTCATATGCATCCACTCTACTTCAAAATCATTTCCTATTTTATAGACTTCGCGTTTGACGATAGGATTAAAATATTTACGATGTTCTTTGATGTGGTGTTCATCAAATTTGTTTCCAATCATCGCAAGAGGCAAAGGTGTTCCATAGATAGGAAATTGCATCTCTTTATACAGATACGGCATAGCACCAATGTGGTCTTCATGTGCATGGGTAATAATCACACCCACAATCTTATCTTTAATCTCACGAAGATAAGCGAAATCAGGAATTAATATATCAACACCATGCATAGTTTCATCAGGAAAACTCATCCCGACATCAACTAAAATTGCCTCTTTTTCAGTTTCAAAAACCATAATATTTCCACCGATTTCACCTAATCCACCAAGTGGAGTGACACGGATTTTTGCTTTTGTGTTTAAATCAATTTTAAAATGAGGATTTTGTCTCTGCTTATGTGCTTCTTGATTTTTGGTAACAAACTTTTTCAGATTTTCATCTGTTGGTGCAGGTTGGCGTTTGTAACGGTTGTTACGGTTTTTATTACGGTTCGCATTGGCAGGTTTCTTGCCTGCTGGTTTTTCACCCTCTTTTGCATTTGGGTTTCTATTTGGGTTAGGTTTACGGTTTCTGTTATTTGGTCTTCTATTATTTGGTTTTTTGTCTGTTTGAGGTTTTGCTTCTTGAGCGACCTCTTTGTTCTCTTCTGACATCCAAACTCCTGTTTATATTATTTTATAGAGTTGGTGATAGTCCTTCGTGCTAACTTGATGAGGGCGAATGGTTAATGTAAGTTCAAGTACTTTAAAAGCTTCTAAAAGCTCCGCCTTTTCATACTTAGAGGAGAGATTTTTCATTAAAGTTTTACGAGGCTGGCTAAATGCAACTCTTAGCATATCCTCAAAATCTTTATCGTTTCTATCTCTACTCTTTTGTATCAAAAAAACAGCAGAATCAATTTTTGGCTGGGGATCAAATGCAGTCGGAGGAACTTTGACAACTATTGCTGCCTCTCCTACACTTTGAGTAATTATACCCAAAGAGCCAAATACTTTTTCACCACTGTTTGCACAAAATTTTTCTGCTACTTCAAGCTGTACCATTACTAAGATATTCTTACACATTGGATCTGCGAGTGCTTTGAGTATGATGTTCGTAGCTATATAGTATGGCAAATTCGCCACCAAGTCATACGGCTCATCAATCAAAGAACTCTTCCAAGCTTGTAAAACATCCCCACAATGTAAGTGGAGTCGCTTGGTATCGATCTCTTTTTCGAAGGTATCTTGTAAAAGCTTACATAAATCGGTATCTACCTCAAAAGCTTCGACACTTTTGACATCAACTAAAAATTTAGTTAAATCACCTAAGCCAGGTCCAATTTCGACAATTTTATTGTCATTTCTGGGCATCGATTCGACGATTTTTCTTAAAACACTTTCATCTTTTAGAAAGTTTTGTCCAAACTTTTTCTTTGCTACTACACTTTCTTTTTTCATAACTAGAGTGTATAGTAATTATACTTACATCTAGGTTATGAAAGAAGTCTAAAGAAATAAACTCAAAAATTAGAGGCTATACTAAAGTTCTAATTTTATCTTCTGAAACAGCAATAAGTCTTCGCTCAAGTCTGTTAATCTCTTCAAGTAACTCTTTTGAAATCTTTTCCATCGCAAAATAATGGTCTGAAGCAATCTTAGCTTCTATCTCGTTTACATTGCGTCTTTTCAATCCTAATAATTTTGTAAAAAAACCACCTTTGGCTTTATTAAAATAGATGTTAAAGATTTGTAAGTATGCATCATGCAATTTAAAATGTAAATTTTCTATATTTGACATTGCTTCCATTGGATTATTTGCTAAAGAGTTGAGCATTTGTCCATCTCCATAAAACCATTTTCCGAATTTACAGTCTGTAGAATTCACAGGAATCGCATCTTCCTCTACTTCTAAACCACTAATGAGTAACTTCGCCTTTTGTACCCATTTGATGTGTGCTGCTTTTGCTGCTCTTAAATGGTTAACAACTTCTTCTTTTTCCATTTATCACACTCCCTTCTTATATTGAAATTCATTATAGTATGTTATACATTAAAAAAATCTAAACCATTAAAAAAATTCTCATAAGATTTATCTATATGTTTCATGTGAAACATTTTGTATATCCATCTAAGCCAAACACGATATAATTGCATATATTATATAGGATAGTAAAATCATGAATTATTTTGCAAAACGAATCATTCCTTGTCTTGATGTAAAAGATGGAAGAGTTGTTAAAGGTGTTAATTTTGTTGGTCTTAAAGATGCAGGAGACCCTGTTGAAGTTGCAAAAAGATACAATGAAGAGGGTGCAGATGAACTTACATTTTTAGATATTACCGCTTCGTCTGACAATCGAGACACCATAGTTGATATTGTCGCACAAGTGGCTCGTGAAATATTTATACCACTTACCGTTGGTGGTGGGATTCGTAAACTCGAAGATATTTATAAACTCCTCAATGTTGGTTGCGATAAGGTAAGTGTTAACTCTGCAGCTATCAAAAGACCTGAACTTATAGATGAGGGTGCAAAACGATTTGGTTCACAATGTATTGTTACGGCGATAGATGTCAAAAAAACAGCCAATGGAAAATACCATGTCTTTTTAAATGGTGGTCGAGTCGATACTGGACTTGATGCGGTTCATTGGGCAAAAGAAGTAGTAGAACGTGGAGCAGGGGAAATACTCCTGACTTCTATGGATGCCGATGGAACAAAGGCAGGATTTGAGCTTAACATTACAGAACAAATCAGCCAAGCAGTCAATGTTCCTGTCATTGCTAGTGGTGGAGCAGGAACTATGCAACACATCAAAGAAGCTTTTGATCACGGTGCAGATGCAGCCCTAGCTGCGAGTATCTTTCACTATAAAGAGATTGACATTATGGATTTAAAGCGCTATCTTCACGATGAAAAAATCCCAGTAAGACTGTAAGGAATAGTATGATTATATGCGCAGGCAACAATGAAACCTTTGATTTTGCACAACCCATTGGAGTAGGGCTTATTGAGAGTGCAATGAATTTAACACGTTTATGTATGTTTGAT
>Ga0256829_1003618_pt1 | contig 10609 bp, 9 predicted proteins | sample 131447metaG_FD_185979 | JGI IMG/M metagenome (GOLD analysis project Ga0256829, IMG submission 185979) | Hydrothermal vent microbial communities from Lau Basin, Pacific Ocean - 131-447 | ecosystem: Environmental > Aquatic > Marine > Hydrothermal vents | place: Pacific Ocean: Lau Basin | collected...
CTTGAATGAGCTCTATCATCACACCCGCTGTATGATCATCTAGAAGACTCTCTATTGCATCGATCCCATCAGCATAGACAAAACCATCAGGAAAAGGGCCGAAATAATTATGCATAGACTCTTGTCCTGTCGCTTTTACGGTTGTAATCGTTCTCCCGTGAAAAGAGTGGTTGAGGGTAATGATTTTGTAACGCTTTATCTCGCCGTCGCGCTCACCATGTTTTCTTGCGATCTTAATGGCACCCTCATTGGCTTCCGCTCCAGAATTTCCAAAGAAACACTGCATATCATAGCCGCTTGCCTCTACGACTTTTTGTGCAGCAAGTGCCTGTGGTGCGATGTAGTAAAGGTTTGAAATGTGTGTAATTTCTGAAACCTGCTTACAGAGTGCTTCTGCTACTCTTTTGTTTGCATGCCCGACAGAGACAACACCGATGCCCGATGTGAAATCAATGTATTTTTTCCCCTCAGCATCGAACAGTGTTGCGTTTTCACCTCTCACAAATTCTACATCCGCACGTGCATATGTAGGCAGAACATATTTTTTATCTATAGCTTTAATATCCATATTTTCCTCTTTAATCGATTTTTAATATACGTACAAAATTCTCTTGAAAAATCGCACTTTTTCCTTCATAGGAGTGTGTTGAACTTGTCAGGTTGTTCACCCCTTTTGCACCAGAATGCACCAGAACACAATCTTCACGCAGGTCATCATTTATCTTGACCACAAATTCTGCTTCTCCCGCATTTGAAAGCAGTTTTATGCGGCTTCCCTCTGCAAAGCCCACAGCACTGTTTAGGTAAGCATGTGAATCTCTATGAAACTGTGAATTCAGCGATGTCGCTGCCTTTGGCGTTATAAGGTAAAACTCTCCCTCATCGACCTTTTGTGGCACTTCAAACTCTTCTAAAAAAACGAATTCACTGTCATCTGTGTCAAAGCCCTCTTTGTAAGGAACTGCTTCACGATTTTCCACCTCAAAACTGCCATCTATTTTCACGACACCATGATTTTTAAAATGCTCTAAATATTCAGCTTCACTTTGAAGTTCGACATCAAAAGCATCTGCCAAATAGGCTGCAAGATCATATTCACTGATGCCTATATCACTCTCAATCTGCTTATGCATCAGCATCATGCCATTATGGGAGTAAGACGTTCGGACATCCTCTTTTTCCAAAAATGTCTTTGCTGGAATGACGAGATCGGCAATCGCACTTGTTTCATTTTCATAGAGTCCAAAATAGATGACATTCTCAGTGCGTTCAATGGCATTTCGTACCCGGTTGGAATCAGGCATCTGTGCAAGCGGGTTGGCACCTTGAATAAACACTGTTTTAAACTCATCAAAAGGTGCACTGACCTTGGAGACCTTTTTAGCTTTTTGTGTTGCAAAAGGAGACTCTATAGCTTCTTTTGAATTTCCAAGATAAGCCACACCACTTCCCTCTTTACCAAAGAGTCCAAGCCCGACTGCCAGAGCATCAATGGCACGCATAACATCTGCACCATCGCGGTACTTTTGAATACCAACACCACAGACAATAGCTGTTTTTTTACCAATGACGAAATGCAGAAAATCTCCGATTTGTCCTAAAGTCATTCCAATATCTTCAAGTATCGCTTTTATGCGAATCGTCTGCGTGAGCTCATAATAATCTTCATGTTCTGTTGCAAAGGCTTCTAAAAAAGCATCATCACAAGCATCTTCAATGTGCAAGAAACGATAGAGTAGCATTGCCAAGAAGATGTCTGTATGCGGTTTTATCTGAATATGCAGATTTGCCATCTTCGCTATTTTCGTTTTTACCGGATCAATGACTATGATTATTTTATCTTTTAATAGCGGTAGTAAATGTGATGATGTTACATGCGGATTTCTTCCCCAAAAAACGACTACTTCTGATTTTGCGATTTCAGAAAGTGGCATATTTTTATTACTGCCACGCCCTTCAATGATGCCGGCTTCTCCTGCACCATCACAGAGAGTTCCCTCAGTAAGGTACGTTCCCATTTGTGCAAATACATGATCAGTCACACCTTGCATCAAGCCAAAATTACCACTATTTCTATAATGAAGTATCTCAGACTTCAACGTAGAGGAAAAGATCTCTTGCAGTTTTGCAAGTGCTTCTTCCATGCTGATCTCTTGCCCTTTATAACGTGGTTTTTCTATTCTTGCATGCGATGCATAATGGTTTAGATGTGGACATAAAAATCCTTGTGTGTGTCCATCTTTAAATGCTTTGAGTTTGCCTTCATCATAAACAATTCCGCAAGCATCATAACAATCAAGTGGACATGCAGTAATGCTGCTTTTCATACTATTCCTCTCTCAATTCAACTTGTACTAATTTTGAAAATATTTTTGGTGGATCGACAACGATCTGCACTTTATATTTTGATATGTTCACGCCATCAGCGATACCTAAAACACGAGAGACTTTATAAACAGTTTGCTTACCATCTATGTAAACTTTTTTACTTTGAATATCTGTCAGTTCATCTGCATCCACATAAATTGTCAACAGTGCCTTTGAAGTATCGGCCACTTTTGCAAGTGGCGTAGCCACATTCACAACCTGCCCCTCTTTTACATCTATGGAGTAAAGGACAAAACCTTGTTTGGAGACTTTTTTATCACGTATGCTTTTTTTCAATTGTGTACGTCGTAACTCCAAGTCTGCAATAGAGTTCTTCAATGAATACACCTCTTTTTGTGTTGCATTCAAAGAGTTCTCACTCGCTATAAGGTCATAAAATTCTCTGTCCTTATCTATGCGAGATTTGATTTTCAAAGCTTCTGTTTTTTTATAATTGAGGCGTTTTTTCTTGAGTACCTCTTCTAAATTTTTGAGTATCTTCTTGTTGATCTTCAATGTTTCTTGCATATCTTTGAGCTTTATTTCAACATCTGCCAGTTCTGCATTGTCAATCTCAGCATCAATAAGAATAAAAGGCTTAGCAGAGAGTTTTTTTCCAAGCATATCTTCATTTACAAAAAGCACCTCCCCTGTCACACTTGAGGAAATGTTTTGTACTTTGTAAGGTTCAACCTTAGAGTAATGCACCTCTGCACTCAACATTACACTCGATATAATAAGATAGAGTAATATTCTCACGCGATCATGCCTTTTTGTTTTATATATGGTGTTTATTTTAACATTTCCTAGCTAATATTCAAGCATATTTCATTTTATTTTTGGTACTATTAAGGCATATTTAACGAAAAGGTCTTAAATGTCTGTATTAGATAATGTTGATGCTGCTACAAATTTGGCTAAAAACAATGAGTTGCAACTTTTAGTTTTTCGTGTCAGCGAAAAAGAGGACTCGGCTTACTACGCCATCAATGTTTTTAAAACAAGAGAGGTTGTAGAGGCAAAAAACCATTATCTCACGCAGATACCTGCACCACACCCTCTTTTAGAAGGTACTATTATTCTGCGTGGATTGCAGATTCCTATTTTAAATCTTCCAGCATGGTTGGGAGTAACACTTTCAAAAGAGGAGATAGAGCGCTCGAACATTCTTATATGTGACTTTAATGGTGTCATTATCGGTCTTCGCATTATGTCTGCATACCGTGTACTTAAAAAGAACTGGAATGAGATGCATGCACCCGATAGTTACAGACTCAAAGAAGATGGTGTCGTCATGAATGACACACGCCTTGAAGATGGATCACTCTGCTTAATACTTGATTATGAAAAGCTGCTCGCAGACGTTCTTCCTCAAGCACTTGTTGATGTTGACAGAGATACAGAGATGCTCAAAGATATTGAAATTCCAGACAAGCTCAAATACGGAACAGTACTCATAGCAGAAGATTCAAAAACAGCACAAAGACACCTCGTGCAACTCTTTGCAAAAGCAAATATTGACATGAAACTTTTTGATAATGGGAAAAAACTCGTTGACTTTATCAATGCACTTGATGAAGCACAAATAGAGAAGATCCCTGCTATTATCACGGACATTGAAATGCCGGAAATGTCAGGTTTTACTGTTGTAAAACTCTTAAAGTCAAACATTAAAACAAGAAGTATTCCTATCATTGTCAATTCATCAATGACAGGTGCTAATAATAAACGTGAAGCAGAAGTACTTGGAGCTGATGGTTTTATTGACAAAACGAAAAGTCATAATATTATCCCACTCATTGCATCTGTAATGCAACAAAGCAATAATCAGTAGTATATTATCTAAGAGTATATCAAAAATTTAAAGAGTGATGCAGTAGCTAGGCAGGATGAGGAAGGCTACTTAAAGTAGCTGACGAAGAGGTAACGACGCTAATGCGCCGCTTCTGGCACTAAATGCCGACACCCCTGTCGCTAAAGCGTAAATGGGGTGACTTGAATTTTTAACCTCTTTATTGGAACATTGAGATTAGTACACCTGCCGCTACAGCTGAACCAATAACACCTGCAACATTTGGACCCATTGCATGCATTAAAAGCATATTTGTACGGTCATACTCCATACCTACTTTATTTGATACACGCGCTGCCATAGGAACCGCAGATACACCTGCTGAACCGATGAGTGGATTCACTTTGTGACCAGGGAAAAGGTTCATAAGTTTCGCCATAAGTACACCTGCTGCCGTACCAACACCAAATGCGATGATACCAAGAGCCATAATGAACATTGTCTCAGGAACAAGGAACTGATCTGCTGCAAGTTTTGAACCAACACCCAAACCTAAGAAAATAGTTGTAATGTTGATGAGTGCATTTTGAAGCGTATCGTTCAGACGTTCAACAACACCAGACTCTTTTAGGAAGTTACCGAACATAAATGCACCGATAAGTGGTGTAGATTCCGGTAAAACCAAAATAGCCAGAACAAGCACTAAAATAGGGAAAATCAATTTCTCTAAACGAGATACGTGACGCAATGTACTCATTTTAATTTTTCTCTCTGCTTCTGTTGTCAATGCTTTCATAATTGGAGGCTGAATAATAGGAACCATCGCCATATAACTATAAGAAGCAACCGCAATAGCACCTAAAAGTTCAGGAGCAAGTTTTGTTGCAATAAAGATAGATGTCGGACCATCCGCACCACCAATGATAGAGATCGCAGATGCTTGTTTAAGTGTGAAGTCAACAAATCCCATTTGAGCAAGAACCATTGCACCAACAAGCGTTCCAAAAATACCAAACTGTGCAGCACCGCCAAGGAGCGCTGTTTTAGGGTTTGACAGAAGTGGACCAAAATCAGTCATCGCACCAACACCCATAAAGATGATGATAGGGAAAAGCTCATTTGAAAGCCCTGCTTGATAGATAACCCCTAAGAATCCGTGTGGACCGGCAATACCTGCAATAGGAATATTTGCTAAAAGTCCACCAAAAGCAATTGGTAAAAGCAGTAGTGGCTCAAAACCTTTTGCAATAGCCAACCAAAAGAGTAAGAAAGTCACAAGGATCATAATAATACGACCAAGCCCCTTGCTGAAGTCACTCATAGGCTGCCCTGTTGCACTCATCTCATCTGCACGTGGATGCACAAGGGCGACAACACCTGTAGACTCCAAGAAGCTCATAATCATCTTACCCATCGGTTGTGATTTATACGTCTCTTCTTGATGTGCCGAAACTTCCTGAGAAGTTGCTGCATGCTCAGATGCTGCTGCATTCGCTGAAAAAGCAAATGCAAAAAGCATCATCGCTGCAAAAAATTTAATTACAATATTTTTCATTGATTATCCTATGACTGCTACGACTTGACCCTCTACAACTTTGTCATTTGTAGCAACGTTAATACTTTTGAGTACTCCACCAGTTGGTGCAACAACATCGATTTCCATTTTCATAGATTCTAAGATCATGATAACATCGCCTTCATTTACACTCTGGCCTGGATTGGCAACGATTTTCCAAACATTACCCGGAAGAAGTGCTTTGATCTCAACACCGTCACCACTTGGTGCATTTGGTGTTGGAGCTGCTACTGCCGCTTCACCATCTACTGCTACTACTTGAACATCACCGCTACCTTCAGCAACCTGAACACTAAACTTCTGACCATCTACTACTACTGTATAATTTCCACTCATCTCTTTTCTTTCTCCTTTACACTCTTCTTCCATTTCGGATTTTTTACGTACATTTAATTCGCCTTCACCTTTAAGGAATGCGATACCTTTGTCTTGACATGCTGCTGCGATGAAAATATTTTCTTCAGTGATCTCAATATTTTCTTCTTTAAGTTTGTTGATCCAGTTCTCTAAAGATTTTGCAGGATCAGCATCAGCAAGATCTAACGCTTTTTCTTTTGTAGGTAAAAGATTTAGTTTCTCTGAAGCAATTTTTACAATCTCAGGATCCGGTTCAACCGGAGTTTTTCCAAAATAACCAAGAACCATACGTCCATAGCCTGGAGCGATCGCTTCCCATGGGCCTTGCATAACATTGTTCAGTGCCTGTTGGAAGTAAAATTGAGAAACCGGTGTTACAGAAGTACCATAACCACCTTTTTCTACAACTTCTTGCATCGCTGCGATAACTTCAGGGAATTTATCCATAATTCCATTGTCACGCATCATTTGCGTATTTGCAGTTAATGCACCACCTGGCATTGGTGAAAATGGAATGATAGGTGATACCATAGTCGCTTCAGGCGGCATGAAATAATCTTCTAAACATGCTTGCAACTCTTTTTCATATGTAAGAATCTTACCAAGCTCTAATCCACCAAGGTCATAGTTCATTCCCTTCGTTGCGTGAAGCATAGTAAGAATGTCCGGCTGGCTTGTTCCACCACTTACAGGGCTCGCTGCCATGTCAATACCGTCAACACCTGCTTCAAGAGCCGCCATATATGCAGCAACAGATACACCTGCAGTTTCATGTGTATGGAGACGAATATGTGTATCATCACCTAAAAGTTTTCTTGCCATCGTGATAGTTTCGAAAACTTTTTGAGGGTTTGAAGTACCTGAAGCATCTTTAAAACAGATACTGTCATATGGAAGACCACTGTCTAAGATATCACGCAATGTCTTTTCATAGAACTCAACCGTATGTGCACCATGGCATCCCGGTGGGAGGTCCATCATTGTCACAACCGCTTCGTGCTTGAGTCCGTGATGCGTGATTCTCTCAGCTGAATACTTTAAGTTTTCAACATCATTGAGTGCATCAAAGTTACGAATAGTCGTAGTTCCGTGTTTTTTGAACATTTTTGCATGGAGGTCTATAAGCTCTTTTGAACCAGTATCAAGCATAACTGTGTTTACACCACGAGCCAATGTTTGAAGGTTTGCTTCAGGTCCAACGATTTTACGGAACTTGTCCATCATCTCAAATGCATCTTCTCTTAAATAGAAATAGAGTGATTGAAATCTTGCTCCCCCGCCAAACTCAAAGTGAGTAATACCAGCCATTTTTGCTGCTTCTACTGCTGGAAAGAAATCTTCCATCAATACGCGACCACCAAAAACTGACTGGAAACCATCTCTAAAAGTAGTATCCATTACATCTATATATTTCTTAGCCATTCTAATCCTTAACCTTGTCTATGATGTGCTATTGCTGCTGTAATCGCTGCAACTATCTTCTTTTTATTGCTTTGGGCACCTGTACCTTGTGTACCTGCACTCGGCTGTGGTTCGGGGAAAAATTTATTAATGACAGATGACATAATATTCATACATGCTATCATAATAATGAGAAATACGAACACTGTTCCCATTCCCAATATCATAAATTTAACACCCTCTAATACGAGGTTAGTCTCCATAAAATTACCTTTTTTCATAATTTGTCCTCTTAGTATAGTACAAAGATGTTTAAAGAAAGTTTTTCTTTTAGAGAATGTTTTTTAAAAAAGCTTTGATTGTTACTTTTTGATTGTATATTTCAACTCTTATCTTCAATTCATATCTTTTTAGATAAAATACTCTCAAATAGATAGTAATATTCAAGGATTTAACAAATATGATAGCAGGTATGTACGAACAGGATTTTTTTGCCTATATGATCTTCGGATTGATACTTAATTTTGTCATTTCTATGATGTTTGGCTTTTATCTGAGCAAAAATATCGGAATGCAAGAGATGATAGAATCAAAAGGAGAGAAACAACAGTCTTTACTTGTAAGCCTCAGCCTTTTTATTCCCTATGCAAAGATGTTCATTACACTCTACAGAGTAGCAATACTACAATTTTTCTTTTTAAACAAAGGCTACACACATAAAGAGTTTTGGATATACATGACAAGCGAGCAGGAAAAAAGTTCTTAACAAAGGCAAGATATGGATGATTTTAAATTAAAAGTAGTACTCAGTATATTAGGAGGAATTGTTTTTTCTTTTATATTTATTCTACTTGCTTTTGTTCTGCCTCCAGAGAAAGAAGAGATTCAGATCATTAAAAAACCAAAAGGGAAACTCGAACAGATATCACAATCTCTTCGTGACAAATAAACACCTTCTACAAAGAGTTTTTTACTTTAATAAGCTTTATCGTGTCATAAGCACACTTCGGTCGTAACTTCACAGCACATACTTTTAAAGCTTCCAGACATGTTAAAAGATAATCTAAATCATCCTTTTTCATAAGTTCATATAAGAGCGCTTGTGCATCTTTTATACGGAGATTTCGTGCGACACCAAGGTTTTTATGGGCAAGTTCTCTAAAAGGTGTATAATCAAGGGTAAGTTCTTTGTTTTGTGAGTCTTGCAGCTTTTCCATATACTCATCGAATTGAAGAATCGCTTTAATGATCTGTGCAACATAATCATCTACAAGCTGATTGATCATCTCTTCATCTAATCCGAGTTCTGAAACTGCCTCTTTTGTATCATAAACATAGTTTTGAATGCCTAGATGTGCAAGTTTACCAGACAAAAGTTCATCACAAACTTCTATGGCACTCTCTTGTAAAAATCTGACATCTTCTTCTTCAACACTCTTAGGTGCTGCTTTTTTAAAAAATTTTAATTTTCGTAACATGCAAGAAAGATATCATATTTCTGTGTTAAAAGTAAATAAAAAGAAAATATAAATTAAAAAAATGAATGAGTGCTACAAATACACTCATTCAAAAATTTTATAATGCTTTACTCATGATGCGATTGAGACGCATTGCGAACTCTGCAGTATCGTCAAGTTCTCTGCCGTCAAAGAGTTTTGCCTGATCAAAAAGTACATGCGCTGCATCTTCGATCAGGTTCTGATCGCTTGAGTTTTTCAACTTCTCAATGAGCTCATGTTTAGGGTTGATCTCCAAGATCGGAGCAGGCTCAGGAACATCTCCTGCTTGACCCATCTGTTTCATCATCTGTGCCATCATGTATGATGGATCCTCTTTATCAACTTTAATCGCTACAGGAGAGTCTGTCAGTTCAGTTGTCACTTCTACCTCTTTAACCGCTTCGCCTAAAGTCGTTTTAAACTCTTTTGCAAGCCCTTCGAACTCTTTTGTAAGTTCTTCTTTGGCTTTTTTCTCCTCTTCGCTCTCTTCAAATTTCGCATCTGCCGCAGGAATGAGCTTATACTCTTTATACTCTGTTACCATTGGGAAGATGATAGTGTCTACCTCTTCATTGAGAAGAAGCACATCTATACCACGTGCTTTGAACTTCTCAAGCAGTGGTGAGTGTTTGAGCATATCTACTGAGCCTTTATTTGCAAGGTAGTAGATCTCTTTTTTCTCTTCGTCCACATTTTTGATGAAATCTTTTATCGTTACCATTTCATCAGAGTTGAGTGTATGGAACTTGAGTAACTCTAGAATCTTCTCACGATTTGCAAAGTCACTGTAAAGCCCCTCTTTAAGTACATTTCCAAATTCTTTATAGAAAGTATCGTACTTCTCAGGTTCTTTTTCCATCATTTTTGCAAGTTCAGAGAGCACTTTTTTCACTGAAGCGTTTCTGATTTTGCTCATAACAGGGTTAGACTGTAAGATCTCACGCGAAACATTAAGCGGCAAATCTTTTGAATCGATCACACCACGTAAGAAACGCAAGTATGTAGGCATCAACTCTTTGTCGTCATCTGTGATAAATACACGGTTGATGTAGAGTTTCACACCTGGTTGATAATCCACTCTGTAGATATCCATCGGTGCTTTACTTGGAATGTAAAAGAGTGTCGTATACTCAATTGCCCCTTCTGCTTTGTGATGCATCCACTTAAGCGGCTCTTCATTAGAGTGTGCAAGTGATTCATAGAATGAGATATAATCTTCATCTTTTAACTCACTCTTAGGAATTGTCCAGAGTGCATTTGCAGAGTTGATCTGCACATTTTCTATCTCTGTTCTGCTTGGCTCGATCTCTTTTCCGTCATCATCTGTTTTTGCAGGAATGAATTTCTCTTTATCCATAAAGATTGGGAATGGAATATGGTTCGAATATTTCTTGACGATTGTCTCGATTCTATGTTCTTCTAAGAACTCCTCTTCACCCTCTTTGAGGTGTAAGATGATCTCAGTACCGTGTCCCTCTTTTTCTGTCTCTTCTATCTCGAACTCGCCACTTCCATCACTTATCCATTTATACGCTTTTTCTTCACCTGCTTTTTTCGTGATGACCTCAACTTTGTCCGCTACCATAAATGCAGCATAGAAACCGACACCGAACTGAC
>Ga0256829_1003619_pt1 | contig 10608 bp, 6 predicted proteins | sample 131447metaG_FD_185979 | JGI IMG/M metagenome (GOLD analysis project Ga0256829, IMG submission 185979) | Hydrothermal vent microbial communities from Lau Basin, Pacific Ocean - 131-447 | ecosystem: Environmental > Aquatic > Marine > Hydrothermal vents | place: Pacific Ocean: Lau Basin | collected...
ATATATAAAAAATCATAAAAATCAAGTCTTTTTATATCATCCTTTAATGTCTTTTTAATGGTCTAATGACCATCTCCAATTCATCCCATCCCTAAAGGAATGGGCTTTCTTGGAGGATTATCGTAAATGCCTTATAAATATTATCTGCTTCTTTTTTTATTAACTTATTATTTGATTTTTTTTCCTTTATCTCTCTCAGGTTTATTTTTCATCCTTCCATTGTTGTAGTTCAATATACATCAGAAAGAATATTATTCGAAATAAAAGCATCTAAATGAAAATTAGTATTATCACTATTGGAAACAGTTTGTTTAACTTCCTTAATAAAGTTATTAACTTGTCCCTCGATTTCTCTTTCTCTATCATAAAAGATTTCTTTAGTCAAATATAGCTTATCTAAAATACTTTTGATTATATGTGTATCTGTATTAATATTTTTTATATAATCATCAATTTTATTTCTTAGATTATTTGCATTTTTATTTTCTAAAATAAGTTTAATAAAATTATCCTGATATTTAGCAAGATAAAATTTATTCTTTTCTTCCATAGTTAATCAAGCTTTTAAATAAACTAGTTGTCAATCTACTTTAATTTTAACTTTATTTTTTTTAAAAGATATTTCTACTTTTTGATTGTTTTGTCTTTCTTCAGATATTCTTTGAATAAGATTAAACATTTTTATTTCTTAAAAATTTAAAATTATAACCCCTACCCTCATCATTATAACCCCCTGTCTTTAATTTTCAACCCCTAGTCTTATTTTTTTAAAAAAGTAGGAAAATATTTTCCTACTTACGTTTTTATAAATTAATAATAATAATTCTCATCTTCATTATTATTAGTTATTTCATCCTCAATCCATCTAATTGATACTTCATCAATCGTTCAATCTTTAGTTTTAAATAATAGTGTATCATAATTTACTTTATAAATTGCATTAATAGTTTTTTCTTCTTCATCCTCTATGTATTTTTTTAAATTAAAATCATCAGAATTAATAAAGAAATATTTACTACTTCATTGACTTGCTAAAATTACATATAGACCTATAGTATTATTTGAATTTAAAAAATCTATAGTAACTCAGCATAACATATTATAATTATTATGATAATCTTGAGATGCACTTATTTCTATCTCTGCTATAGAGTTATTATTAATAAAATCTTTTGTTTTTTGGACTATATCCTTTGATTTAGTTATATCTTCTATATTTTCTTTCTTTAAAAATTTTTTTAGTTTATCGAATGAGTTAATATCATCTTGTAATTTATCTTCACTATATATAGAATATAAATTAATACTACTATCTTTATTGTAAATAAAGATGTATATGTCTGATAAATGTTTTTTAAGAAATGCAAACAATATACTATCTTCTTTATTTAAAATTTTCTCTATTTGTTGAGCCACGCCATATATATCACTTAACTCATTTATAATTAAATGATTTTTATCTTCTATTTTCTCAAAATTAGAATAATTAAAGTCATATTTTAATAATATGTTTTTATCTAAAAATAAGTTAGGTTCATCATCCCATTTATTTTCTTTTGTTTTATAGACATTAACCATAACATACTCCTTTATTTCTGGAATTTGTATACTACTCTTATGTAATTTAGTAAATAATTTAAGTATATGAATAACATCATTTAAACTTTTAGGTTCCTTAATTAATATTTCCTTATTTTTATAGATAACTCATATATTTATCTTACTCAATAATACATTGTTCATTAATACTTTTCTAACATATCTATTAATAAATAGTTTATTTATTTCTAATCAAGAATTTACTATTTCATCAATGTTATAAGTTAATTGAATAGCACCATCAGAATCTTGTTTAATATTAATAAATTTTATTGATGTTGATAATTTTAATTGTTTATAAATTAGTAATATTCTATCATATAATTGTTCTAAGTATTCTTTTACTTCTTGATTATTCATATCTTTCATTTCTTCTATGTACGGAGTAATGTTCATTTTTACTTTATCCATAATATTACAAGCAATATTACCTTTTTTATTGATGATTTTTATATCTTTGTTTCATACAGAACTTATATTATATAGAAAAGACAGTATGTGTTTTATAGACATCAATGAAAAACTAAATTCTTTATTTCAGAACTTTAATATTGATTCTGCCAGTATGTAATATGGTTGATATTCCTTTTTATTTCTTTCACTATTTTCTTTAACTTCTATCTTAATACTGTTAGTTATTCATAAATCATTATATTTACCATAGTATTCTCATAAATATTTTTTAACAAAATCTAAAGTTTTATTTTTAACTAAATTAATATAAGATTTATCTTGGAAAGATAAAGATATATATTTTACATATTCATACCTGTCTTCATTATTAACTATGTTAGTAGCTTGTTTTCTTTTTATTAGTCTATTTATAAATCAAAATAAAAATATTTGGTTAACATCTGTTTGCTCATATATATCTTTTTTTCAATAAAATTTTTCTTCAAAAAAGAAAAATAGTTCTATATTATTTCAACCTTCTGAGTATAAAATATAATTATATTTTGCACCATCATAAACAATATTTGATGATACTAATTCCTTTTTATCAGAATAAATTAGATAAAAATCATTTTTACTTTTTATTATAAATTTATTTTTATTATCTATAGGTTCATAATAATTATTTTCTGTCCGTCTTCAAAGAAAATCTGTATATCTTGACTCATTTAATTTATAAAATTTACTTCAGATTTTTACAATAAACTTATTATGATAACTTTCTCTAATACTATCATATTCTTTAATACCTTCACTAGATAATAGAGCAAACTTAGTTTTATTCTTATTAAATAAAACTATTCAATTATTTATTTTCTTATATATTTTATTATATACATCATCTTTATATGTTTCTTTATAAAACATATAATACTTTTTATATTTAGGTAAAAATTTAATATCATATTCAAATACTGTTTTAGAAATAACTTCATTATTATCTAAAATCTTATCTCATTTAACTACTTGTCAATATTTTGTCTGAATTAGTAAATCATAATTATTATTCATTAATATTTCAATTCGGTTATATGATTCAGTATATAAATAATCTCAAGTCTCTTTACTAAAAACTGTATAATAACCAGTTCAAATCACATCATTTCTATATCATCTTTCATTATAAGTAGGTTTATATTGCTTAATTAAAACTAATCTTGAGAAATCTTCTATAAAAATAAAATTATCTCATCTCCGTTTTAACTTTCTGTATATATATCTATCTGTCATATTAGTAATTTTAGCAATATTTGATGCTGTTTCTTCTTTTCAAACAATAAATTTATTACCTATAACTTTTAATGTATCTAATAGAAAAATATCTTCTTTTATTCATAGTAATATATACTTAATTCAACTATATTTTATTACATAAACTTTCTCTAAGACAGTATCATATTCTTTTTCAATATTTTTTTTATCAATTATTACTATTTTAACATTTATATCTTGACCATCTTTTGTTTTAATACAACCATCTTTGGTAATTATTATATTATTATCAAAATCTAATATATTTTTTAAATAATCAATACTTGAACTTAATTCAAGTTTTTTCTTATTCATATTAGCTTTTCTAAACTTTGGCTCACTATTTGTTTTATTTAAATTTTCTTCATTATTTTTTAATTCTCATCATTCATCAATTATTGAATCATTATTATTTTTAAGTTTAATCTTTTTTTCTAAAGAATAATAATTCTGTTTATCTGTTTTAACTATAATATTTGCTTTATCTCATACTATTGTCACGTCTGGAATATCTAAAATAACTTCTACATTACCATTTTCACCATCAATCTTTTTTCATCGTAATGATAATCAATCAGTTGTAGTATCACTATAAATATTAGTATCCATAAATGAACTTATGTAATTATTACTATATATTTTTTTCATTTTATGTATTATTTTAATTAAAATAAAACTAGTACACTCATTTTTTTTATCTGTCCATATTCTTTATTTCCATTAAGTATTTTCAGAATAGTACTAATTATGTAATTGTCATTAAAACTTTCTAAGTATGTACTTTTAGGAAAAGAAATATTATTCTTTTCAAGAAATTGATAACTAACTTCAACTAATTTATCAAATGTATTTTTATCTATCTTATTAAACATATCTATTTTATTCTCTAACTTTTTATAATAATTAACATTAAAAATTTTTTTGTTATTAGTATAATCTACATTATACATTAGTTTTCAATTATGTATAGGTATTATAATAGGTTCGGATACCAATGCTCATAATCCACTTAAAAATAAATAAATATTTCCCCCATCTATAGGAACTTCTTTTAATTTAAAATCAGATATAGAATTAATTAATTTATTAAATAAATTTTCTAACTCTATATTTCAACCCTTTAAAAGTAATCTTTCTGTATTATCTAAATCATTTTTTAATTCTTCATAACTTATATCCTTATTACCTCCGTTTGTTTGTTTATATAAATTTTCATCAAAGAAAGTTTGTATTTTTTGTTCTTTAGTTGACAACTTTTCTTGCAATGCAAGTATTTTATCAAAAATAGTTGAAGGAACAAAATTATAAAATATCGGTATAAAATTGATTCACATTCTATAAATTCTTCATATTCTTTGCCAAATTTTTACTGGGTTAAAAGGAAGGTCAAAATTAACTCATATATGTGCATCCTGTAAATTAACTCACTCAGCTAAAGTATCTGTTGCAACTAATATATCAATTTCTTTTTCTCATTCCTTTAAAGTATATTTATTAGCCTTAGGTGCAAATAACCTAATTATCCTAGATTTTCTAACTTCTGTATCTTCTCAATCTGTATACTCTATATTTAACTCTTTAAAAGTTTTTTGTAAAACTTCTTTTATAAGTTGTCATACTTCTTTATAACTTGAAAATATTATAAATTTTTCACCTTTATGCTTTTTAATAATATCAATTAATAACTTAATTTTAAAATCCTTTAAATCTTTTAAATTTTTATCTAAAAACTGTTTTAATTCTGCTCAATCATTTTCTGTTTTAGCATAATAATAAGGTAGAGCATCTAATTTTTTTAATTTTAAAATGAATTGTAATCACTTTTCTTTTGTTTCATTTGTTTTATCATTTTTTATATTAACTATATTAGTTACAATTTCATCTATAATTTGTACATATTCAGAATATTGTTTTTCATATTCACTAGTATTAACATACTTAATAATAGGTTTAACTTTACTTATTATTCATTTATAGGCTGGATGGTCTTCTCAATATTTTTTAATTACACTATCTCTAGTAAACTTTGAAATATATTCTTGTAAAAGATTATTTAATCATCACTTCTCTATTAAGTCTAATCATAATGTTTTGACTTCTGAAAGAATAGATGGATTAAATAGTGTAACAAGATTAACCATATCCATTACTTTGTTATTAATAGGAGTAGCTGTCAGTAATAACATAGGTGTTTTATTACCCTCAAGATTAAATGATTGTAAACTCTTATAATAAACTCATTTTTCTGATTTATCAGATTTTCTATTCCTAAAATAATGAGCTTCATCTACTACTATAAAACCAATATCTTCATTTCACACATATTTTGGAATAGATTGTAAAGTATCTATTATAATTCTTGAAGTGGTTAACTGTTTAGACAAACCTAAAGTTTCGAATACTTTTATCCAAGCTCTTCAATTAATAACAGATTTTGGTGCCAGTAAAAGTACTTTCTTAGGATTATCTCTTAAATAAGTCATTATTACACTAGCTCAAACAAATGTTTTACCTAAACCTACATCATCAGCAATTATAAATCAATTTTTAGATTTTAATGCTCTAAGAGTCTTATAATAACCTACTATTTGATGTGGTTTTAATTTTTTTAAAAATCCATTATCTATAGACAAATAGTCATATAATTTATCAACTTCTTCTTTATTATAAAATGGATTTATTTCATTAATAAGAAAATTAAACTCAGAAATCGATAATAATCAGGCATCTGTATTATTTCCAAATAATGAATTATCCTTAACTTTTGCTTGTAAAATAACTTTAATAATATTATCTATATCATCTTTTAAATATTTTTCTTCTTCTTTTAATAAAATTAAATAATTAATTGTATATTCTAACTCTAAGAAACAAATATTATATATTTTTTTTGTTTGATTTTTATCAAGTTTTTTAACAAATTCCAAAAATAGATTAGAAAAACCTATTCATATCTCTTCTGAACTAAACCTATAAAATATTCACTGCTTATAAATATCTAATTTATCTACTTCAGAAGGTATCTCAGAAATAAAATCTTGTAAATTTACTTTTGGTTTTTTAAATTTAATTTTTTTATTAATATCAACAATCTCCTCATACAGATTTATGTCATATAACATTGGTCATTTCTCTTCTATTTCAATATTTATTGTTTTTTTTAAACTATCTCTGCTAATCGTCCTAAGTGATTCATCAAAAGTAATATTATATATATCTACTTTAATTTGAGTATTATCAAAACCATCTATCCCTGAAGCTTCCGCATCTATTCTATATCAATAAGGTCATACAACTTTTTGATAATCTTTTAAATAATTAACTGGTAATATAATAGCCATTTTCTTTACAAGTCCCAATCTTAATGTTTCTAATATTTTATTTATAATTTGTTTTTCTGTTTCTTTAACTTCTTTTCAAAAAGGAGGATTACTAATAATTATATCAATATCTAAATTATGCCAAGCATAAGACAAAGTATCTTTATTAAGGATAGTTACTTTATCCTCAGTATATCATAACTTCCTAATGATAGTTTGAGCTACTCTAGCTAAATCTGATGATAGTTCAATTCATATTATTTTCTTAAATCTTATTTCTTTATCTAATAAAATTGGAAATAATAGACTACCAAATCAACAAGTAGGTTCTAATATCACTGAATTTTCATTTATCTCAGGTTTTACAATAGAATATACTCTTCGAGCCATATTATATGGTGTGTGAAAGAATGCATTTTCTTTTTTATAAACTCAACTTCATTTCTTTTCTATTTTTGCAACTATACTAGAAATCTCATTTATTTCTTCTAATTCAATTTTATTAAGTGTATTAATATATTCCAGTAGCTCATCATAATTTTTAATTGTATTTTTTCTAATCATTATTATTCTTTAATATAAATTAAAATTAAGTAAATATATTTACTTAAATAAATTAATAACATTTATGTTCCCTAAAACAATATACTTTCATTCAGGATTTAAAATTTTATATATCAATGTATTCTTATAGTTTGTTTTACTGATTTTCAAATCTTTTAAAGAATACCCTTCAACAATTTCTTTTATAAGATTAATAGCTAATTTTTTATTCTTTTTATTTAAAAACAAAATTTTGGATACATCTATTTTTATATAATTATTTTCTTCTATAGTTAAATTTTGTATACTGATAATATCCTCTAAATAATGTGAATAAAATTCTATAAAACCATCAATAATAGAAATACTTCTTCATAACTTAATAATAACTTCTTTATTTGATGACTTATTCATTTTCTCTAAATCCTTTTGCAATTCTTTCTTTACACGAGTTATATCACTAAATAACTTATACATATTATTTATATTAAATAAATCTTCTTTTGTATAAGTTATATTAGATGAAGTTTTATTTAAAATAAGTAATAGAGTAGGAATAATATTTCTATTTTCAATAAGGTACTCCTCTCATTTGTTTTTTAACTTATGAAAAATATTTTTTTTTAGCTCATTTATCTTTTCTTTTGGAATAATAATTTTTTCTTTTAAAACAAGTTTTCATATATTTGTATTTTCTGACATCTTAGTTATCTTATTAAAATAAAAGGTAATTAAATTATTTTCTTTCTTTTATATAAAGTTTTATAAAAAATTTTCAAATTGCTTTTTATCTAAATTTAAACTAATATCTATTTTATTAAGGACAAAGCTACCTATGTCATTTTCTATTATATTTTCAAAAATATCAAAAATATCTTTAATATTTTCCAAGTGAATAATTGATAATAAAAGTCAATCCAAATTTAATTCCTTACATCTTTTAATATTTATATTTCATAGGTATATTTCTTTTGTAAAATTAGAAGGCAATTTATAAACAAATTCACCTATTCTTATAGTAGTTCATTGAGGTATTGTAATAGTTAACAAGGTTCATTCATCAGCTATATAATTAAATGTGTATATTAATGAAAAAACTATAGGTATTTCTTCTCTTTTATCTTTTTTTAATTCTAAAATTGTTTTAACTCAACTATCATTTTTGACTATAAAATTTAAAGAAATATCTGAATTTACAAATTTAATTTGTTTATTAATTAAAGTTTTTCCTAATATTTCTATTATTTCTTTTGCATTATTATCAAAATCATAATTTTCAATAAGTCCTCTCATATATTCAGTAAAATTTATTATACCTATATTGCGTATTTTTATTGCTCTACCTTCTTTTACAATATCTAAAACCCTTTCTTTATTAATTTTTGTTTTTTCATTTTTTAAATTAACCTTCTTAATGATACTATTTCAATAATAACATTTTAAAAAAGCTTCTTTATACTTCAACAATCTATTTTTTAGTGTTTCTTTATTATTCAAAATTTTACTATTTATTAACTTCATTATTTTTAATTGTGTTAGATGATTAACATATAACTTAATTACATAGGGATATTGTTTCTTTTCATATTCATCTCAGTTAGGATATAACACATATAAATTATCTAAAATTGTTGTAAATAGGTTATTGAAAAAGTATTCTAATGAATTTTCTTTAGCAGTAGAATTGTCAGAAGCAACATATTTAACTTTAAACTCTTTATGAATTAGTTCTTCTATTGTCTCTGATAAATAACCTCTATAACCATCTTTAAATATAGTTATATCTCAATAATCAGAATAATTTATCTTCTTATTACTTTTCCTTATAAATTTAACAATATATTTTCTTTGTATTCATAAATCTTTGAGAGTCTTTTTTCATTTACTATATTTTTCTAGTAAAGTTTTAATTTTATTTCAATCAACAGCTATAAGATTATCTGTACTTTTATTATCAATTTGATATTTTTTAAATAAATCATCAAAAAAAGTATCTTTGATTGTTTCTTCTGTTATTAAAAATATATCCTTATCATAAGTGTTATATAATTGTTTAATTATTTTCTCATATTTCTTTCATATCTTTTCATTTTTTATTCATAACAATGAAATTATTTTCTGAATTTCATTGTTATGAATATATTTTTTATTTTTACCTAATTCTTTCAGAAATTCAGCTATTTTATCTCAAATAAGCTGTATACTTAAAATATACTCATCAACTAAGTTGATATTTATTAATACATCATTTATATTAACAAAAACTTCTTTTTGACTTTTCCCAACTGATAAAAACTTACTCTTAAGCATTTTATAAAAAGAATTTACATCTTTTAATATCTCTTTATTTATTTCTTCTCTTTGTTGTTTATTTCTTAAAACAGAAGATATTGTTTCAAAGTAATAATCTTTATTAAAAAGATTTTCTATCCTTTTTATATTATTTTCTATAATATCAGATACAGTATTTGTTAAATTTAGAACTAAGGGCATCTTTAACTATATTATTAAATAAAATATTTTTACGCCAAACCTCCAAGAAAGCCCATTCCTTTAGGGATGGGATGAATTGGAAATGGTCGTTAGACCATTAAAATACATTAAAAGAACTTGATTTTATACAATTTTTGTTTATTATTTTCTTAACTGAAGTAAACCAGTATAAAATATCCTACCTGCGGACTGCGGGGATGTAATGCTTGTGGAGGCATTGACCTAGCCTTATAAGGAACACATTCCTTATAAGTGAAGTCAAAGCCTATAAAGCAAGAAGCTTCCTCGCTTTAGCAGGGAGAGTAGGTCACCCGATATATATAATGTTTTTTACTTAATTTTCAATTTATTATTCATAAAAATATTTTATTATTTTATAAGTTGTCTTTTAAATAAAATATTTCAACCCCTAGTCTTATTTTTTTAAAAAAAAGTAGGAAATATTTTCCTACTTACCTTTACTTTTAATCATCTTGCATATTTTGTAGTCAAGGAACTATTATATTTAAATATGCATCATATAATTCTTCTGAATTAAAATTATTATCATTTGAATTATTATCAATCTCTCCATTCATTTTCTTTTTCATATAGTCTGCAAAAATTTTAGCACCTTCTCCAAATGAAATAGCAAATTCATCCAATTCTTTAGCTCTATCTAAATTAGGCATTTTTTATTTATTTAAAAAATAAAGTATCTATATTATAGACTTATTTTTTTATTTGTCAAGACTTTTTATAAAATTAAAATCTCTTTACTATATAATTTTTTAATACTTTCTAATATTCTTTCATAAGTTGTTTCCTCTGTTTCTCAAATCCAATCTTTTTTGTATTCAATTTTTAAATAATCTTCTGGTATGATATTATTATTGTTGTATGTATGCCAAGAAACTTGCTCATTTATTCAAGTTTTAATTTTAAAATATAGTATGAACTACCACCACTT
>Ga0256829_1003620_pt1 | contig 10604 bp, 11 predicted proteins | sample 131447metaG_FD_185979 | JGI IMG/M metagenome (GOLD analysis project Ga0256829, IMG submission 185979) | Hydrothermal vent microbial communities from Lau Basin, Pacific Ocean - 131-447 | ecosystem: Environmental > Aquatic > Marine > Hydrothermal vents | place: Pacific Ocean: Lau Basin | collected...
ATAGTAGGAAAAAGTGCTTTTGTAAGTTCAAGATTGTATTCAAATTCAGTCATTTTTACTTCACTACGTCTTTGTTTGACTCGTTTATTATAAAATATTTGTGCTATTTTTGTGGCAGGAGCTATTCTTAGCTTAATACCGGCTAAAAACTGAGCAAGGGCTACTCTTGTATTTGAAAAAAGTGTTACAGATGCATCCATGTTTGCTTTTTTTATTTTTTGTGAAAGCTCATATATAGAGTTCTCAGGGTTATCAATTATCACCTCATCAATAAAGTTACATGTAGAGGCAAGTTCTTTGTTAAGCGGTGCGACAAGTGCTATGATTTTATTTTGAGAATTCTGATGTTTGAGCACATACATACTCGGAAGAGCCGTTATAAAATCACCGAGCTTATCTGTTCTTACCACTAATATTCGCATTTCACATAATCCTGACTGATTTTTATGTATTTTATCGTAAAAAAGGTATAATCCCACTTATGAAACAACCTTTTAAATGGGATGATTATTCCGACCAACCGGCACTGCTACAAGATAAAGCATACAAAAAATCAATGCGTAAAAAAGAGAAAAATTCTCTGATTTATACAATATTTTCTGCTTTAATCATCCTACCTTTGAGTATTTTAATGATGCCTTTTGTCAAAAGAAAAGAGATAAATTCATCAGAGTTTTTTTCTTTGGGTGTAGACTGGCAACGAGAGCCACAAGAGACACAAAAAATGCTGCAAGAGTTAGAAGTAAAAAGTATTTTATTACGTTTTAAACTCTGGGAAATGGACAAACTTGACGAACTCAAATCATTCATCTTGCAAAATAACGATAAAAAAATCACACTCAAAATACTCCAAGACAGAGAGCATATAGAAGATTTAGCACTCTTAAAAAAAGATCTACATGTAATATTTTCGAGTCTTGACAATTCCGTAGCGATGTATGAAATCGGTTCAACAATCAACCGCACAAAATGGGGTTTTTTTTCAGTTCGTGAATATCTTAACTTTTACAAAGTTGCTTATGACTTAAAAATTAATGAATTTCCAGTCATTAAACTTCTAGGCAGTGGTGTGATAGATTTTGAATTTCATTTTACGACACATACACTTTTTAATTTTTGTAAATGCAAATATGACGCTGTTTCGGCACTCTTATATGTTGACAGACGCGGTGCACCCGAAAATACACAGATAGGCTTTACGCTCACAGACAAGATAGCACTACTAAGCACCTTAATCTGGCTCAGCCCAAAAACAAAACAAGAGTTACATGTAACTGAAGTAAACTGGCCCATTTCGCATACTGCTCCGTATGCTCCCACAAGTGAGCATGAATGCGTCAGTGAAGATTTATATGCCGACTTTATGTTGCGTTATTATCTTTTGGCATTTGCCTCACAACAGGTTGATTCTATTGCATGGCATCAGCTTATTGCACCAGGGTATGGGCTTGTAGACAACAGAGAAGAAATTCAAAAAAGAGAAGCTTTTTACACCTACAAATACATGATTAAAACACTCAAAAACGCACAGTTTTTACGACTTGACATAAAACGAGGCTATTACATTTTTCAAGTCTTGCTAGGAGAAGAACTTTTGCAGATTCATTGGTCAATTAAAGATACAACACTTAAAAATGAAGATTTTTTTGATGTTTATTCAAAAAGCGGAGAAAAACTCACACAAGAAATTTTAGATATTAATTCTTCTCCTATTTACATTTTCATCACAAAAGCAACAGGAAGACAAATCAATGCTAGTGAAAGGATAGAATAAATATGAGAATTTTAATTATTCTTCCAAATTGGCTCGGTGATGCACTAATGACTACGCCGGCAATAGAACTCTTAGCAAAAAATTACCCAAATGCAAAATTTACTTTTGTGGGAAGCTATGTCAGTATTGAAGCTATGAAACACCATCCTTTGTGTGAACAAGCCATTATAGATGAAACAAAAAAATCCTCTTCTCGTCTTCTTGCAACATATAAATTGGCAAAAAAGCTGGGTCGTTTTGACATGGCAATTACTTTTAGAAACCAACTGCACTCTTCTCTTTTACTCTATTTTACAACAACCGTTTTAACAGTTGCAAGAAGTGCTTGGCATTCAAGATTTTTACTCTCTCACACTCCAAAAATCAATACAAAACAACACCTTGTAAAACAATACGTGCAACTCGCGATGATAAACGTCAATAATTTTAATAAAGATGAAATTCCGCCACTAAAACTTTATATAAAGACTGAAAAATTTGATAAACCTACTTTAGGTATTAATGCCGGTGCAACTTATGGAAGTGCTAAAAGATGGTACCCAGAACGATTTGCCAAAGTTGCAGCATTTTATAAAGACAAATATGACATCATAATTTTCGGCGGACCGAATGAAGTAGCAATGGCAAAAGAAATTGAAGAAAATTTACACTCTTTACATGTAAATAATTTCACAAATTTAGCTGGAAAGACAAATATACAAGAATTATGTGCCAACATAGGCGGATGTTCTCTTTTTATAACGAATGACAGTGGACCCATGCATGTAGCTGCGGCATATCAAGTACCAACAGTTGCAATATTCGGACCAACAAAATATAAAGAAACCTCGCAGTGGAAAAACAAAAAAAGCATCATAGTACGACATGAATTAGAGTGCAGTCCATGTATGAAAAGAGAGTGTCCGTTAAAACATCATGAGTGCATGAAAGGCATTACAGCTTCTGAAGTTATAGAAGCTATAAAAAATTTGGCTCTTTAAAACTCGAAATTAAAGCCAATATATGCTGATGCATTATAAGTAAAATCACCTCTTACATCATTGTAGTCAGTAGCTATATGTCGATAACCAATAATAACGTGTCCGTGTTCAATTACCTCAGCATCATATTCTAATCTATATTCAAAATATCGCTGTGCATTGCTAAAACTCAAAACTTGTGGTGCATAATAAATATCAGCATGTAATGACATCGGCACTAATTTTACTGCAGGAAGTGCGTATCCAAATTCTATACCTAAAGGGAGTGTTATGTAATCTTTCGTATAATTGGCTTTAATACCTAAACCAACATTAAATCCACTCTCACCCATAGGTTTTTTCATTAAAAAGCTCATTTCATAAAGGGCATCATTATTTATTGCACTACTATTATCGGCATCTAAATATCTAGCCCCTACAAACATACTCTCAGGTTCAACACTATCATTAAACTGTCCAATATCTAACTTTGCGTTTAACTCTAAATCTTCATTGTTTATATTGACTCCGGCACTGTTTAAAGCAAATGCCGATGCTGCAGATGCGGCTATTAAAGTGATTTTTTTTAACATATATTTCCTTGTATTTTTTGTATAGTTTTCGTTGTACTTTTTCCATCAACAAAGTCAACCAGTTTTAATGCACCAGCAAATTCTGTGCCTATCACTTCTTTTCCTTCATAGTCTCCACCTTTTACCAATACATCCGGTTTTATCATTTTAATTAAATCATAAGGCGTATCAGCGGTAAAAGGCACTACAAAATCAACAGCTTCAAGTGCTGCTAAAAGATAAGCTCTATCCTCCGCCAGGTTCACAGGACGACTTGGGCCTTTTAAGCGAGAAACAGATGCATCAGAATTCAAACCGACTATTAAAATATCTCCAAAACTTTTTGCAATTTGCAGGTACTTAACATGCCCTACATGTAAGATATCAAAGCACCCATTTGTGAAAACTATTTTTTTGCCATTTTTTTTGTATCTTTGCACAATAATATCAATATCTTCAAAATTTTTAATATGTGCGTCTGATGTACTTTTATGCAAAGATGCTTCATAATCTTCTATCTCATCAATCGTCACGGTTGCTGAACCAATTTTTCCTACAACAACTCCTGCCGCAAGATTTGCAAAAGCTGCCGTTTCCTCAAGTTTTTTACCTATACTCAGTGCAAATGCAATTGACGCTATAACTGTATCGCCGGCACCTGTAACATCAAAAACTTCTTTAGCAACAGTAGGAAATACTTTAACCTCTTTTTCATACGTTGCAATACCGTCTTCTGAGAGTGTTATCAAAGAAACATCCAAATCACACTCTTGTTTTAGCTTCAAAAGTGCCTTTTTCAAAGAGTCTTTATCTTTAATATCTATTTCTGTTGCAAGTATTGCTTCTTTTTTATTTGGTGTAAGCAGATAAGCTCCGCGATATTTTGTAAAGTCTTTTCCTTTAGGATCAACTAAGACTTTTACACTATATTTGTTAGCAAGTTTTATAATGCCCTGAGAAAGTTCCTGCGTTAAAACACCTTTGCCATAATCGGATAAAATAACAGCATCATAACTGCTAATCGTTTTTTCAAGTGAAACTAAAATCTTTTGCGTACTCTTTTGCAAAATATCATTTTTACTCTCTTTGTCATATCTTAAAATCTGTTGCGAAACAGCAATGACACGGCTCTTCTTTGAAGTCTTTCTTTGTGGCTCAATTATTAAGTTCTGCGTATTAACATTAATTGCATGAAGCATATTTACAAGTTCTTCACCATTAGCATCATCACCCATAACACTACTGACGCTCACATTTGCACCCAAAGCCTTTAAATTGTTAACAACATTGCCTGCACCACCCAAAACAGTCGTTTCTTTGGCAATATCTACAACCTGCACAGGAGCTTCTGGAGAAATTCTCTCACAACTTCCCCATAAATAATGGTCAATCATCAAATCGCCGACAACCAAAATATTTGGCTTTGCCTCTTTAAACACCTGCATCTATTTTACTTCTGTCTCGTATATACGTTTAATTTCAGGTACATAAGCCTTTATGCCCTCTTCCATCTCGTAAGCCGGTGCATAACCTAAAGCCTCTTGTGTTGTTGCTATATCTGCTTCTGTATGAAATTGATATGAACCTATAAAAGGATTAGGAATATATTTACATTCCAAAGATGTCCCAAGCTCTTTTTGAAGAATATCCACAATATCTTGAAAACTTCTCGCTTTACCTGTTCCTACATTATAAATACCACTTGTATTTGGCATCATTGCTTTAATGTTTGCTTGTATAATATCTTCTATATAAATAAAATCACGAAGGATTTTATCGCTTCCTTCAAACAATTTAGGATTTTTTCCTGCAAGTATTTGATGCCCAAACTGTAACACCATAGAAGCTGTAGTATTTTTAAAATATTCTCTTGCACCATAAACATTAAAATAGCGAAGCCCTACTATATTTATATCGCATTTTTGCATATATTCACGGCTTAAATGATCCATAGAGAGTTTTGAAAAACCATAGACATTATTTGGTGCTTCTCTGCCAACACGTTGAGGAGATTCTGCATTTCCATATGTTGCAGCAGAAGATGCATATATCATATTGGCATTATGTGCTACTGCCAAATCGAGTAAATCTTTATAAGCGTTCACATTTGTTTTAATCATCAAGTCTTGCTCTTGTGCCGTAGTATCTGAAATGGCTGCCTCATGAAAGATGTAATCAAAATCATAATTTACTTCCAAATCAAGCAGTAAATCTTTATCATTAATATCACCACTGATTATTTCACCGCTAAAACCTATAAGGTTTTTAAAATGTCCAAAACTTTTTAAGTTGCCGTTACTAAGTGTTTCTCCACTTCTAAAACTATCAAGAACTACAACTTTTGCATCAGGATGGTGCTTTTGAAAATAAAAGGCCAAATTTGAGCCTATAAAGCCGGCTCCACCTGTAATAAGTATTGTTTTATTTTTTAAATCATCTTTTATGTATCGCATCTTCACATCCATTGTAATTAATTTTAATAAAATGATACCTTTTAATTCATTAACAAGTATTTAAGACTATAACTATTATAATATAACTTGAACTTTAACTTAAGGAAATAAAATGAAAAAAATCATAATCGCTTCAATCGCAACATTAGGATTAGTAACAGCTGCATCTGCTGCAGTAAACACAAAAGCTTGTGCAGCATGTCATGGTGCTAACTTTGAAAAACACGCTATGGGTAAATCTAAAATCGTTAAGGATTTATCTCATGCAGAAATTGCTAAAGCTCTTAAAGGTTACAAAGCTGGAACTTTTGGTGGACCAATGAAAGGTATTATGCATGGTCAAGTAGCTCGTTATTCAGATGCTGACTTAGATGCTGTTGCAAAAACAATCGGTAAATAATTATTTTGAATCACCTTTTAATAGGTGATTCATCTTTCTACTTCTCTAAGACTTATTCTGGTCTATAATCTTTTTTCTTTAGTGCTTCTTTTTTTCGTTCCAAATTCGCAGCATCATTTAAATCTTCTTCACCATCGAATTTTACGGCATTTAAAAAATGTTCCGAATCATCAAACTGCCCTTTTTTAATCGCCCACACAAGTGCTACAACAGCAATGCTTCCTAAAAATATAGATACTCCAAGCATCATACCAATTACCCAATCACTCATATCTTAATCCTTTTAGCTGGGATTGCTATTATATCCAAATTTTATACGCATAGAATTTCCAACTACAACTAATGAACTTACACTCATTGAAATTGCCGCAATAAGTGGAATAATATAACCAGCCATTGCAAGTGGAATGGTAATAGCATTATATATAAAAGAAAGTACTAAATTCTCTTTTATCATAGTAAAAGTACGTTGCGAAATTTTAAAACTGTCAGACAGTGAAGAGAATGTATCATTTAAGAGTACAACATCACTCACTTCTATGGCGATATCACTTCCGTTACCCATAGCAATTGCTATATCTGAATTTGCAAGAGCTAAAATATCATTCACTCCATCACCTGCCATTACAGTAATTTTTTCACTTTGATGTAATTTTTCTATATACGTTGCTTTATCTTGAGGTGTCAGTTGTGATGCATATTTTTCAATTCCAACTAACTTGGCCACTTTTTTTGCACTTTGTTCATGGTCACCTGTCAACATTATTATTTCTATACCCAATTTTCTAATTTTTTCAATTGCTTCTTTTGCATCATCACGTGGTATATCAAAAAGTTCATATTTTGCAAGAAGTTGACCATCATAAGCAAAATAAAATTCACTGTTATCGCTTTGGCTTTGTACACTAATGCCTATCGTTTGCATAAGCTTTGCATTTCCACCTGCAAGCATTTTTCCATCAAACATAGCACTAATGCCCTGCGATGGAATATTTTTAAAACTTTGTAATTCTAAAGGTTCCAAATCCTCACTAAAAATATAATTGGCAATACCTTTGGCAATAGGGTGTTTTGAATTTAATAATAATGAATAAAGTAATGATTGACGAAAAGGTAGAATAATATTTTCTTTTACAACTTCAGGTCGTCCTTTAGTAATGGTACCTGTTTTATCAAGAAGTAATATATTGGCATGTGCCATAGTTTCGAGCTGTGCTGCTTCTTTAAAAAGTATTCCACGTTTAGATGCTATTGAAAGTCCTACAAGAGTAGCTACGGGAGTTGCCAAAGCAAGAGCACAAGGACAAGCAATAACAATTACGGCAATAGAAATCATAAATGATTGTTCAAAATTTGAAGAGTATATATACCACCCAACTAAAGTAACAAAAGAGAGAAAAAGAATAATAGTTGAAAAATATTCACTGAGTTGATTTGCCAATTGCTGAATTTTAGGCTTGTTATTCATAGCATTTTCAAGTAAATCAACAATATTACTCATCGTTGAGTTTGCAAAATCTTTTGTAGTTTTATATTTTATATCAGCATCAATACTCACAGCACCACTAATAATATTCTCACCAACTGTTTTAAAAACAGGTTCATTTTCACCTGTCAAACTTGATTCATCAAAACTTCCATTGCCTTCAACTATTTCACCATCAATAGCAACTTTTTCACCTGAATTTACAATAATTATATCCCCTACTACAACATCATTTACATTTTTGGTGACTATTTTCTTCTCTTGTATTACTTTTACATCATCAGGTAAATAATGATTCATAACATCTAGCGTATCAGCTATACCTTTTTTACTTAAAACTTCTAAAAATTTTCCAATCAAAACAAAAGTGACAATCATTGTAGCTGAGTCAAAATAAGCTTCTCCACTACGTGTAAGGGTAATATAAATAGAATAAATATAGGTTAAAATAGCTCCTGTCGCAACAAGTGTATCCATATTAACAGTATGCGTTTTTATACCAAAATACATCCCTCTTATAAAAGGCCAACCACTATAAAAAAGAACAGGAGTTGCAAGAACCCACTCACCTATATTCAATATATGCCTAATATTTCCAGAAATACCAGTAAAATAACCGGCATACTGAGCTACCATAATAGTCATCATATTCATTGTTGCAAATACGGCAACAGCGATTCTTGTATAATATTCTTTTCGCTCTTTATCTGCTTTTACTTCTTGAAGAGAAGCATCATAAGGATAAGCATTGTAGCCTATTGCACGAATCATATCTATAATTTTTGAAAGTTTTACACTATCATCAGCCCAAATAATTTTTGCTTTATTATTTGTGTAGTTAATATTTGTAGCTACAACACCATCCATTCCGCTCAGAGCTTTTTCATTTAACCATACACAAGCAGCACAATGAATTCCCTCAATAATTAAAGAGACTTCACTAAAACCATCTTTATTTGTAGAAACAAATCGTTCATAAAATGCCGGTGAATCAAAATTTGATGCATCTTCAAACTGTTCTGAAGGTGGTGCCAATTTATTGTTGCCTAGTTTATCATAAAAGCCATCTAAACCTTCATCAGACAATAAATGAAATACACCTTGACATCCATTACAACAAAAATAGTGTTCATCCTCTTTTATCATAACATCTTCTGAAAATTCTAGATGACAATGAGAACAAGAAATTTTATTTGACAATTTCAAACTTCCCTATAATCCTATTTTTTTCAATATTTTTCCATGGTTGGATAAGGCCATTCATACAAATAAAAACACCATTTTTTTCTACTGCTTTAGCATATCCGATAGCCATTCCCAAGTTTAAAGTTGCTTCAATATGATCTATTTCAAATGGTTTCATAGCCCCTGTCAAAATAATTTTTCTATCATCAAATACTTCATCTAAAAATTCAGCACTCAAATCTATAGTATCCGTACCATGTATAATGACGAAAGTATCTTCTGTCGACTCTCGTATAATATTGGCAAGCATCCGCCTATCATTAGTATCCATATCTAAACTATCTTTGTAAACAACACCAGCAATGTTATAAGTTTCATGAGTAGTTAATAAAATTCTTTCAATGGCTGCATTATCATAAGGCACTTCGAGCACTCCGTTTACTTCATTGTATCGTTTATTGAATGTACCACCACTATTTAATATAAGCATCTTTTATTTCCATATTTCTTCAAGTCTATTAACAATTTTCATTGCTTTTGAATTTCTAACTTTTTTTATTTCATCAAACAGATATGTTTGTGTAATTCCAGCATTTATTGCAGCTTCAATATCGCGTTCTTTATCACCAACCATTATTGATTGTGTTAAATCAATACCAAATTCTTTTTTTGCATCTAAAAGCATTCCAGGTTCAGGCTTTCTACATGTACAAATCTTATTTATATCCGGATGATGAGGACAATGATAGACATGTTGAATTATAATTTTTCTTTCTTTGAATTTCTTTATCATCCATTGTGTTAATTTACTAAAATCTTCTTCAGTATAATATCCTCTAGCAATTCCTGATTGATTTGTAACAATAAAAATCATATATCCTAAATTTTGGTAATATTCACAAAGTTCAAATATACCATCAATAAACTCAAAATCTTCTATTTTGTACAGATACTCTTTTTCAATATTTATAACACCGTCTCTATCTAAAAAAAGTGCTTTTTTCATCCTCTATTTGCCAACACCTTCACCAAATATCTCTTTTTCAATTATATCGCATATAATATGCCCTATAAGTATATGAGATTCTTGAATTCTCGGTGTTGCATTTGATGGAATAACAAGTGCAATATCTGCAATCTTTGCCATTTCTCCACCATCACGACCAGTTAATGCAACTGTAAAAATATTTTTTTTCTTAGCTGAGTTAAAAGCATTAATGATATTTACTGAATTACCTGACGTAGAAATACCGATAAAAATATCTCCACTTTGTCCCATCCCTTCAAGTTGACGAGAAAAAACTTTATCATAACCATAGTCATTCCCAATAGCTGTTAGATTTGAAGTATCAGTAGTAAGAGACAATGAAGGAATTGATGGTCTATCGAAGCCATATCTTCCTACTAATTCAGCCGCAATATGCTGTGCATCTGCAGCACTTCCACCATTTCCAGCAAGTATTGTTTTTTTATCAGTACGATACAAATCAACACATTTTTTTGCTACTTCTTCTATTTTATTTAGCAAATCTTCATTTTCATAAATTGCCTGTTTTGTTTCATATGATTGCTTAATCTGATTTTTTATATATTTTTTCATATATCATCCTAAAATTATATATAAAATAATATCATAGAATTGCTTAGTAAAAGATAGATTTGGTAAATAAAGTAAAATAATTAAAAAGAAGAACTGATCAACTAGGCAGCGACCTACATTTCCACACCTGAAAGGTGCAGTATTATCAGCGATGAGAGGCTTAGCTTCTGGGTTC
>Ga0256829_1003621_pt1 | contig 10596 bp, 8 predicted proteins | sample 131447metaG_FD_185979 | JGI IMG/M metagenome (GOLD analysis project Ga0256829, IMG submission 185979) | Hydrothermal vent microbial communities from Lau Basin, Pacific Ocean - 131-447 | ecosystem: Environmental > Aquatic > Marine > Hydrothermal vents | place: Pacific Ocean: Lau Basin | collected...
GTTTCTCTTCCTGGTGGCTGTGCTATAGGACAACGACCTATTGATCTTCATCTCAAAGCATTAGAGCAGATGGGTGCAGAGATAGAGATAAAAGCTGGATATATCGAAGCTAGAGCACCAAAAGGTCTACAAGGTGCAAATATCATCTTCGATAAGATTACAGTTACTGGAACTGCAAATATTGTGATGGCAGCGGCCTTAGCTCATGGAGTGACGACTATCACAAATGCTGCGCGTGAGCCTGAAGTAGTACAACTCTGTGAAGTACTCCAAGTAAGTGGTGTAAAGATAGAGGGTGTAGGTACTGCTATTCTTACAATAGAAGGAACTCAAGGTAAACTTGTAAATATTGTAGATTTTGCTATCATTCCTGATCGTATAGAAGCTGGGACATATTTATGTGCTGGTGCTATTACTAAGTCGGAAATCACATTGAGCAGTGTAGAACCGAAACATCTTGGTGCAGTACTCTCAAAACTTGAAGAGATGGGAAATAGTTTTACAATAAGAGAAGATAGTATTACTATTTATCCAGCAGAAACGATAAAACCTGTGAAGATAATCACTCAAGAGTACCCTGCATTCCCTACAGATATGCAAGCACAGTTTTTAGCATTAGCTACACAGGCAGATGGTGTGTCCATCATAGAGGAGAGACTCTTTGAAAATCGTTTTATGCATGTAAGTGAACTACAACGTATGGGTGCAGATGTGACACTCAATGGTCATACAGCTACAGTAAATGGTAAAACACAACTCAGTGGTGCAGATGTTATGGCTACTGATCTTCGTGCCTCTTCAGCACTAGTTTTAGCTGCTCTTGTAGCTGAAGGAGAGACTAATATTCATAGAATTTATCATCTTGATCGTGGTTATGATTCACTAGAAACAAAGCTTGAGGGTGTGGGAGCAAAGATAGAGCGACTCAAAGAGTAGTCGCCACTTATTTGTCTTCAAATATAATCATCTCATAAATACTTCTCGTTGTGACAAGTGCTTTATCTGGAGCGACAGAATGAGAACTTTTTGCCTTTTGCACTTCATGACGAAGTTCTGCTATCTCTTTTTCCATTCCATCTACATTATCTTTTAAACGCAGTATGATGTCTACTCCAGCAAGGTTGACACCAAGCTCTCTCGTTAAACGCAAGATAAGCTTTATCTTGTCTATGTCGCGTTGGGAGTAGAGGCGTATACGGCCGTTTGAACGCGAAGGGCATATAAGATTCTCGCGTTCATACTGTCTTAGTGTTTGAGGGTGTATGTCAAGAATCTTTGCAACGATACTTATAAGATATACAGGTTCATCATAGTTGTGTATCATTTTTTACTCCTTAGGAAGCTTCTCTTTCATAAGTTCTACTAAGTCCTCATCAAGATCATCTACATTTGGTAGTACAATATTAGCTTTGAGGTAAAGATTACCACGAGTTTTTGTTTTTCTATTCATTGCACCCATCTCTTTTACACGAAAACGCTGACCATTTTTTGTGTTTTGAGGTACTTTGAGTTTTATCTCTTTTTCTAGTGTCTCTATGGCTATCTTATCACCAAAAAGTGCTGCATGGAGTGGCACATCGAAAGATTTTACAAGGTCATCTCCTTCGCGTTCATACTCAGGTGAGCTTGCAACCGTTATCTTTAAGAAAAGATCTCCCGTGCGACCACCTTGTGTATGACCTTTTCCCTTGACTCGCATCTTCTCACCGCTATTTACACCAGCTGGAATTTTTATGTCAAATCTATCGCCATTGACTGCAACAGAGTGGCTACCACCTAAAACTGAAACGATAAAAGGGATAGTAACTTTAGTTTCCATATCAAGATTTACTTCTTGCTGGAAACCTCCACCACCAAAGCCACCGCCAAAAGGATTGCCTCCTCCACCAAATGGATTGCCTCCTCCACCAAATTGCGCACCGCCACCGCCAAACATTTCACGAAGTATATCTTCCATATTTCCAGCACCAGCACCGCCATGACTACGAGAAAAGTCATGGAAGTTTTGACCACCAAACATAGAGTCTCCATGCATATCATACTGTTGCTTTTTCTCTTTGTCACTGAGTATCTCGTAGGCCGCATTTATCTCTTTGAACTTCTCTTCAGCAGACACCTCTTTATTTACATCTGGGTGGTATTTTCGTGCAAGCTTTCTATATGCTTTTTTTATTTCTGCTTCACTTGCATTGTCATTTATTTCTAATGTTTCATATAACGATTTTGCCATTACTGACTCCTTTTTAGTACATAATTGTTTGTTTTTTATTATTTAGCGGAATTATATCACAAGAGTTGAGCCTATGTCAATCAAGGTTCTAGAAAAAGAGGAAATAGCAACATAGAAAGTATGTTGCTATTTTAATTTTTAATGTAGACTTAATGTAAAAAATGACGAATTTCTGAGAAATATAAGCTCATACCAAACTCATTAGCCGCATCAATGATCTCTTCATCACGAATAGATCCACCAGGCTCTATAACATTTTTAACACCAGCAGATGCTGCTGCATCTATGCTGTCACGGAATGGAAAGAATGCTTCAGATGCTAATGCTGCACCAGTTACATCAAGACCCATCTCTTTAGCTTTTTTCAGAGCACACTGAGCAGCATCAACGCGAGAAGTCATACCCATACCAACAGCTACCATCGCTGCATCTTTTACATAAACAACACAGTTTGATTTTGTAAGAGATGCTACTTTATATGCTATCTCTAAGTCTTTCATCTCGGCTGGTGTTGCTGTATTTTTAGAAACTAACTTTGCATTTTTTACTTCATCTGCACCTACAATATCAGCATCTTGGAAAACAAATCCACCATCGATATGTTTGAAGTCTTTTTTATCATTTGCAAGCACTAACTTATCTGCACCCATCTCAAAGAGTTTGATACGTTTTTTCTTAGCAAACACCTCTTGCGCTTCAGGAGTGATACGTCCAGCGATAACTACCTCTAAGAAGATCTCATTCATCTTCTCAGCAAGTGCTACATCAACTGTACCATTTACTGCAACAACACCACCAAACGCAGAAACAGGGTCACACTTGAGTGCTTCTGTATAAGCTTCTAGAAGTGTGTCTTTGATAGCAAAACCACAAGGATTTCCATGCTTAGAGATACATACTGCATTATCATCACCAAAACCAGCAGCGATTTTGACTGCACCATTAAGGTCATTTAAGTTGTTAAAACTTGCTTCACCCTTGAGTGTTTTAAAGTTGTTTGTGAAGTGTATGTCAAACTCATAAAGAGCACCTTTTTGGTGAGGGTTCTCTCCATAACGAGTATCCATTACCTTGTTTCCAACGATAAACTGCTTCTCTCCAGAGCCTTCGTTAAAACGCTCATTCATGTAGTTTGCTATCATAGAGTCATAAGCAGCAGTGTGCTCGTAAGCTTTTATCATGTAACCACGACGGAAATCTTTAGTGTTTTTCTCATTCTCAATAGCATCGATAACTTCATCATAATCAGCTACATTAGTAACAATGATAACCGCATCGAAGTTTTTAGCAGCAGAACGAACCATAGCAGGTCCACCGATGTCGATGTTCTCAATGATGTCATCAAAATCATCAGTACGCTCTATAGTCTCTTTAAATGGGTAGAGGTTTACACATACTAAGTCTATAGACTCAACCCCAAGTTCTTTGGCTTGGTCAAGGTGACTTTGCTTGTCACGACGGTGTAAAATACCACCATGAACATAAGGGTTTAAAGTTTTTACACGCCCCTCAAAACACTCAGGAAATTTTGTAACTTCATCTATCTCAATAGCTGCAATACCAGCTTCAACTAACTTCTTATATGTTCCACCAGTTGAGATAATCTCATAACCGTTTTTTACGAGAGAGGAACAAAACTCAACTATGCCTGCTTTATCACTTACACTTACTAATGCTCTTTTTGCCACAAAAATTCCTTTGGAAAATAAATTACGATATTTTATCTAAATAGAGTTTAGATGATGGTAAAATAGTTATACTAATAATAAGGAATTAAAATATGAATATTGCTATTTTATGCTCAGGTGGTGACGTATCGGGAATGAATCCAGCTTTAAAAAGATTTGTGGAGTATGCAAAAGAAAAGAGTTTAACACCTTACTTTATTTATGATGGTTACGAGGGGCTTATTGATAATAATATTAATGAGGCAAATTACTCTGATGTTGCTGGTATCATCACACGTGGTGGAACTAAGATAGGGAGTGCACGTAGTAAACGATTTATGGAATCAAAGTATCGAAAAATTGCTAAAAAAAATTTAGATCAACTTGAGATAGGTATGTTACTTGTTCTCGGAGGAGATGGTTCTTTTCGAGGCTTGGATATTTTTTATAAAGAGCATGGTGTCAAATTTTGTGCTATTCCTTCTACAATAGATAATGATATAAATGGTACTGACTACTGCTTAGGTGTTGATAGTGCACTTAACATCATTAAAACTTCTATAGATGCTATTCGTGATACTGCCTCATCTTTCTCTAGGGCATTTGTTATTGAGACAATGGGAAGAGATTGTGGCTTTCTTGCTCTTATCTCTCATCTTACATCAGGCTCTGAACTCTGCTTGATTCCAGAGATAGAATATGATTTAACTAAGTATGAAGTAGAATTTAAAAAGCAAATACAAAATGGTCGTAGATATTTTATTGCTATTGTTTCAGAAGGGATACAACAGGAGTCTCAAGAGATAGCTGATTGGTTCGAAAAGAAGATAGGGATTGAAGCTCGAGTATCTATTCTTGGACATATTCAAAGAGGTGGCAATCCTACTGTAAAAGATAGATTGATGGCTTATAAGTTTGTTGTAAATGCTATAGATACTCTTTTAGATGGAAGGGAAGAGTCTGTTATCTGTTATGATAGATTTGGTTTTAATTTTAAAAGTATTGAAGAGGTTACTGGGAAAAAAAAAGAGTTAGATAAGGAGTTACTCTCTTATCTATAAAGATAGAGAGTAAGAAGTGGGGCAGGGACTAGAAGTCACCTTCTGCCGCACGTGCTGGAATTTCAGTCATTGCTGTATCTACTTTATTAGCAAGTTTTAACATCTCTCCATCAAGTGGGAATCCACCATGAATAGCTAAAGTTAAGTCCATTGTGATTAGGTAAGCATCACCATTTCCATACTGAACATACATAATTCTACAAGGCATAAAACCACCAAAGTAACGAGAGTGATTTAAGAATACATGAGCGATTGGTAAAGAACATAGAGAATAAATTCTAGCTTCTTTTACTTCATCTGGTTTTGCATCCTCTTTTGTAAACATTTTTACATAACCTGTAAGTCTCATGTTATACTCTTCTACAAGAGCGGTAATAGACTCTTTTACATCATCACCACTCACATCTTCTTCTACCTTGAACTCTTTCATCATAGACTTTGCAGGGTCACCATCTTTGAGTACTTTATTAAACATATCCATATAAGCAGGTAATGCACCAGCATCTAATTTCTCAACAGCAGAACCCATCTTTATGTAAGCCCCAGCACCTATTAGCAAAACAATAGCACCAATGAGTGCGAGTATATTTTTGATCATGTTTTTCCTTATTCTTAAGTTTAATATTATACGTCGCGTTCTATAACACGTTTGAAAGTATTGAAGTAGTTATCTTGTAACTGTTCAAGACTCATCTCTACATCGTTAACTTTGATGTTATCACTGCCAACAGTACCTATCTTCTCAACTGCCATAGACTCATCAAGCATAGCTTCAAACGCAGCACAGTTCTCAGGTTTTACCTCGATGATAGCACGGCTCATAGACTCAGCAAAGATATCTCTCTCATCTGCCACACTCATCTCAACATCACATCCCAGACCTGAAGTTGCAACCATTTTTGCTAATGCGATAGCCACACCACCACTACTTGCATCTTTAGCACACTCGAGTAAGTTTTTCTTATTGCCTTCGATAACTAAGTCCCAAAGAGCAAGTTCTGCCTTGTAGTCGATTTCTGGCATAACACCAGCAACTGTATCACAGATCTCTTTCATGTAAAGAGAACCACCAAACTCTGACTTAGACTCACCTACTAGGTAGAGTGCATTACCAGCACTTTGGAAGCTTGACATAAGAACATTATTCTGATCATCATTTACACCAACAGTTGCTATAGATGGCGTTGGGAAAACTGAAACACCATTTGTCTCGTTGTAAAGTGAAACATTTCCACCGATAACTGGTGTAGTAAGCTCTGCACAGGCTTCTTTGATACCAAGACAACCCTCAGAGAACTGCCACATAACTTCTGAGTTCTCAGGGTTTCCATAGTTCAGACAATCCGTTACGGCTAAAGGTCTAGCACCACTCATAGCGACATTACGCCCAGCCTCTATAACTGCTGCTGCACCACCATTTCTGGGGTCAACATAACAGTAACGTACATTACAATCAGCAGACATTGCTAAGGCTTTACCATTTTCTTTTACACGGATAACAGAAGCATCAAGCATCCCACCTTTTTTGATAGTGTTTGTTTGAACCATAGAGTCATACTGAGTATAGATCCATGACTTATCTACTACTTCCATAGACTTAGTAAGTGTCTCAAATGCAGCTTGGTTAGAAACTTTGTCAAAGTCGTTGATAGTTATAGATGCTAAGTCAGCAAGATATGCAGGTTTACTCATAGGGCGATTGAGTTCAGGAGCCTCTTCGCTTACAGGATCAACAGGAACTTCTGCACATTTTTCACCATGCCAGAAGAGTTCCATATTTCCCGTTGCCGTTACTTCACCAACAACAGCAGCATCTAAGTCCCACTTCTCAAAGATATCTATAATAGCTTGCTCACTTCCTTTTTTCGCACAAAGAAGCATACGCTCTTGAGACTCTGAAAGCATAAAGTCATAAGGAGTCATATTTTCTTCACGAGCAGGAACCTTGTCAAGGTGCATAATCATACCCGAACCAGAACGCCCAGCCATCTCAAATGCAGAAGATGTAAGACCCGCTGCACCCATATCTTGGATACCAACAACATGGTCAGTTTTGAAAAGTTCCATACAAGCTTCAAGAAGAAGTTTTTCAGTAAAAGGATCACCAACTTGAACAGTAGGGCGAAGAGATTTACTCTCTTCTGTAAATGAGTCAGAACTCATCACAGCTCCACCAAGACCATCACGACCAGTTTTTGCACCAACATACATAACTGGATTCCCAAGACCTTCAGCTAGACCTAAAAATATCTCATCAGATTTTGCTATACCAAGGTTAAAAGCATTTACTAAGATGTTACCATTGTAACACTCATCAAAACTTACTTCACCGCCGATAGTTGGCACACCCATACAATTCCCATAACCACCGATACCCTCAGTTACACCACGAACTAAATAGCGTTGGTGCTTTGAGATATCATCATCATTTGTGATATTTCCAAAACGAAGAGCATTCAGTGAAGCGACAGGGCGAGCACCCATAGTAAATACATCACGCATAATCCCACCAACACCAGTAGCAGCACCTTGATAAGGCTCTATAAATGAAGGGTGGTTATGTGACTCCATCTTAAAGACAGCAGCATAACCATCACCGATGTCAATGACACCAGCATTTTCACCAGGACCTTGAATAACCCAAGGAGCTTTTGTAGGGAAACCTTTTAAGTGTACTTTTGAAGATTTGTAAGAACAGTGTTCAGACCACATTGCAGAGAAAATACCAAGTTCAACGAGATTTGGCTCGCGTTTAAGTATCTCTTTTATGTGTGTATAGTCATCTTGACTTAATTTATGATTTGCTAGTTGTTCTTCGATGTTTTCTAGTTGTTGGCTCACGGAGGAATCCTAAAAATTTGAATTTAAAAATGGATTATATCAAAAAAGTTGTTAGAGTTATTTTAAAGAGTTGAAGTTTATGAGTGAATGGTGCTCGATACTGGATTTGAACCAGTGACTCCCACCTTGTCGAGGTGATACTCTACCACTGAGTTAATCGAGCAATTTATAAATAGAAAGAACGAAATTTTACCAAACAATACTTAAAGTAATTTTCAATTTTTAATAAATTTTCAATCTCTCTGAAATTTTATAAAACTTTTGATAAATATTAAATATTTACTTTTAATTTATGTTTGTTAGGTGTATAATTTCAAAATATAAATACAATAGTACAAGGTAAACTATGAATATATCAGAATTAGAAGCATTAGGACTTAAAAATGTGGGAGAAGTTTTTCACAACTTAAGTTATGATGATCTTATCAAACATGAGTTAGACAATGGTGAAGTGGCTCAAACCAAAACAGGTGCAACAGCAGTTGACACTGGTATCTTTACTGGACGTTCTCCAAAGGATAAGTATTTTGTGGATCGTGATCCATCTAATAAATATATTGCTTGGGGTGATGTAAATCAGAAAGTAAGTGCTGAAGTATTTGATGAACTTTTAGAAGTTGCACAAGAGCAACTTTCTGGGAAAGATCTTTATGTTACTGATGTTTATAGTGGAGCGAGTGCCGCATCTAAAAAGTCAATTCGCTTTGTAACAGAGATAGCTTGGCAGTCACATTTTGTAAAAAATATGTTCATTCGTCCAACAGAGCCAGAACTAGAAGTGTTTAAATCTGACTTTGTAGTGCTAAATGCTTGTAAAGCAGTTAATGACAAATGGAAAGAACATGGTCTTAACTCTGAAGTATTTGTTCTTTTTGATGTTGAGCGAAATATCTGTATTATAGGTGGTACTTGGTATGGTGGAGAGCTTAAAAAAGGTATCTTCTCTATGATGAACTACTGGTTACCACTTGAGGGTAAACTTTCTATGCATTGTTCTGCAAATGTTGGTGAACGTGGTGATACTGCACTTTTCTTTGGACTCAGTGGAACTGGAAAAACAACTCTCTCTACTGATCCTCATCGTGCTTTAATCGGTGATGATGAGCATGGTTGGGATAACTATGGTGTCTTTAACTTTGAGGGTGGATGCTATGCAAAAGTAATTAACCTTGATGGTAAAAGTGAACCTGAGATTTATGGTGCTATCCGTAAGGATGCACTTTTAGAAAATGTTGTTATGTATGGTGAGGGTGAGGTAGATTATGAAGATGGTTCAAAAACTGAAAATACTCGTGTTTCTTACCCTATCGAGCATATAGTGAACCATAAAGAAGATCTTATGGCAGGACATCCTGAAAATATCATCTTCTTAACTGCTGATGCTTTTGGTGTGCTTCCTCCAGTATCAAAACTTACTAAAGAGCAAGCAATGTACTACTTCTTAAGTGGATATACTGCGAAAGTTGCTGGAACTGAGCGTGGTATCACTGAGCCAGTTGCTACTTTCTCTGCATGTTTTGGAGAAGCCTTTATGACTCTTCATCCAACAGTTTATGCGAAACTTCTTGGTGAGAAGATAGACAAGCACAATGTAAATGTTTACCTAGTAAACACTGGTTGGACTGGTGGTGCTTATGGTGTTGGAAAGCGTATGAGTATCAAAAATACACGTGCTTGTATTAATGCTATTTTAGATGGTAGTATCAACGAAAGTGAGTTTGATACGACAAAAACATTTAGACTTCATGTTCCTAAAACTCTTGGAGATATCAAACCAGAGATTCTTAACCCTCGTAATGCTTGGGAAGATAAAGATCTTTTTGATACAACTAGAGATAATCTTGCTGAGATGTTTATCGCTAATTACAAGAAGTATCAGGATGGGGAACACACAGATTATGCCCCATTCGGTCCAATCGTAGGTTCTTAAGGATTCATCTTTACCGTACCCCAAGGGCATTTGTCCCTGCGGTCGGGCACACTAGCACAAAAAAATCCAACACGATAGGTTTTTAGCCTTATCTTAGTTGGATATTTTGCACTATTCCCTGCCTCTCTAAAAGATATAGCCTTTACCTAAATTTTTTCTTAGTAGCCTGTTCCATATAGAGCCATAACCCACCACCTAACACAACTAAAACAATAGGTGCAATCCAAGGTTTGTCACTCACAGACTCAGCTAATTTCACAAGAACACCTCCAGAGTAGTAACTTCCTAAACCAACCACAAGTACCCATATAGTAGAGCTTCCTATATTGAGTACTATAAATTTTTTAAAGTCGTATTTTGTAAGACCGATAGCGATGGGGATAAGTGTTTTTATGCCATAGACAAATTTCTGTATAAGAATAATCCAAGAGCCATATTTTTTCATATAGACATGAGCAAGGGCGAGTTTGCGTCTATGTTTACCAAGTCCTTCCATCATCATACTCTTTTGATAACGAGCAAGATAGACAAGCAGTATATCTCCTATGGCATTTGCAACAAAAGCGATACTCATAGATGTAGTTAAATCCATTTTCCCCATGTATGAGAGTACTCCAGCACCTAAGAGTGCCACAAAACCACCACCGAGTGAGTAAAGAAAAAGTCCTATGTATCCGTATGTTTCCAAGTTTGTAAAAGTGTCTTCCATTAATCTTCCTGTGTTTTATAACTGTTTTATCTTCATTATCTCATCACGAAGTCTTGCGGCTTCTTCAAAGTTTAGCTCTTTTGCCGCTTGTTTCATCTTCAGCATGAGCTCTTTTGTGATAGCTTTTTTCTCTGATGCTGGCATTTTATCTTTTTTCT
>Ga0256829_1003622_pt1 | contig 10595 bp, 23 predicted proteins | sample 131447metaG_FD_185979 | JGI IMG/M metagenome (GOLD analysis project Ga0256829, IMG submission 185979) | Hydrothermal vent microbial communities from Lau Basin, Pacific Ocean - 131-447 | ecosystem: Environmental > Aquatic > Marine > Hydrothermal vents | place: Pacific Ocean: Lau Basin | collected...
TTGCGCCGCAGTTCATAGCAGAAGTGATACGCTTCCGGTCCTGACCAGTAACTTCCATTTCGAATTCTTTGGACGTTCTTGACGTCGGGCCTTTCGTAGAACTTTTTCCAGACGGCTCTTGCACGTCTCGAAAGCGTACAATCTGGAGATAGAGGTTTTTTGCATGTCGCCATCATGATTTCGTACATGACGGGGCCATAGCCGTCGCGAGCTTTTGAGCTACAGATCTCTGCGTGACAAAACAGCTCACCGTCTGTTCCGTAATACTCTACGTCGTTGGCTTCGAGTTCTCCGTAAATCAAAGCTGTAACCTTGAACCTTTCTGCTCCACGTTTGTAGCTGTGTTTACGTTCCGCAGCTTCAAGCTCCTTGTGTTGTTTGATGAGCTTCGAGAGCAACTTCGCATCGTACAAGATGACGCGATACTTGTTACCCCAACCCAAAGCTGGGGAAGTACAAACTGCGATGCCCTCTCGGGCCATTTGAGAGACGGAAATCTTAGGCATCTTGCACTGCGTCCTGAAACTGCTTCGAAAAAATGAGGTTCTCTCTGCCCGCTTTTGTACGAACGAAGATGGTGTAACAAGAGGGTTCAAACCGAATCATGTCGACGTCTTCGGTTCGAAAGGTGCAGTTGCCGAGAGTTATGACTTTCATGGAACGAGTATACCCCAAGACTCGTGATTGTCGAGCTAAAAAACAAAAAACCCCGCAACCCAAATCTTGGGTGCGGGGCTATTCTTAGTCGCTCTTATTTCTTTCTAGAGAGCTTCGCCGACGTCGGGCTTGGACTCTTCTTCAGGCATCTCTTCGGGCGCGTCTGTCTCTGCGCCGTCGGCGGGGGCAGGTTGCCCCTCTTCTTTTGCTTCGATCTGCGTTGCAGCCGCAGCGCAAACGGCCGAGACGGCCTCTTCCTGAGCGCTATGGTCGAGACCAAGGGCGGTCATGCCTGCCAGAGCCAGAGCTGCGACGATCGGAGCTGCCAGAGCTTTGAGCTTCGAAAGCAGGTCTTGCTTTTGAGCTTCAAGCGCTTTGGTGATTTCTAGGGCTTGCTCTTCGCCAAGGGCTTCGAGCATTTTTGCTTTTGCTTCTTCGAGTGTCATATGTTTTCCCTTTCGGAACGTTGGAGGTTATGGGATGCCGAGCTTTGTTGCTCGAAAGCTGTGTATTGTCCAGGTTACCGAGACAACCCAGACCTTTGCTTCATTCTGTCGAACTTCTCGACGCAAGCCAAGAACTCCGAGCTTGGAATGCTGGGGAGCTTTTCGTCGAAGACTTTTGCGTAGACCAGATGCAAAACGCCTCCGACCTCTTCAGCGACGACGTATTCCTGTCCGTGTCGATTCTGAATCCTCTGAACTTCTTTGACCATGGGAACAAAGCCGTCGAACCCATTGGCAGTCAAGAGTTTGCAGTTCATGGCTTGGCCTTTGCCCAGATTTCAAGCTGTGCTTTCGAAACCTTGGCCCCCTCTTCGACCCACTCGACTCGCGGCAGATCGACACCATCTTCAAAGACTAAAGCGTTTCCGTGAACTCTATGCAACGAGGAAAAATCTGCCGCTGTCGCTTCGTCTGGGACCTTTAGAGTGTTGAGCTTGACGTAGACGCACTTTGGAGAGCGTTGCATGATGCCCGACTCTCCAACGTACAGATCTTTCCATCTGAAAGTTTGGGGCAGTTTTACTTGAACTTTCATAGCAAATCTCCTACTTCGCACTCCAAATCGTCGATTCGAAATTCCAAGCTTCGAACTGCGCCTCTCGATATTTCTCTTTGAGCATCAGAACTTCGACAGCGAGCCATTGAGCCCGCCAGATGTTCTTGAAAAATTCAGCGATCGAACGAAGCATTGCACATCTCCAATCGCGTTCTGAGTTCTACGTTTTGCAGCTCCATTTCGTTTCGAGATTCGCGCTCTTGGACTGCAACAAACAAGGGCGCAACAAGCACAAAGAAAATCCAGATGGCGATGCCGAATCCAAAGCCTCCAACGAGAAGTTCTTTGAACCTTTCCTTGGTCATTCCGACTCCTTCATTTGTTTTTCGACAACTTCAAGTTCTCGGAGCAATTCAGTTCTTCGAGCTTGGAGCTTTCGAACTTCGCCTCTTTTGTTGTACTCAGCCATTTCAGCTTCGTACTTCAGGAGCCTAGCCTTGTAGACTTTCAAAGACTCCTCGTATTCAAGCATCTGTTCTTCGAACTTTTCGTTCGGAATCTCAGTGCTATACGTTACATCGATGGCGGGACGATATTCTGAGCCCCATGCGGAGCTAGAAGATGCTTCGGTGGCCTCGATGCACAAGTCTTTGAGGGCAAAGCCTCTTTCGGCGGCTTCAGCGATAAGCTCTTCGAGTTTGAGATCGTACTCTCTGTCGGTGATCAAGTATCCATAGTCTCGGATGGTCTTCGTTGGTTTGATCGGAGCTTTGGGTTTCTCTGGACGTTTCATTTCTTCCTCTTTCACAGACCCAGATCTAGGATCTTCAAGTTGCCGAATTTGTCTCTGCCCCAATGGCAGGTTCGGGTGTACTCGCTCATCGGAGAGGAGAACCCTTCGAGTTCTTCGTGAAACTCGGAAATCAAATTCGCGAACTTTCTGATCTCTTCTTCGGGAGGTATTTCGTCGAAGGAATCGACTTGCTCCAAGTACTCGACTTCGATCCAAGAGTTTCCGATGTGATCGTAATCCAACATTTCCGGAACGAACGGATGGCCTCTGAATCGCTCGCAGATAATGATCTCATGACGGTTCTGTTCGATTTCGATATCGTCCTCGTCTTCGACGTCTTGGTTGCGAAACGCCCATTCGTCGATTTTCAGAACGTAGTCGACGTGTTCGTGCGCATAGACAGAACGAGAGGTGTCCTGCGCCAAGATATTCGACTTTCGAATCCTTGCAAAGAATGTCGTAAGCTTCTTCGAACCTTCCGCTCTCAGCCAAACGCTTGGCCCGCTGAAAAGCTTCGGGTTCTGAGCTTTGTAGTTTTATGGCTTGCATGTCTGGAGTCTACCGCTTTCGAGCCGCACGTCAAGCAAGTTTAGCAACCAAAGTCTAGAGCTTTCAAGCTTCCGTCTTTCGAATAGCCCCAATGCTCTTGGCGTTCAAGTTCTAGAATCAAGACGCGCCCTAGCATTGGAACTTCTCGGAACATCGAATAATACAAGCTTTCTATCTCTCTTTTTGCAGGAATTTCCAAAATTTCCTTTAGCGGAGACAGCCGTTCCATGATCAAAAACTCGAAATCTGTGGCGTCGTAAGCATAAAGCTGGGGGATGTATCGCCTGTCAGCGAAGAACTTCATGACAGCGACATCGTTTTCTTGCTGAAAGCGTTCGTGCGGATTTTCTAGAAGCTTAACCGCGAAGTCTCCTACGCCATAAACTTGACGAGCGTTGCCGTGGCCGAGATTTTCATCTGAGACATCTGCGATGTAACGCTTGCGAGCTTTCGGGTCCAGAGCTGCGAGCTTTGAGCACAGTTCGTTAAGGGTCACCATACTTCACACTTTTCATCTTTCGAAGGCAGGTACATCCGATCGTCTAGTTTGAAGATTGGCCCGCTTAGAACTTCGACCTCTGCATCCGAGGACATGCGCGTCCATGGCTTCCGAGTCCAACCGGACTGATCCTGACATCGAATTCCATGCTTTTTTGCTGGGGGCGATCCTTTGCAACAGAACGTCGCCGAGCAAAGCAGCAACGCGAAAAGCTTAGAGCTGCAAGTTTTCATGTTTCGCCTCGCAACGCTGCCGAGCTCGCAGCTCTGAGCCCAAGAGCTCTTTCAATTCTAAGTTCTTGGCTTCGAGAGCAGCCGCATGATCGGTTAGAAGTCTAACGATCGAAAAGATCAAGACGAAAGCGATCATAAACCCAAAAATCGGACTTACTTGTTTTTCTGGTTTTAAGGCAGGCATGCTGGGGAAGGTTCCTCTCTTTTGAGCGAAGCCTCGGAGCGCTGCCGAGCGGCGAGCTTTGCCGCGCCGAGTTTTTGAGCTTCGAGTTTTGCCGAGGTCCGAGATTCAAGCTCTGAGACTTGAACTTCGAGCTTTTCGATTCTGAACTTCTGGATGTTGGTCGACAGAATGACAAGCCCTCCGAAGAACAAAAGCATCAAAAACGATACGAACCACTCTTTTCTTTCACTCATGCTTTGGACCTTTCTGCTTTTGAATTAGGACCCCCGTTTTCATAGCTAGAGACCTCCAATGCTCGGAGTGTGAGTAGTGCTTCTGAGTTTCTTTGTCGAGCAAAATTTCGTTGAGAACTTGAAGCTCAAGGTTTGTGAGTTTTAGAGTTGGCATGTTCGAAGCTTAGCAGCGTCTTGCGCCGCGGTCAAGGGTTTTGAGCGAAAAAATTTTGAGCATTTTTTTCTCACCGGACACCTACTGGCGCGCTGTGCGCACCCTCTAAACAACGGGTAGTCGGGGGAGGGGGTATGCGCATCAAGCGCCGAGCCAAAAGCTCTGAGCTATCTATCTGTAAGCTATCTTACTCTACTTGTATGCTTACAGCGCAGCACACGCCGCCTCGAACGAGTCCCAATCATTGCCGCCTTGAGCTTGCGCGCTCAGCGCGGCGTTCATCTCGTGCGCGACCATCGCAACTTCGAAGCTATTCAGCTCGGAGCGATCGGATTGAAGAGCAGAACTTTGAACGTTGGGCTTGGAGCTTTCCATCGGGACATCCTCAGAGTAGCAAACTGACAGCATCGGCAAGCGGTTTATACAAACTTTTGAACGTTGTTGAACTCTTCAGCCTCCCAATCAAAGCAGACAACGATGATCCCCTGCGCGCCCGCATCCTTAAGAGCGAGACAGAGCGAAAGCATCCATGCAGGAAGCAAACCGTCTGCGATGTCCTCCTCTGGGTTCGCGATGTTTTCGGGGCTAAGCCAGCACACCCAACCGTCAGCGTGCGCGACATTTCGAACGTGCGCAAAGCTGGGTTGCTCGGGCGCATGGACAGCGGAAAGAGTAACAGAGGAACCGGCGGAAACTTGAAGCGACATGATGAGAAGACCTTACCAGAGACGTTCGGATCGACCTTGTTAGCTAGCTTACAGTTCGGAAGTTTTTTTGCTAGCAGGTGAACCCGCGCGCCTTGCCCCAGTTCAAGAGCTTTTGTGATGCGCGCTCCGCGTCCTCGTCCGTGAAGTAAGGAACGCCGGTTGTGCGCTTCAAACGGTCCCGCTGCTCTGCGAAAAGAGAATCAAGCTCAAGGATGACGGCGCGATCCTTCGAGACCGCATGCTGCCGCGCGTAGGGGCAGGGATGCTTAGAGACGTAGACGTTATCGCGCTTGGCCTGCCGAGCCGAGGGCTTGAAGTTCACAAGCGCAAAGCGAGCAAGGAGAGAAACGCGAACGGCCGGGTTTTTGGTGCGGAGGTTTTCCATGGCGACAAAGGAAGCTTAGCAAACTGACAGGATCGGCAACCGATATCTGCGAACTTTATGCAACACACATCGGCACGCCATCGGCTACCGCAAAGCGCCCGTCGCGCTCATCTTTCCACGTTGCGCAGGTGTCATGCTCGCGAACGACCCATGCTATAAACGACAGAGACCCGCCCATTCCCAAACGTTCGGCGTATCGTTCGGTGCATTGATTGGCGAGAGGTGCGGATGTGGTGCGGGAGTTTTCCATGGCGACAAAGGAAGCTTAGCAAACTGACGTGAGACGCAAGGCGAACTTTCGAACTTTATGCTCTGAGCTTTGCGCTTTCAGCTCCCGTGCGACGCGTAGCGTTTGCGGCGCCCGTGCTCATGCTGGGGAGTTCAGCCGATGCAAGGCAAAGCAGGTAGAACGCAAAGCGGGAGAGTTTGGCGCGGCGAGCCATGAGGAGACTCTACAACAAGCCTCCCCAGCAACTATGTGCCCGCGCTTACAGTTCCGAACTTTTAGCGAAAAAACTTTCAGGTTTTATCGCTCCCTAGGAAGAAAGGTTTCGGGCCCCGCTTATCTGTAGCGGGCCAGTACCAACCGCTTTGTTTGGCGACGACTTGGCTCTGGAGTTCGCGAACTCCGATCACGTGTCCATAGTAATTCGACTCTGTATTCTTAACCCCCCGCAACCCATGCGAGCGCGTGTGATACAGATAAACATGAGACTCTGAAACAACGTCCATCATGCCACGATAGTACTCCAGCGCAGATTTGGTAACCCATCGTGGGCAGTGTTCTACAGTCGCGAGGATGCGGGACCGCTCCATAAGCATCGCGTTTTGTGTCATTCCGAATCGGCGAGCCATGCGTACAAGGTCTGCAAGGCTGGAGCGAACACGGGACAGGTGATTGACTGCGGTTGAGACTTTCATGGCGACAAAGGGAGCTTAGCAAACTGACGCGAGACGCAAGGCGAACTTTCGAACTTTTTTATGCTTTTTCTGTGCTCCAGATTTCATAGCGCCCCTTGTTGTTCACTTCATAGCGCTCCGAGCTATGAACCCTTGGTCGACCGATACAGATCTCCCCCGCTGCTAGCTTTCGGTTCACGTCTGCGGAGTTGTATCCATATGGCTCGTAATACCGCACGGCGGCGTTGAAGGTTACGAAGTGACAAGTTCCAATTCGGGTGTTCATTTGAGCGGCGCTTCTAGAATGACTGGAGAGAAGACGAGCCAGAGAAAGGCGAGTGCGATACCTAAAGCTTTGAGCACTGAGCTTAGAACCCAAGGCCAGACATGAAGCTATCCGCCAACGGCGAGCCGCAGATATCCGAGAATGTAGGCTCGGTGCGGCGACCGCGCATGGTCAGTTCAGGAGCGGCGGCAGCGGAAGCGGTCAGAAGGGCGACGGCGGAAACGATGAGCGAAACGAACATGATTCTTGATTCTTTCGGTTGGGGAGTCTTTCGCTCCCGACAGATTCAACTTAGCAAGTTGAGAGGGGTTGTCCAAATTCTTTTTGTAAAGCGCTATCGGCGCATCAACTCGCGAGCTTCGCGCCTGTTTCAAGCAGTTTCTTTTTCAAATCATCTAGCGCGTTTTTGTGCATTTCATGGTCTTTGATCAAAGCGTCAAGCTCATTGCGGCTTGATGCAGTACAAGCACCAAGACTATCAAAACCTTCATGACCACAAACCCGAGCATAAACAACTACATCACACCACGCGTATTCATTGCCAAGGTCAAGTTGATTCTCCACCCATTGTTCGGCCTTTTTGTCAGCTTCATCATCATTTGATACCTGAACGTTACCTTTTAGGGGGATATCTGACACTTGAATCTCAACGCTATATTCAACGTCGTTTGCGAGATCGATAGTCAAGATGAATTTGTCTGCGTACATGATTCTTGATTCTTTCTGAGTGAAGCGGCTTTCTTGCTTCAATTTCAAAGTAGCAGAGCTAGAGGCGTTGTCCAGGAAAAACTTTGGATTAAATTTTGTAGGCAACGCCCGGAACAAATCCGAGATCGTCCCCCAAACCTTCCGAGCTCGAAACATCAAGCTCTGAACCGTTATGGCTTGCAAAATGGTCCTCCGGATCGACGAGCCACAAATCCAACCACTCATCAAGCGATGAAACTTGAACGTTTCCAGGCCCGGCGTGTTGTCCAAGGGCCCAACGCACAAGCGTTTCATCGCCCACCAAAACCCGAAACTCCGAGGGGTCAGATTGAGCCATGTTGGCCCAATATTCGCGGGCTTTAACACCTGCCGTTTCGGAACTTTCAAACACCCAAAACTCCCCATCTTCCGTATCAACGATATTTCCGTTGATGCTTAGAACTTCGAGCTTTTCGCCCTCGATTGTGATGCTTTGCGTTGCCATGTTTTGATTCTAGTTTGGAATGCTGGGAATGTCCAGGCCCTTTTTGTAAAGCGCTAACAGCGCTCAAGCGCTCCGAGCAAGAAAGTTCGAGAAAAGAATCGTGCCAACTTGAAAGCCAATGATTTCGAGCGTGCCAACTTGAAAGCTCTGGAATTCTCGTGAGTTGCGAGCGTTGGCATGCTCTGTGCATTGCGAGCTTTGCGCTGTGAGTTTGCGAGCTTAGAGTTTTGTAAATTTTCTTGACTGCGCATAACGCGCACGACAGGCAAAACCCAAAGCTAAAAACTCTCAAATTCCATGCCAAAAGCGCGTCGCATTTTGTAAAGCCTTGAGATCTGAACTCAAAAACTAAAAGCTCTAAAATTTCGGGGCTTTGCGCGGCTTCGCTTCTAAGGCCTCTAACATCGATTCTGAGACGTGTTTCAAACTCCGGCAGCTACCCCGTTCGGAAACTCAAAAAGCTCTGAGCTTTGGATTTAGAGGTGTTTTCGGCGACGTTTCGAACCTTCCCCAGCGTGTGACGTCTGTCTGCGCATGCGCTCTGAGCTCAAAAGCTCGATGCTTTGAGTTGGCATTCTTTGTACTTGCGGCGCTCTGTGCGGCGAAGCTTTGAGACGCATTCTGCGACCCTTGTGCAAACAAGAAAACCTCCCCAGCATTGAAGCGGGGAGGCTTTTTGTTTGAAGCTTGGAGCTTGAAAACCAACGTTAATAACACCCATCAAGCCATTCATCAACGATCCCCTGAACCGCCTCTATGATGTTTGTATCACAGTCGACCCAAACGGTGGCCCAGCATGGGAGGCTATAACAAGCACCATAAAAGTCGGTGCTGCCCGTTTGGTAGGCCCATTGTTGGCCATCACGAGTCGCGAACGTGACTTGCATTGCCGTATGGTTGTCGCCGTCTTCGGGGTCGTGGCAGTCGCCGCCCGGCTGCCAGTCCTGACTATACTTGTTCCAGTCCGCGATTAGGTTGGACAGGCATTCCGTGAGGGCTTCGGTTACTTCGGTTGTGACGTTCATGGATTCAGAGTAACAAAGGTTTTCGAGTTGTCCAGTTCGTTTACAAAGCGCGTTTTGCGCGTTAGCCCTTACGGATGATCAACTCGCGCACCGTGCGCACCTCGTCGGGGTAGCTCTGGCCTGCCACATACATAACGGGACGTCTCTCATTTTTAGAGTCGAAAACAACCCGGCCATAGATTCCGAAACTTTGCGAGAGTCCGGCTTGCAAGCGCTGACGAAAAGCGCTCCGGGTTCGAGGCTGGCACCGTTTGCAAAACAAGGATTCCAGAGCTTCAATCTCCGAGCTTTCAAAACCAACATTGGCGGAAATCCGGTTTTCGAGAGTATCCTGACGATACTTCCCAGCGGCGACGAAATCCATGTACATCGCGCGGCGACTTTCGGCGGGAACGGTTTGGAGATCAGAGAAGAAATCGATTTGAGTTGCCATGCTCTTGTTTTACCCTCATTTTTGGCTTTGTCCAGAACTTTTTTCGAACTTTTTAGATAGGGGTCTTAGCGTTTCCAGCTGTCAAGCCCTATCCGAAAAAATTCCAAATGCGACAAAGGAAAGCATCAAACAAACAATCCCAGCGACCCAGCAAAGCAAGGTCAAAAGCTCGATCTTCTTTTCGTCGTTCATGCTTAGAGCTTACAACGACGAAATCAAAAGTCAAGATTTTTTTCGACGGGGCACCCCAAAGATGCGCAAATCATTTCATAAGCGATCAAATCGGATTCCTCCAACGTTTCAGAGGTTTCAAAACATGCTGGGGAGTAAATCCGGTCGAACGCGCAAAATGCGGCGTACTCATCTGACCATTGGCCAGAGTGACAATCGGCGAGCGCATGCCATGCGCCAGAGATAAGGCTTACAAGATCAACCATTTCAAATTCGCCGATATACCACAAATCGTCAGCTTCACACTCCAAAACGGCCGCCGCCAATTCCCCCAAAAGTTCTGCGCTTGCATCCTCCAACTCCAATTCTGCGAGAACCTTTTTGTAGAGCTCAAGAACCTTTTCCGTCGTTTGCATGATTCTATCCTAGCGCCGTTTTGACTTTTGTCGAGGCTGTTTACAAAGCGCGATCAACGCTTTCTAGATCACACACTCCTCATGGATGCATTCATTGGCATCGGTTTTGCACTCTTGTTGAACCTGAAACTCGCAAACGTCGGAAGTTTCGTGCATACAGGAAAGTTGCTTTTGATAGCAATTTTGAACGCATTCGTTGATTCCAGGGAATTCCCCAGAAATTGCGTTTTCCAACCAACATGCTGTTGAATCGTCGCAAGTTACATCTTGCTCGGAGTTACAAGCGCTTTCGAGATCTTTGGGCTCGGGAACGTCGATCTCCGGCTTGATCTCTGGCGCTGGCAAATCTCGGAGATCTTCGGGGCTCATCTGGTCGCAGGCTCCGAGAATCATCGAAAATCCGCAGAGAATGGAGAGGGAAAGTTTCTTTGCTTTGTTCATGATCTTTTTGTAGCTCGGAAGTTTTGGGCTGTCAAGAAAAAAGTTCAATCTTTGTTGATATCGTTGACTCGAACGAAAACACACCCGTGTCCCTTGGGAGAACCTCCGATGTACCAAACACCATCCCAATCCCAAGCTTTGATTAGCGCTTCTGCCGCCGCTTTGTGATTGTCCTCAGGATTTTTGGAGTGGTCCCAAGGGATCGTCTTTGAACCGCATTGCGCAGTCGCTTTGACTCTGGCCCCCTTTGTGTTTGTAGGCCCCAGAAATTTGGTTTCGATAGCTTGAAGCGGGAAAGCGTTTTTGATCTCCATGCTTTTATCCTAGCGCTCTAT
>Ga0256829_1003623_pt1 | contig 10593 bp, 8 predicted proteins | sample 131447metaG_FD_185979 | JGI IMG/M metagenome (GOLD analysis project Ga0256829, IMG submission 185979) | Hydrothermal vent microbial communities from Lau Basin, Pacific Ocean - 131-447 | ecosystem: Environmental > Aquatic > Marine > Hydrothermal vents | place: Pacific Ocean: Lau Basin | collected...
TGCATCTTGCGAAAATGTTGCGGCTGTTGTGCCCTGTCTTCAGTCATAGGCTCTTATATGGGTTGAAAGGAAAAAAAGTCCACAAAAATCTTGAAGCTCCCTAACCAAAGATAACCGGGACCAGGGCATAGGACAGGGCGGTAACGGCGATAATGGCGACCAGATTGAGGCGGAAGCCGGCCCCGGCCATCTCGGGGATGGTGACTTCGCCGGTGGAATAGATCACCGCATTGGGGGCGGTGGCCACCGGCAGCATAAAGGCGCAGCTTGCCGACAGGGCGACCGGCGCGAACAGCATCATCGGCGCAATCCCGGTAGAGGCGGCGAGCGCGCCAAGCACCGGCAGCAGGGTGGCGACAGTCGCGGTATTGCTGGTCAGTTCCGTGAGAAATATCACCATGGTCACCAGCGCCAGCACCATGATGATCAGCGGCAGGGTGCCGAGGGCAGCAAGACTGGTGCCAAGCCACAGGGCAAGGCCCGACATTTTTACCCCGGCAGCCAGACTAAGCCCGCCGCCGAACAGCAGCAGCACGCCCCAGGGAATGTGGTTGGCAGTCTCCCAGTCGAGCAGTGCCGTGGCCTTTTCCTTCTGGCAACCGGACGGGATGATAAATAACAGGGTCGCCCCGCCAACGGCAATCATGGCATCATTCAGCCACAGGAATATATCGAGGTTTTTCTGGACCGGTAGTCGGAAAATCCACGCCAGCGCCACCAGCAGGAAAACCAGTGCCACCCGTCTTTCGGGCCGGGTCATCGGCCCGAGGGCGTCAAGTTCTGCGGCGAGCCTCATATGGGCTTCCGGGGCATCGGGCAGGGCGAAGGGAAAGGCCCATTTTGTCAGCACAAGCCACGCGATCGGCACCAGAATAAATACCGTCGGCAGGCCAAACATCATCCAGGTGAGAAAGCTGATTTCAATGCCATAGCTGTCCTTCATAAAGCTGACGACAAACAGGTTGGGCGGGGTGCCGATCGGTGTGCCCAGCCCGCCGATGCTGGCCGCATAGGCAATGCCGAGCACCAGACACAGGACAAATCCCCGATATTTGCCATCGCCCCGGCCCTGGACAATCTCGCCAGCCAGTGACAGGGCAATCGGGATCATCATTATGGTGCTGGCCGTATTGCTGATCCACATGGAGATCAGCGCGGTCGCCGCCATAAAGCCGCCAATCAGGGCGGCGGGCCGGTTGCCAACCCGGACCAGAATGGTCAATGCCAGTCTTCTGTGCAAATTCCAGCGCGCCAGTGCGGTTGCAATGATAAACCCGCCAAGCAGCAGGAAGATTGTTGGCCGGGCAAAGGGCGCGGCACTCTGGGCCATCGACATGATGCCAAGAGCGGGAAACAGCAGCAGCGGCAGCAGCGAGGTCACCGGAATCGGCAGGACCTCTGTCGCCCACCATGCGGCGAGCAGCAGGGCAATCCCCGCCGTGCGCCACGCCTGATCACTCATCCCCGCAGGGGGCGCTGTAACCAGCGGGATTATGAATAGAACAAGGCCAATAATCAGCCCGTATCGACGCGTTTTATCCACAGACAGTTTTCCTGATTATCGGGGACATATAACTCATCACTTTTTTCCTGTTACGGCTAGCGTCTGCGGGGGCCGTGTCTTTTGGGGCGCGGGTCGCGATAGGTGAAGCGTTTTTTATCTATGGCGATATTATATTCCGGATTGACCAGCGCGACCCGGGTAACATAGCCCTGGGCATCGACGCTTTCCCATGCCCGGAGGTCAAGGGTGCTTTCCTCGAATATCAGCACGATATAGCCATATTCCCGGCGTTTCGGGTCGATCACCGGCAGCTTGATCAGCCCGGCAAAACGGATGATGTCGGGGATTTCCACCGATTTGTCAAATTTGATCTCCTTGTCGACCAGAATACCGAGCGGGGTTTTCTTGATCGGCCAGCGGCTGACCTGTTTGACGTCATAATCAACGAAGGTCAGCAGATGACCGTTGCTGACCAGCAGAAACGGCGCATCCTTGCCAAAATCAAACCGGAGCTTGCCAGGCCGTTCCATATAAAGCGTCCCCTCCATTGTGGTGCCGTCCGGCGCCCGCTGGATAAAGGCCGATTTCATCGAATGGATGCTGTTAAGATGCTTTTCGATCCTGTCAAGCAGCTCGGCATTCTGTTTTTCCTGCAAAGCCTTTTTTGTATCTTGCGCTGTCGGAGCCACAGGAATATCCGCCGCAAGCGCCAGCCGGTCGCCAAAAGAGGACAGCAGAAGAAAGGCAAGCAATATATATTTCATTCAATAATCCCCGCCGTGATCTTCGATCAGCACGTCACGTTTGCCGACCCGGTTGGCGGCACTGACCACGCCCTGCCGTTCCATTTTTTCAATAATATTGGCCGCCCGGTTATAGCCGATCGACAGCTGGCGCTGGATATAGCTGGTTGAGGCCTTGCGGTCCCGGGCGACAATCGCCACCGCCTGGTCATAAAGGTCATCGCCGGTCGCTTTGCCCCCGCCCGCCGTCATCTGGGCATTTTGCAGAAACGGACTGTCAAATCCGTCTTCCGGTTCCTCGGTAATATTATTGATATAGTCGGGCTTGCCCTGTTTCTTTAACTCCTTGACCACCCGCTCGACCTCGCTGTCACTGACAAAGGGGCCGTGAACCCGGCGGATGCGGCCACCACCGGCCATATAGAGCATATCCCCCATACCGAGCAGCTGTTCCGCCCCCTGTTCGCCGAGAATGGTCCGGCTGTCTATTTTTGACGTGACCTGAAAGCTGACCCGGGTCGGAAAATTGGCCTTGATCGTGCCGGTGATCACATCGACGGACGGGCGCTGGGTCGCCATGATAAGATGAATACCGGCGGCGCGCGCCATCTGGGCCAGCCGCTGGATCAGGGCCTCGATATCCTTGCCCGCCACCAGCATAAGGTCGGCCATTTCATCGACAATCACCACAATCATCGGCAGGGGGGTGAGGTCAATTTCCTCCTCTTCATAGATCGGGTCACCGCTTTCATGGTCAAAGCCGGTCTGGACCTTGTGAATGATCTTTTCGCCCTTTTTGCGTGCCTCGGCCAGCCGTTTGTTATAGGCGCCGATATTTCTTACCTGTAATTTGGCCAGCGATTTATAGCGTTGCTCCATCTCCCGGACCGCCCATTTCAGGGCGACCACTGCGCGCGCAGGATCGGTGACAACCGGGGTCAGCAGATGGGGAATATCGTCATAGACCGATAATTCCAGCATCTTCGGATCAACCATGATCAGACGGCATTCCGCCGGGGTCTTCTTATAGAGCAGCGACAGGATCATCACATTGATCGCAACCGATTTCCCCGAGCCGGTGGTGCCGGCAACCAGCAGATGCGGCATGGCGGCAAGGTCGGCGACCACCGGGGCGCCGCCAATATCCTTGCCCATGCAGAGTGGCAATATCGCCTTGCTTTCCTCATAGGCCGCAGTCGCAAATTGTTCGCGCAGGACCACCAGCTCGCGCTTGCTGTTGGGCAGCTCAATGCCGATGGCATTTTTGCCCGGCACCACCGCAACCCGCGCACTGTCCGCACACATGGAGCGGGCAATATCATCGGCCAGATTAATCACCCGGGTTGACTTCGTGCCGGGGGCCGGTTCAAGCTCATATAGGGTGACGACCGGGCCGGGCCGGACCTTGACGATCTCCCCCTTGACGCCGAAATCATCCAGCACGGATTCGAGCATGCGGGCATTCTGCTCAAGCGCATCCTTGCTCAGACGGTCGGCGGCGGACAGCGGTTTGGCATTGCTCAGCAGATTAAGCGGCGGCAGGATGAATTCATCGCCGTCGCCAAGGTCAAACATCGGTTGACGTTCCTTGTCCTCGCGGCGGCTTTTGCTTTTGCCTGCGGTCTTTTGGTCAATCACCGGAATTGATTTTCTCGGGCCGGATGTGCCACTGTCCGTAAGGGCGGGGTCTTTCCGGGCGGGTTTCTTTTTGCGCCGGACATTGATGACACCCTGGTCGCCCGGGGTCCCGTTCATTTTCTCTCGCAGGAATAACCAGACGGCCCGGCCACCGCGCCAGACCTTGACACAGCACCAGACAATCCCCCGACCCATGGCGTGCCACTCCCTGCGGTCAAGGCCGAGAAATGCCGGAATTGTCGCGACCAACAGGATGAAAAGCCCGGCCCCGTACAGCAGGGGATAAAAGCCGATCCCGTAATCAGACAGGAACTGCACCACAAGTCCGAACATCCGGTCGCCGATAATCCCGCCCATTTTCAGGTTGCCGACCTGCCAGCCGTCTGTCCAGAAATCCGCCACCGGCAGAAAGGCGGCAAAAAGTGCGGCCAGCAGAACCCCGACAACCCAGATAATCAGGTTGCGCCACAGATGCGGCAATCCTTTCAGGGTCATAATACGCCAGCCCCATGTGGCAAAGGGAAACATCAGTAGCCCGGCCCCGAGGCCGAGCGACTGTATCAGAAAATCTGCTCCGTAAGCCCCCGGAATGCCGAGCCAGTTTCTAACCTCATCCTGACCCGCGACCCGCCAGCTCGGGTCATTGCTGTGATAGGAGGCCATCGCGACAAAAGACAGCAGACAGATTATAATCAGGAAAATCCCCCACAGGCGCGTGCTGCCACTGACCATAAAGCTGTAAACGGCTTCGGGCAGGAGAGTAGGTTTATTCTTCCCGGTTATTTTCTTACGTCTGCTTGTCAATCGGTTGTCCCTGTATTCCCGTTACTTTACAGTGTATTGGCAATCTTCTCAAGCGCCGGTTCCAGAAGGGCCTCATCATGCACAAGAACAAGGCGAATATAGGGCGCACCGATATTGACGCCATGCCCGTCTGTCCGCGCCAGATAGGCCCCGGGCAGAACCCTGATCCCCGCCTGCTGCCATAATGCCCGGCAGGCCGCTTCGCCGTCGCCGACATCAAGCCACAGACAGAAGCCGCCCGCCGGACGCCGAAAGGAAAAACGCCCGGCAAGATATGTCTCCGCCAGATCAAATTTTTGCCGGTAGCGCGCCCGGTTCAGTGTCACATGATCCTCATCATCCCATGCCGCCGCTGAGGCCGCCTGTACCGGCAGCGGCAGTCCCGCGCTGCCGTAAGCCCGCACCCGCAGGCTTTCGGCAATGATATCCGGATCCCCGGCCATAAATCCCGACCGCAGACCGGCCAGATTTGAGCGTTTTGACAGGGAATTGAACACAATAATATTGCGGAAGGGGTTATCACTGTCCGCCTGACCTTCCCGCAGCAGATCGTAACAGGCTTCCAGCATGCCGACCGGGGGCATGCCGTCATATATTTCCGAATAGCATTCATCACCGACAAGGGTGAAATCATACTGCCGCGCCAGCAGGATCATCTGTTTCAGGTAGGCTTTGCTGGCCAGATGACCGCCGGGATTTGACGGATTACAGATAAAGGCCAGCGCGGTTCTGTGCAGGATTTCTGCGGGCAATGTGCTATAATCCGGCATGCCGTCGCAATTATCCGCGACATATATCATGTCCGCCCCGGCATTGATTGCCGCCCCGGCATAGGGCTGATAGAAGGGATTGGGGCCTAGCACCAGCGGGATCTGTCCGTGCTTCTCGCGGTTGATGACAACAGAGCCAATGGAAAACAGCCCCTCACGGCTGCCGGACAGGGGCAGGATATTATCCGGCCCGACCATCCCCGGCAGCAGATTATTGCGGCGCACCAGCCAGCCCGTCACCGCCCGCTGCCAGTTTTCTGTGCCTTGCAGGGGGGGATATTTATGATAACTGCTGCGTTGCCGATGCAGGATATCGCCGACAAAGGGCGGAATATCATGCTGTGGCTCGCCCACAGACATATTGAGCGCCGCTGTCATATCCTGGGGAATTATGCCCTCAAGCAGGCGGCGCATGCGGGGAAAGGGATAGGGCGGCAAGTTTTTATATCGGGTAAATTTCACTCAATCTTCCAGTCATCAGGCTCAAATTTTAGGCTATTTGAACCTGACTGTAAAGACTGCTGATAATTTTACACCCGGCCAAAATCATCCTCGGGGTAGGCCGAAATCTTGTGAATTGACAGATCAGCGCCAAGATATTCCTCTTCCTCGCTCAGCCTGATACCAACGGTCTTTTTCAGCAGGCCATAAACCACGAAACCAAAGAAGCCGCCAATGGCCACCCCGACCAGAGAGCCGGTCAGTTGTGACAGGAAGGACACCCCGCCAAGGCCCCACAGGCTTTTCATGCCAAAAATACCGGCGGCAATCCCGCCCCATAACCCGCACAGGCCATGCAGCGGCCAGACGCCAAGCACATCGTCAACTTTCAGCCGGTTCTGGACAAACAGGAAGGCCTTGACAAAGATCACCCCGGCGACCGCCCCGGTGACCAATGCGCCGAGCGGATGCATGATGTCCGACCCGGCACAGACCGCGACCAGCCCGGCCAGCGCCCCGTTATGGACAAAGCCCGGATCATTGCGCCCGGCAATCGACGCCGACAGCAGCCCGCCGACCAGCGCCAGCAGGCTGTTGACCGCGACCAGACCACTGGCCCCGGCAACCGACTGGGCGCTCATGACGTTAAAGCCGAACCAGCCGATACATAATATCCATGAGCCAAGGGCAAGAAAGGGAATATTGGACGGCGGAATACCGATAATGGTACCGTCGGCCCGGTAATGGCCCTTGCGCGCGCCAAGCATGATTACCGCGCCAAGCGCCAGCCAGCCGCCCATGGCATGAACGACGATCGAGCCTGCAAAATCATGGAAGGGCGCGCCGAAAAGTGTCGTCATAAAGTCCTGAAAGCCAAAGCGGCTTCCCCAGACCATGCCTTCAAAAAATGGATAGACCAGCCCGACAAAGACCGCCGTGGCGATGAGCTGGGGGTTAAATCTCGCCCGTTCGGCAATGCCGCCGGAAATAATCGCCGGCACTGCGGCGGCAAAGGTCATCAGAAAGAAGAACCTGACCAGACCAAAACCATTATTCGCAGTTAAATTCCCGGCACCGGTTAAAAAACTGGTGCCATAGGCGATAGTGTAGCCGATGAAAAAATAGGCCAGGGTCGAGATGGCAAAATCGGTGATGATCTTGACCAGCGCATTGACCTGGTTTTTCTTGCGTACGGTCCCGGCCTCAAGAAAGGCAAAGCCCGCATGCATGGCAAAAACCAGTATTGCCCCCATCAAGACAAAAAATACATCCGATCCGCTGTTCAAGGCATCCATGATCCTGTTTCCCTAAAGTGTAATTGGCTAAATCCACTGACTCTCTACTCAAGAAACATGCCAAAGGGGAAATTGACGGACTCACAGGGTTTTGCGGCAGAGCAAATCCTGAAAATGATCAAAAAATAATCATTGAACGATATTCAGGCAGGCAAATGCCTAAATATCAGGCAGCAGAAATCCCCGCCCCAGAGGTGAGGGGCGGAGATGATAACAGCCTGGCGGTTCAGGTGAAGATCACACCTGCCGCTTAAATCTTCTGCGAGCCGTGACCGAACTCGGGATAGGCTTCCATGCCCAGTTCCGACAGGTCACCGCCCCGGTCCTCGTCCTCGGCACTGACCCGGATACCAACGGTATATTTCAGTGTGAGCCAGACGATGATGCTGGCTGCCGAGACAAAAGCCCCGATCGAGACAACCCCGAGGGCCTGGGCGGCAAAGCTCGTACCATCATTGGTCAGCGGCACGGCCATCGTCCCCCATATACCGCAAACCAGATGAACCGGAATGGCCCCGACCACATCATCAATATGCAGCTTGTCAAGCAGAGGAACGACGAACACCACCAGCGTCGCGCCGACAGCGCCGATCAATATCGCCTGCCCGATGGTCGGGGTCAGTGGTTCTGCGGTAATCGACACCAGCCCGGCCAGCGCCCCGTTCAGCACCATGGTCAGGTCAACTTTCTTATAGAGGAATTTGGTCAGGCACATCGCCATCACCACCCCGCCGGCTGCGGCCATATTGGTATTGGCAAATATCTGCGAGACCGCCACGGCATCAATCGCGCTGCCAAGGGCCAGTTGCGAGGCACCGTTAAACCCGAACCAGCCGAGCCACAGGATAAAGGTGCCGAGGGTCGCAAAAGTCAGCGACGAGCCGGGAATGGGCCGGGTTTCGCCGTTCGGGCCATATTTGCCACGCCGCGCGCCGAGGATAATCGCCCCGGTGAGGGCGGCCCATCCGCCGACGGAATGAACGATGGTTGATCCGGCAAAGTCGGAAAATCCCCGGACATTCAACCAGCCCTGACCCCATGTCCACGCCCCTTCAATCGGGTAAATCAACCCGGTCAGGACAATGATAAAGGCAAAGAAGGGAAACAGCTTGATTCTTTCGGCCACGGTGCCTGAAACGATCGAGGCCGCAGTGGCAACAAACACCATCTGGAAAAACCAGTCCGACGCCGAAGCATAGCCGCCGTCAAGCTTGACCGCTTCACTCGCCGCAGTTTCCCCGGCGCTCCACAGCGACAGGGAGCCGATAAAGCCGCCGTCCACACCGGAATACATCAGGTTATAGCCGACGAGAAAATAGAGTATCCCCGCCACCGCATAAAGGCCGATATTCTTCAGACACATGGTCGCGACATTCTTGGTCCTGACCAGTCCGGCCTCAAGCAGGCAGAAGCCTGCCGCCATCCACATGACCAGAAAGCCACCGATCAGAAACAGCAGGCTGTTCAGGATATAGGCCACTTCCGGGTCCACCGCCGCCTCTGCCGGGGCCGTGACCCCCATACTCATAATTGCGGCCACAAGACCGATTGCCAAAATTCTTTTTTTCATCACTTTACTCCTCAAAGGGCCTCGTCGCCCATTTCGCCTGTTCTTATTCTCAATGCCTGTTCCAGATCGAACTCGAATATCTTGCCGTCGCCGAATTCACCGGTATGGGCGGCTTGCCGCAGGGTCTCACGCACGGCCTCAACCATGTCGTCACGGATGGCAAGTTCCAGCCTGATTTTCGGCACAAAGGCCACTTCATATTCGGCGCCACGGTATATTTCCGAATGACCTTTCTGACGGCCATAGCCTTTGACCTCACTGACGGTAAGGCCATTCACTCCGACATCATTCAATGCCAGACGGACGTCATCAAGCTTGAAGGGCTTGATTATTGCGGTTATCATTTTCATGAGCTTTTTCCTCTTCTACCTCAAACAGTATCTGCTGTCTTTCAAGAGTCGTGCCATTTTTACGTATATTGCATAACTTATTGAAAAATAAAGATATTTTTAGATCAGGGGTTAAAATTCACTAAGTTTAAATGACTAATATTTAGCCATATATCCATAATGTCTATTATTTAGGCATCTATTTTATTTGCCGTTCCGGGACAGGACAGGTAGAAAGAGACATGGCTGAAACGCATTCTGAAAAATTTGATATGGTTATTTCCGGGGCCGGGGTGGTCGGGATGACGATGGCCGTGGCACTGGCGCAAAATGGTTTCTGTGTCGCCCTGATTGACCATAGTGATATTGCGGCGAATTTAAATGACGGTTTCGATGGCCGCGCCTATGCCATTTCCTATGCGCCCTGTCAGATGCTCAAGGCCCTCGGGCTGTGGGACCGGCTCGGTGTCGAGGCCCAGCCGATCACGGAAATTCATATTACCGATGGTCATTCGCCGCTGTTCCTGCATTTCGATCAGCGCGAGATCGGCGACGATGGCCCGCTCGGCCAGATGGTCGAGGTGCGTCACCTGCGCCGGGGGCTTTATGAGGCGATCATGGCAGATAAAAATATTACCCTGATCACCCCGGACAATATCACCAAAGTCACCACCACCGGCGGGGCGAGCCACCTTGCCCTTGGCAGCGGCAGAAAAATCGCCTGCCATCTTGTGATCTGCGCCGAGGGGCGCCGCTCGCCCCTGCGCGATATGATGGGGATTAAAATCCGGAGCCGGGATTATCAGCAGACCGCCATCGTCACCACCGTCAGTCACGAAATTGATCATGGTGGCACAGCTTACGAGCGTTTTTACCCGAGCGGGCCTTTCGCCATTCTGCCCTTGCGTGGCAAGCGGTCGTCCATCGTCTGGTGTGAGCCGCCGGACCTCGCACAGGCGATTATGAGTCTGTCGGACCCAGCATTTGACGCGGAACTTGGCAAAAAATTCGGCGATTTTCTCGGGCGGGTGACCCATCATGGCCAACGCTGGTCCTATCCATTAACCTCGCAGCTCGCCGATGATTATCTGGCGGAGCGTTTTTGCCTGATTGGTGATGCGGCCCACGGCATTCATCCGATAGCCGGGCAGGGTTTCAACCTTGGCCTGCGTGATATTGCGGCGCTGGCAGAAATTCTGGTTGATGCCCGGCGGCTCGGGGCGGATATCGGCGCACCGCTGACCCTTGAACGCTACCGGCGCTGGCGCCGGACCGACAATAATATACTGGCTTTCGGCATGGATGCCCTGACCCGGCTGTTTTCCAACGACATCACCCCGGTCCGCCTTGCCCGCGAGGCCGGGCTTGCCATTGTCGGCGAGATTCCGCCTTTGAAGAAATTTTTTATGCGTCACGCCCGGGGGACGGTGGGCAAGCTGCCCCGGTTACTAAAGGGAGAGCCTTTATAGGCAGGGAGCATGACAGTGCCGGAAAATGAC
>Ga0256829_1003624_pt1 | contig 10590 bp, 9 predicted proteins | sample 131447metaG_FD_185979 | JGI IMG/M metagenome (GOLD analysis project Ga0256829, IMG submission 185979) | Hydrothermal vent microbial communities from Lau Basin, Pacific Ocean - 131-447 | ecosystem: Environmental > Aquatic > Marine > Hydrothermal vents | place: Pacific Ocean: Lau Basin | collected...
CCTAAATAATTAAACCCTAACTCTGCACCTTCACGGTGGCAGGCTTGTGCAACGCCCCAAGCGATGGATTTATCATTGGCTAAACCAAGAATTAAACCTTTTTTGCCTTTTAAGATTCCCATAAAATCCCTCATGTATATTGTGTAAAAATATTCTTGAAGCGAAATGCTAACAGCGTGTATGCAAAAGCGCACGTAGATGACGCTTTAATTGCGAAGCTGACCATGCTTTGCTTGCTCCATAAGCTTGTTTTTCCCAATTGTTAATGAGTTCATGCCACATGCCAGCATCAATATAATCGGGAACTGGTAGCTGCCGCAAAGGCATGGATGGATGGCGAGTGATATGATGTTTTTTCAGCCATCTGTCCCATATGCGTTGCTGTATGACTGGCGTGTGATGAAACCATGCGATTGGGGGCAGGTATTTGCGCAAACGCATGCTTACAAAGATGATAAATAGGCTAAAAAATATCCAAGCAGTAACTTTTTTCAACCCAGCGATAAGGCGTTGGAACAATTGCTCGCGATCATTATCTTGAAACTCCAATATATAGCGATACCAACTTAATTTTACACTCTCCCATACCGCATCAAACTGTGGAAATTGCACACCAGATAATTGCCAGCGTGACGCAGGGGTTGGATCCATGCGCTGCCATTGTCCATGTTGCCAGACTTCTACCCAACTGTGGGCATGTTGCTCCCTAATCACCAGAAAACCCCCAACCTTATTCCATTCGCCGCCGTAATAACCGTTGATGACCCGTGATGGCATGCCTAAGACTCTGGCGGCAAGTGCCAGCGTGGTAGCGTACAACTCGCAATGCCCACGTTTATTTTTTAGAAATGATGCCAAAGGCCGTTGCGCATCCATGGGAGCATGTAAATCATAGGTCCAGCTTTGCAACTCTTGCATAAGCATATTCAGTGATTGGCTAGCAGTGCTGCTTGTTGATGTTGTCTTTTTGACCCAAGCCTTCAAAACCTTGGGAATTGAGCTTGTATCAGATTCAGATGGCATAGGCATTTGTTCGAATAAATAGCGCTCTGCGGGATGAAAAACAGGCGAATTTGAGAGGGCATCAAGCTGCATAATCAGGCGCAAACGACGGGTCGGAGCTTTGCCAAAATGAAGCTGACCCAAATCATCAAGTTTTACCTGATAAGCATAGTTTTCAATGCTGTTTACACCATCAGGCAGCAGTATATAGGGGTGATCCGATGCTTCGCGAAAGACAGCGATGGCATAAGCTGAATCAGATGCCTTGGCGAAGGTCATGGTTTCTGTGTTTGCCCATGTTTTGATTGGTTTATGCGGGCGTTGTTGCCAACCATGATTGTGATACTGGCTTAATGTTACACCGCGCCAATAACGACCAAGTGTTTGCTTTTGGAACCTATCGATATTGCCATCGACGGGTTCAGCACGTAATACCACTGTGGCATCAAGCTCGCGAGCAAAATCACCCAATTGCACACGATCCGAAAAGCCTGTGGTTGCTTTGCGTGGTTGGGTTGGTTGTAGTTGACTTTGCACATCAAAGCGCGGCAATGCGATAAACATCAATAATGCCATGAGTAACATCACCAATGTGCTTCGTAAGTCGTAGGATATTGTGTGAATAGGCAAATCACCACCGGGTTGTTGCAATCCATACAGACACATTGCCGAGCGCCATGTGAACCACATCAATGCCAGCAATGGAATAGCATAAAGCACGGAATCAGTGAGCACCGCACCTGCTAGCATTAAAAATAGACCAGTAAGCATGCGATGCAAATGATTGCGTGGCGTAGCTGCTTCAACGATGACAGCCAAAGCAAGAATCAGTAGAAAATCCGTAAATGCGACAACCCATGCACGCCCTAAAATAAGCTCAAGCCCTACCCATAAAAAGCCAAACCAACCAATAAAACTGGCTTGCATTTCGCTTAAAGAAAAACGCCTGCCTATATGCCAACGCATAAGGGCGGCGATGCTTGGTAGGCTCCAATACAGCGGACTCACAAAATCAGATAAAGCCAAAGCGGCAACACCTGAAATCAATACACCAAGGGTCATGCGTTCGGCGTGGGCTGCGGATGATGACACAGCTTGATTCATATTGCCTCAAGTAAAGAAAGTAAGGTGTAGTTACTTTCCTTAGAAACCAACTGTTTGGGAGGTATCTGTTCAGGTTTAGCGGCAGCAATGGCATGAATCGCAGCTTGCAATGTTTGCGGCTTGGAACAATCGAAGTCTTGCTGACCAAGATTGAGATGAATGATTGGGGATGAAGTTTGCTTGTTTAATATTTGAGTTTGCAGCCAATACCAAGTTTGCCCAAGCAAGGCTTCAAATATAGCTAGACTTTCGTTGTGATTGGCGAGGTGCTTGGGCAACCGCAAATCGACACACAAGTGTGCTTCTTCAGCTTGCTGGGAATATTGTGAAAAATGTTTGATGCGCCATGATGCTGGTTCAAGTGTGGATTTACGCCAATGAATGCGCGAAGGCGAATCACCCACAGCATAGGCTCGCAAATCGTGGTATTCATCACCTTCCCATCGTGGATTCGGGTTATCCTGTCCTATGGTTTGTGGTTTATATTGCAATGCAGACCATGCGACAGGCTTGGGCAACACAACCCATAATGCAGGGTCTTGGCGTTGGTATGTGAGCTCCCATAATCCTAAGGGTGCAGATGTTTTTAAATGCTGTTTTTCCAGCTTGTTGTATTGGCGCGTATTGGGGATGAGTTGCCCCGTGAGCAATGATGTATCAGCGCTTAAACGGGCATGTAATTGTATATCTGTATCTGCCCAAGTGATATGTACCAATGCTGATGCTTTTTGCGTATATTCAATATGTTGGCGCAAAATAAAAGCTTCGCCATGCTGCATATAATCAGGCAAACATTCACCAAATTTAGGGCAATAGCGCAATATTTGTATGCCCTGCCATAGTGCGGCAATGGCAATGGCGGAAAGCATGGCTCCGCATAAATATAAGAGATTATTACCAGAATAAAATGCTGCTGCCCAAAGTCCAAATAACGAGAAAAACATCAATGCTCCAGCTCGGGTCATGCCAATATGCCAAAAGCGACCGATGGGAATGCGTATGGCAATCAGTCCATCGAGCAGGCGTAAAAGCCACGGTGGCAGCCTTAAATCAGAAGGGTTATAAGCCATTAGGCAGGGACAGCCACCTGCTCTAAAAGACTTTGCATGGCAGCTTTAACATCGCCAGCGGCTACAACACGGTGACTCAAGCATGGCAGCCAAACCGCCTGTACATCTGCGGCACTGACATAATCTTGCCCATTTAGCCAAGCATGGGCTTTGGCAGCGATGAGTAAATCATGTCCGGCACGCGGTGAGATGCCCTGCATGAACCATTTGCCGTTGCGGCTTTCAGATAGTAATTTCAACACATAGTCCATCAGTGCGTTATTGCTAGGCATGGCATGAATTGCTTGTTGTGCTTGTACAATATCTTGCCACGATGTGATGGCTTGAAAATTTGCCAATTGTGATCTTCCAGCTTCTCCCAGCAGCAGTTTTCGTTCGGCTTGTGCATCAGGGTAACCTAAGGAGATACGCATAAAAAAGCGATCCAGCTGCGATTCAGGTAAAGGGAATGTGCCCAGATGTTCGAGTGGATTTTGTGTAGCAATCACAAAAAATGGCTCAGGCAAAGTATGGGTCTTGCGCTCAATAGTCACCTGACCTTCAGCCATAGCTTCGAGTAATGCTGATTGTGCCTTGGGGGTGGCGCGATTGATTTCATCTGCCAATACAATGTGATGAAACACTGGGCCAGCATGAAAGGTGAACTTTTTTTCAAGTGGGTCGAAAATTTCAACACCAACAATATCTGCGGGCAATAAATCTGCGGTGAATTGTACGCGCCCGAAATCCGATTGCAGACTGGCAGCCAATGCTTGTGCCAGCGTGGTTTTCCCCACACCTGGTACATCTTCAATCAAAAGGTGACCACCACCAAGCAGGCAAATCATCAATTGGCGAATAGCGGTTGTTTTGCCGCTTAGGGCGAGGGTAAGCTGCTTTTCTAATGCTTGGATGCGGTGTTGAATATTGGGGGGTGAACTGGACATTTAGTCTTCCTTGTTGTTTAAAATTGCCATCATGCCTTCTTTAAAGCTGGGGTAGTTTAATTTAGGCAACAATTCATCATGTAGCCGTTGATTGCTAATTCGTTTGTTGTCGTTAAAAAAAGATAAAGCTGACGGCGTAAGTTGTTTTTCTCCATCCTCAGGCGTGAGTATGATCGGTGGTGGCGCACCAACCATGCTTGCCACTTGTTGCACATATTCAGCATGTGGTAGAGGTAAATCATCAGCAACATTTACAATCCTTCCTGCTTGAGGGCGTTGCATGGCAGCAAGTATAGCCGCTACAATATCATCAATATGAATGCGGCTGGCATTATGTGGGGGATTCCATTGCACAGCCTTGTAATCACCATCCATTAATCGCGGTATAATATTGCGCTCTGGCCCATAAATGCCAGCCAAACGAAATATTTCTATGGGCAAGCTTGTATCAAGCCATGCTTGTTCAGCCTTTAATCGTTCGATACCGCGCGCGCTGGATGGTTGGCAAGGGTATGTTTCATCCACCCATGCACCATTCGCATCACCATATACGCCAGTGGTCGATAAGTAAGCAGCCCATTCAAGATGTCGCAATTTAGGCGTTAATATCGATAACCACTGTGTTTGTGATGCAAACATGGTGTTATCGCTACGGGTTAATGGTATGGAATCAACGATATGCGTACATTGCCCCAATAGGCTATCGGAAATATCGGCTGGTGATGTTACGATGATTGGGTTTACGCCAATTTCTTTTAGGGTTTGGGCATGTTCATGGTTGCGTGTTGTGCCAGAAACATGGAAGCCAAGCTTTAAACAGGCTTTGGCGAGTTTTGTACCAACATAACCACAGCCAAGAATAAGTAGCTGCTTATTCATGCTTTTCTTCTATGCTTGTATATTGTGTGCATATGGCAAATCATTGCGCATCTTTTGGAGGTTGTCATGTCTGATATTTTAAGCCCAGAAGAATTGGCACGTTTTAATCGGCATATTATTTTACCACAAGTAGGTTTGGATGGGCAAGAAAAGCTTAAACAAGCCAAAGTCTTGTGTGTAGGTACGGGCGGCTTGGGAAGCCCCATTTCGTTGTATTTATCAGCAGCAGGTGTGGGCACGATTGGATTGGTAGATTTTGATGTGGTGGATGATTCTAATTTGCAACGCCAAGTGGTGCACTCCACCGCAGATATAGGACGACCAAAAATTGAATCGGCACGTGACACTTTGCTTGGCATCAATCCTTATTTGAATGTGGTGCTGCATGGCGATGGTATCACCCGCGATAATGTGCGAGAGATTGTAAAACAATATGATATTGTGGTCGATGGCACAGATAATTTTCCAACGCGTTATTTGGTCAACGATGCCTGTGTATTGGAGGATAAACCGCTTGTTTATGCTTCGATTTTTCAATTTGATGGTCAAGCTACTGTATTTAATCATAAGCAGGGGCCATGCTACCGCTGTTTGTATCCTGAGCCGCCACCACCAGGGCTTGTGCCATCATGTGCAGAAGGTGGCGTGTTGGGCGTATTGCCGGGCGTGATTGGTATTTTACAAGCTACAGAAGCGGTGAAAATCATTTTAGATATAGGCAAGAGTCTAAGTGGGCGTTTGTTGCTCTATGATGCGCTGGATATGAAGTTTCGTGAGATGAAACTGCAAAAAGACCCTACATGCCCTGCTTGTGGCGAAAATCCCACGATAGGCGATGTTGAATTGTATGAAGAATTTTGTGGGTTGCCACCCACCGAAGAAATAGAAGAGGAGGAAGTTTTGGCTGAATATGATATTACCCCGAGTGAATTGAAATCCATGATGGATGCAAACCCTGATTTGTATGTGTTGGATGTGCGTGAGCCACATGAAATTGCCATTTGCGCGATTGAAGGCACTCATAAAATTCCGTTGGGAGAGGTTTCGGAGCGTTATTTGGAAGTGCCGAAAGATTGTGACGTGGTCGTACATTGCAAATTGGGAGGTCGCTCGGCACAAGCGGTTGAGTTTTTGCAATCCAAAGGTTATACCAACGTAAAAAACCTTGCTGGTGGCATTATTCGCTGGATTGACGATGTGGATGCATCATTAAATAAATATTGATACACAGTTGGCATTTTGTAAGTCCGCTATGTGTATGGATTATTTTAAATGAATGCACCATTTGAATGGTTAGGCAGACAAGATTATCAGCCGATGTGGGAACGATTAAAGCATCATGCGGATTTAGTAGCTTTAGGTCATGCAGATGAAGTTGTTTGGGCGTGTGAGCATGAGCATATTTATACCACAGGGCGAAGAGGTATTGATAACCGCTTAGAGTATCAGGTTTCAGTGCCTTGGGTTGTCAGCGATAGAGGTGGGGAGACGACATACCACGGTACTGGGCAATTGATGCTTTACCCTATCATCCATATCAGGGCGCGCGGATTGGGCGTGCGTCAATATATCTATCAATTGGAGCAATCTGCCATTGATGTGTTGGCGGATTATGGTGTGAAGGGTGAACGCAAGGATGGATTTCCAGGGGTATGGTTGGGAGAGCGTAAAATTGCTGCCATGGGTGTTCGGGTTGCTAAAGGCGTGGCATATCATGGCATGGCATTAAATATGAATGTAGATATGAAGTATTTTCATGCTATCAACCCTTGCGGTACAGGTATGGCAGCAATCAATATGCAAGATGTGTGTGACAATATGCCTGATATGAAGACTTTAGCCGCGCATTGGGCGGTTAAGATGTCAATACAAGGTAGAAATATCCACGTTTGAGCGCGCTGTATTGTAGAGCTTCTTCAGCAAGTCGTTTTTTAGGTTTTTCACCACAGTATGCAGAGAAAAATCAGATATTAAGCCACAGATAAACGCAGATACACACGGATAAAATGTCATGCAACCCACCTCTCCTGCCATTCCGAACGCAGTTGAGGGATTTTTAAGGCTGTGTGCCAAATAAGATTTCTCTAGTGCGAAGCCTGCCTGTGGTACAAGATCGAAATGACACGCTCTCCCTTGCCCAAGCTGCGCCGAAATTAAAGCGGACTTTTTCATTCTGTGCCTACATTCCTACAGGTAGCTGTGGACAGTATTCATTGCATGTTTTATGTTCCACAATATATAAAACTCAGCACATAGGGAGATGGAAATGCAGCACTTTAGCGTTGATCCAAGTCGTGTGGTTGTGCTGGGTGCAGGCAGGGCTGGCACAGCAATATTGGAGATGCTTAGTGGTGACCCCTTGGTAGATATTGTGGCAGTTGTGGATAAAAATACCGATGCAGAAGGCATGAAATATGCGCGTTCTATGGGTATTGCAACATATCAGGATGTAAAAGAAGCATTGTTGGCATGCGCGCCTTGCCTTGCATTTAATCTTACCAATCAGGACATGGTTGAAGAGGTGGCATGTGAAGTGTTGGGTGCCAGCGGGGTGATTGGTGGCGCTGGGGCTAGCTTGGTTTGGCGTATGGTGACAGATTTAAAAAAGACCAAGGAAGATTTGGAATATCAAGCCACGCATGACCCATTAACAGGATTGTATAATCGACGTTTTGTGACAGAGCAATTGGAGCGGCAGGTGGGTCAGGGCATACGCTATGGCATGGTATGTTCGCTGGTATTGATTGATTTGGATTATTTTAAGCATGTGAATGATACTTATGGTCATGCTGCTGGTGATTTGGTGATTAAGCGTATTGCGAATAGTTTATGTGAGAGTACACGCTCTACAGATGTGATAGGGCGATGGGGTGGAGAAGAGTTTCTTGTTGTATTGCCACATACCCATGTGAAGGATGCTGCTGTGGCAGCCAATCAATGGTTGAAACGTGTGCAAGAAGAGTCAATATGTTTGCCCGATGGGCAAATATTGCATGCAAGTTTCTCTGCTGGCGTGGGAAGCTTGTGTGTTGATCAAGGAAAAACTGTGCAAACATGTATGGATGAGACATTGGAAATGACAGATCGTTTATTATATCAAGCCAAGCGCAAGGGGCGAGCTTGCGTGGTTGGTGCTGATGAATAAAGACACAGCGCCTGAGCTTTCTTCAGCAAATCATACTGCTCATGTGCAAGTCGCTAGGTTTCCATTGCGTTGGCGCTGGACCATGCTGGTGGGCTTTGCCGTAGCTGCGGCTGTATTGGTTTTGGCATTGGTGATTCTGGATATGGAGCGTGATGCTTGGTTGAAATCTCAGGAATCTCAAGCTGAAGTATTGGTTGGGCGTTTGGCGAATGAATTAAAGCTTCCCATGCTTAGCGGTAGTGCTGCTGAAGTGGATGTGATTGTTCGAAGCTTTTTATCTACAGTGCCCGCAGTGTTGGCTGTGCATGTAGAGTATGCCAATGGAAAATATCAACAGTTTGGTCAAGCCGCTTTGGATGCCAAGCTTCTTGCACAAGTTTCACAAGCCAAACATATCAGGCGTTTACAAGGCGATGATTTGTGGTTTGCCAAAGGTGTGGTGTATGGCGGCACTTCGGTTGGTGCGATTGCGGTTCGTTATTCAGAAGATGCATGGGAATCATTGGCCAGCCGTTTGGTTGTGCGCATGGTTTTAGCGGCAATCTTTGTCATTGTTTTGGCAAGTATATTGGTGTATTGGCTTGCAGGACATATGAGTAAACCCATGGAAATGCTTGCTGCCGCCGCCGCTCGTGTTGCCGCTGGTGATTACAGTACACGCCTTGCTGTTCAGGGTAATGATGAAATTTCTGATGCGACTTCTCAGTTTAATCATATGGTAGAGGAATTGGCGCATAAAGAAGAAATGCGTGATGTGTTTGGTAAATATCTAAATCCAAAATTGGTAGCAGAGGTGTTTGAAGGCGGTGTGAATCAATTGGAAAACAGCAGGCAAGAGGTGACGGTTTTATTTGCTGATATGGTTGAGTTTACCTCGTTTTCTGAACATACAGACCCAGAAGAAATTGTCGATGTATTGAATCAACATTTTGAAGTGTTTCATCGCATTATTGATTATTTTGGTGGGCATGTGGATAAATATATTGGTGATGCGGTGATGGCTGTTTTCAATCATCCCAATGAAGATGAAGAGCATGTTACGCATGCGGTGATGGCGGGATTGGCGATGGTGGTGGCATGCAGCAAGCTTGGTGTGTTGCGCTCCAATGGCGAGCCGATTTCTTTTCGCGTAGGATTGAACGTTGGTTCAGTGATTGTAGGTAGTATTGGTGCAGCAGAGCGATTGGAATATACTGTGATTGGGGATACAGTGAATGTCGCCTCACGTATGGGTGGCATGGGCAAAGGCGGCGAAGTTGTGCTGCCAAGGGCTGCTTTTGAACAAGTAAACGAAGGTTTTGCGTTTGATTCCATGGGCAAGAAAGATGTGAAAGGTGTGAAAGAAGCGCTTGAATGTGGGCGTGTACACGCGATAGATGATGATATGAAAGAGAAGGTAGCGCATGCTGTAGCATTGGCATTTGATTTAACATTGCCTTCCAATGTTCGTGTCATGATTGGAGATATAGATACATAATGAATATAAAACAATGTAATTTTTATCAGTTGTTGTTGGTGTGTTTAGCACTGTTGCTAACATCATGTGCCACAGTTGAGCATGGCAAGAGCGCAAAAGCATCATCCTTTGCATTTTTAAATAACTACGATATGGCATTGCGTGATTACAATGCAGGCAGGGTGATGGAGGCAAGAGCGCGAATCTTAGCTATGGATAAGGCGAGAAAAGATTATCCACAAGCGAAAAAATTATTGGATAAAAAGGTGAACCCAGCAAGAATTCGTTTGCTAAGGTATTACAAAGCGAAGGCGAAAAAGGCTGAAAAACAGGGTCGTTGGGTGGAAGCTAAGAATTTGTATGAGCAGACAGCGGAATTCTCTAGCAAGCCTAAAATCTTTCTTGGCTATGCCCAAAATCTGGATATAAAAATACGCCAAAAGCGCTTGGATAGATTGTTGAAATTGCGTCGAGAGCAGGATAACACTTGGATGCAATGGTTAAATGCTTACAAACCACCGCATGGCTTGGATGCGCATGATGTGGCTTTTGAGCGCATGCGAGAGCGTGTGCAAGATCAGTTAGAAGAAAGGGCGCACCTTGCCTATAGGGATGCGCGTTATTATTTGAAACATGATATGTCTGAAGCAGCATATGTGGAAGTGGAAACCTATCTAAGATTGATGCCTGATTCTGAAAAAGGGCAGCATTTGATGAAAGAAGTGCGTGAAGCCATGCCCAAAGCATTAAAGATTGGAAGCATAAAGCAAAGTAAGCATTTAAAATTTTCGGGCAAGAAGCAACCCAAACAGCATAAAGCCTATAGCAAGAAGGATGTGCAGAAATTGATGCGAAATGGCGAGTGGCTAAAAGCCAAAGCGGCAGCGTTGGTTTATCATCGCAATGAAGGCAAAGGCGCGGATGATATTTTAAAGAGTGTTGAAGATGGGATGAAAAAAGCCGCAGCTATGTGGTATAAAAAAGGCTCTGTAGCATTTCGTGTAGAGC
>Ga0256829_1003625_pt1 | contig 10585 bp, 9 predicted proteins | sample 131447metaG_FD_185979 | JGI IMG/M metagenome (GOLD analysis project Ga0256829, IMG submission 185979) | Hydrothermal vent microbial communities from Lau Basin, Pacific Ocean - 131-447 | ecosystem: Environmental > Aquatic > Marine > Hydrothermal vents | place: Pacific Ocean: Lau Basin | collected...
CCCCCTCAGCATGAACCCCGTCCGCGCGATCGACATCTTCGGGAACACCACCAACGTCCTGATCACCCGGACCACCGATCTCCAGCTCCCCGCGCACGAGATCGAGATCAAGCGGGAACCCACCATCATCCTCGACGTGAACCCCGAACTCGTCGCGACCCTGGGCTCCCTCAGTTTCTCCCCCGACACCCTCGACGCAACCTCGGGCATCCACACCCACGACCTCATCCTCGACAACCCCTACCCCTTCCGCATCCGAGGAAAGATCTACATCGTCGAGCCAGGGGGATACACCAACCAGGACGACCAGCCCATCGATCGCTCCTGGGAGATCAACCCGCGCGTCGTCCGTTTCGTCCTCGACCCCGGAGAGTCCCTCGAACAACCCATCAACATCGCCTACTCCACCGCGCAGATCGCAGGACCCAAACCCCTCGTCTTCGACGTCGAACTTTCCGCCGACCAGGACTACCCCCTCATCCGAGTCCCCAAGACCATCGATCTCGACTCCGAACTCCTCGAGCTCGACCTCAACGTCACCCGACAGCACGCCGACAACGGCGACCTCTACACCGTCGTGGACGCGCAGGTCCTCAACCGCGCCACAGAACCCGTCCTCATCGACGTCAGCGCCGTCGCGCCCCGTCAACCCAGACAGGGCTCCACCATCAACGCCCTCGAACCCCAAGCCAGCACCAAACGCGAGTTCCTCTTCAAAGACCTCAAATCCGGAGACCGGGTCGTCGTCAGCGCCCGAGTCGAAGCACGCAACATCACCCTCAACAAAGAACTCATCATCCCCTGACCGAATGATCGCAGTGGGGGGATGGGGGGATGGGGGGGTGGGGGACTTGCAGCGCGGATCAGTCCGGGCGCAGGATATAGATCCCGTACCCGCACACCGGGACATCGATCTCGTCCCCGACCTCATTCACCACACACACCAAACGCATCGCGCTCCGCGCGATCAGCTCGAGCCATTGCTCCTGGGTATACGTGCGCAGCGTGTACGACGAATCCTGATGGCGCACCCCCTTCGGGGTCGTCACCGCAACGTGCGAATACACCCGCTCATCGCGCGACCCCTCTCCAGCGGGCTCGTATTGCACCGTCTGCACCACCCCCACCCGACCACGCTTCGCCGACCACACATCCTCGCTCGGGAACTCGAGCCCCGGCGCGCTCGTCGAGAGCCCCAACGCATACACCCCCCCGGGCGCGAGCGACCTCGCCGTGGACGACAAATGCAGATCCATCTCCTGATCCGACCCCAGATGGCGCACCGTATTGATCAGGTTGAACGCGAACGTGAACACCCCCGCGCGCGCCGCATCGTCCGTCATCGACCCCACCCGCGCCCGCGCGATCCCGTCCACCCCCAGCGCCCTGAGCCGATCATTCGCGTACCCCACCATCCCCCCGTCGAGGTCGTACCCCTCGCACCGAACCCCGCGCCGACCCAGCACCCGCAGATACCGACCGCTCCCGCACGCGGGCTCCAGTACCATCGCCCTCCGCTTCGACCGAACAAACCGATCGTGCATCGCGAGCAATCCGTCCACCTCCAGCGCCGTACCGGGAGTATGGAGAATGTCGTACACCGACGCATCCGCATAAAACCCGATCTGCTCCTGAGTCGCGCCCATCCAACGACCCTAGCACACGTACACACCGCTTCGCACACCGGGTTCCACCCCCCCAACCCGTAACCGTACAACCCCCTTCGCCCAACTCCCGCATACACTATGGGTTGCGATGCCACGCCCCAAGTCATTCGATCCCGACACCGCCCTCGCCAAAGCGATGGATGTCTTCTGGGACAAGGGCTACGACGCCGCAAGCATCGCCGACCTCACCGCCGCGATGGGGATCAACCGCTTCTCCCTCTACGACACCTTCGGCGACAAACACACCCTCTACCTCAAAGCCCTCGACTCCTACGAGCGGCGCGTCGTCGACCCCATGCTCGACAAGATCCGCGCGATCCAGACCCTCGACGAGCTCGAAACCCACTTCGAGAACGTCGTCGAGAACCGCTGCATCGCCTCCGACACCCCCTGCTGCATGATCCAGAAAGCAGCCATCTCCTCCCCGACCACCGACCAGAGCATCCTCGATCACGTCTCCCGATCCCGCGCCCGGGTCCACGACGCGTTCTCCGACGTCTTCGCACGACTCATCACCAAAGGCGAGATCCGTGAAGGCGTCACCCCCGAGCAAGCCGCCTGGCTCGTCATGCTCACCCACGCCGGGCTCATGTCCCAAGGCGCCACGCCCCTCCCGACCCAACAGGTCCGCAGCGCCCTGACCGTCCTCTTCCAAGCGCTCCGCTCCTAAACCCCCAGTTCCGATCCAGAATCCCCTCAAATCGCCCGGGATCAGGTGTATTCCTGAGTCTGATTCCGAAATCGGAATGATCGGTCAGAAAAACAGTTAGAATTCGGAACAATCAGTCAGTTACCCCGGTTCCCTTCCCCGCCGTGTCACCGGACACGACCAGCACACCCCCCACAGAAGGGAACCCCCATGACACAGGATCTCACCAACAGATCGCCCTCATCACCGGCGCCAGCTCCGGGATCGGCGAAGCCACCGCCCTCAAGTTCGCCCAAGCCGGCGCTTCCGTCGTCCTCGGCGCGCGCCGAGAAGACCGACTCGCAACCCTCGCCAAGCGCATCCAGGACGAAGGAGGAAAGGCCGTCTTCCGCGCCACCGACGTCACGAACCCCGCCGACACCCAAGCCCTCGTCGATCTCGCCGTCTCCACCTTCGGAGGCCTCGACATCGCCTTCAACAACGCCGGGATCGAAGGCACCGGGATGGCCCCCATCACCGAGGACACCGATGACAACTTCGACTCCATCATCAACATCAACGTCAAGGGCGTCTGGAACGCGCTCCGCGCCCAGATCCCCGCGCTCAAAGCCCGAGGAGGTGGATCCATCATCAACAACTCCTCCATCGTCGCGCGCAAGGGCTTCCCCAACCTCGCCAGCTACTCCGCCTCCAAAGGCGCCGTCGAGTCCCTCACCCTCTCCCTCGCCGCCGAGCTCGCCCCCGACAACATCCGCGCCAACACCGTCGCCCCCGGCCCCATCCTCACCGACATGGCAACCCGGATCACCGGAGGCAACACCGACATCTTCGCCGACATGGTCCCGCAAGGCCGGGTCGGAACACCCGACGAGATCGCCGATACCGTCGTCTTCCTCGCCTCCGACAACGCCTCCTTCATCACCGGACAAACCCTCTCCGTAGACGGCGGCGCCCTCATCTGATCCAAGCGCACAACGGCGCGCAAAAAAAGGGCGCGGCCCATCCCAGGCCGCGCCCTTCTTTCGTTCTCAGTTCAACCGGCCCTTACGGACAACCCCGCGCGTACAGCGTCAGATACGCGCTGATGTCAAAGAAGTCCCAAGCCCCGTCCATCGTCAGGTCCGCGCTCGGGTCCATCGACCCCAGCGCCATGAGGAACGCGCTCAGGTCGAAGAAGTCCAGCTCACCATCGCCCGTGAAGTCCGCGACACACTGACCGCTCGGGTCGTGCTCCAGGATCACCACCGACATCGCCGGGATCGTCAGCAGCGCCGACTGCGCGTGCGGCCCGTTCTGGATCATCTCCGTCCCGATCGGACCCGCCGTCCCGATCCCCGACCCATCAAACCCGAAGTCTTGGCTGTTGAGCGCCACACCCCACGACCCCGAGCGAGGGAGCCCGAGCCGGTAATCGAGGTAGTGGTTGTCCGAGAGGTTCATGATCACCACGAACGACTTCCCCCCGTCCTCCCAGCGCTCGAACGCAACCACATCGCTCCCCTCGTTCACGTGGTACACCCACACGTCCGAGTCCGCGTGCAGCGCGGGCTCGTTCACGCGCATCTCCACCAGCGCCGCGTAGAAGTCGAACACACCCGAGTACGCGCTCCTGTGCGCCCAGTCGATCTTGTTCGCTTCCCACCCGTCGTTCTCGAGCCACTCCGTGCCCTGGAGGATCGCCGGGATCCCCTTGCTCGTCAGCACGATCGCGTTCGCGAGCGTCGTACGGCCCCGCGCGTACACATCGTCGTGCGGGAACGTCGTATCGATATTCCGCACCGCACGCTCGTGACCATTCAGAGGCCACGCATCATCGTGGAGCTCGAAGTAGTTCATCACCGCCACACCCGACACATCGTTCGACCCATCGATCACGTTCGCGATCTGCTGCACATTCGGGAACCCGAACGCCGCCGCAAAGATGCTCCCGCGCAGATCGTTCTTGAACGCGTTGTGGTACTGCGAATCGAACCCGATCCCCGTCTGCACCCACGACGAATCGATGTAGATCTCCGCGATCGTCCCCGCGTCGGGGTACCGACGCTTGATCGAAGCGTTCATCTCCTGCATCAACACCTGACCCGCCGACCACTGCGGCGTCCACCCCGAGTCCGTCATCGCCATCACCGCATCGTGACGGTACCCGTCCATCCGGTACTCACCCATCACGTGGTGCACACTCTCCAGGTAGTACTCGCGCACCCCCGGCTTGTTGAAGTCCGCCTGCGCCCCCCAGGGCGTGTCCACCGGAGTCGAATCGAAATACAACTGCGTCCCGTCGAAGTTCCACAGGAAGTTGTCGCTCGGGGACACGTGGTTCCACACCACGTCCAGGATCACCGCGATCCCTTCGCCGTGCAGCGCATCGACCATGTACTTCAGATCGTCCGGAGACCCCAGCGCCCCCTCCCACGCGAACACCGACACCGGGTTGTACCCACCCGACAAGCTCCCCGGGAACTCGTTGATCGGGTTGACCATCACGCAGTTCACACCCAGCTCCGCAAGGTGCGCTGCGCGATCACCCACATCCCGGTACGAGCTCGGGTTCCCCGCGCCCCCGAACGGGTCGTTCCGCCCCGCGAACGTCCCCACATGGAGCTGGTAGATCACCCACTCCTCGATCGGATCAGCGACGAAACCGTCGTTCACCCACTCGTACCCGAACGGATCCGGGACGATCGCGTTGGAGTTGTCACCAGTGTTCAGCGCCGAAGCGTGCGGGTCCGTCACCCAGTGCGAGTTGTTGAAGTAGTACTTGTACATGTCCCCGGGCTCAGCGTTCGGAACGAACCCGATGAAGTCCTCCCCGACCTTCGGGATCGAGTTCGCCACCGTCCAGTTGTTGAACTCCCCGCGCACATGGCACGTGTGCCGACTCGGGGACCACACCCGGAACACCGCGCCACCCTCGACAGGCGTCGCGCCCATCCGCGCGTGCTCGAGCGTCACAAAGTCCACCACGAACGAATCCCCGGGCATCCCATCGCTCACCCCGCTCGCCCCAAGGTAGTCCACGTCCGTCCCGTCGATCAGCTCGACCACGTACGTGACCCCGTCCCCCAGCGTCTCCGGGATCGTCGCGCTCCACACATCGCTGGGACCGAGCACCTGCGCCACCGACCCGTCCACCCACACCGTCGCGCCCCCGTCCACCGAGTACCCGACGCGCATCCCCGTCAGGTCCCCGATCGTCGCTTGCACCCGAACCTCGAACGACTCCCCACCCATCGGAACCAGCGGCCGAAGATCATGCCGCACCAAATGCGAGATCGTGTCCCACGACACATCGTTGTCCGAACCCTGCGCCGTCACCGACGAAAGCAACACCACCCCGACCATTGCGGATCTATACATGCGGAATCCTGTTCTTCCCGAGTCTCGTGCGAACATGAACCCACATCCTACACGACACCCCATCCCCCCCAAAGCCCCGCGCCACAGATCCACGCGCGATTCATCGAACCCGCGCGCACCGAGCGTCCGAGAGCCCCCTCCCGCGCCCCGTTAACGACGGGTCCTGTAGATCACCACCGTCACCGCGATCACCACCACCGCGCCGATCAAGACCATCACCAAAGACCCGTACGTCCGCTTCGGCGCCGCTTGATCTTCGGGTGTCGAATCCGAGCTCTCCGATGTGATCCGCAGATCCTCCTCCGTCACCCCGCCCCCCGCATACCGATCCTCCGAACCGTCCGGCCGGACGATCGTCCCCTCGTCCCCATCAACCAGGTTCACCCCCGAAGGAGGCTCGATCACAAAGAACGACCGCTCGTGCGACTCCGTTGTATACCGATCCACGTACGCGCTGTACTCTACGATCGGCGCCTCGTCCTCCCACACCACCAAGCTCACCCGTTTCGGGAGCAGCACCGGACCCCGGGCGCCCGCAACCTCCGCGTACTCCCCGAGCGAGATCGTCCCCACCAGCGCCCCGCGCTCGAACATATCCATCCGCTTCGGGAGCATCCGCTCGGTCGAAGGATGCTCCGCCGTCATATACACCCTGTAATACCGATCCAGCTCTTCAAGCGGGCTCTCGTTCTCACGAGCCACCTCGTGCAAACGAAGCTCAAGACACAGATCCCCCTCGTCATCACGCACCAGCTCGCGCGATCGGATAAACCCCCGGAGCTTCTCCGTATCACGGAAGTGCCCGGGGTGCTTGTGCATCCCCGTCAGCATGTCCCTCCGGAGCAACCCTACCGGGTACAGCGCCGGGTTCACCGGGATCCACACCCCCGGGAGCATCTGCAGCTTCCGGGTCTCATACACATTGATCACCGGGTCGTACAGCGAATAGATCTCGCCGTTGTACGCATACCACATCCGCTGCTCAAGCGAAGCCCCGTACTCGTCGAGCGCAACAAGGTCCGACTCCACACGGACCATCCCCACCCCGTCCTTGAACGAATAGAAGAACCGCACCGGACCCTGCGCCGTCCCCTCCTCCATCATCCCGGGGTACGGGGTCACCGTCATCGAACGGGTCCCCTGCGCGAACACGTTCAGATCATCGATCCGCGCATACTGCGACACAAACGCATCCCAGTCGCTCAGCTCATCGCCGAGCGCCGGAGAACCCAGCATCACAAACAACACAAGCGCGCGTAACAATCCACGTGAAAACCATGAGTGTGTCATCGGGCGACTCTATCACACCACATTGAGTCAGACGATCAATCGTCGTCAGGATCGACCGGGCAAGGCTGCACGCACGAGCTCCCGCACAAACCCATCGTGAGCGGGATCCCCATCATGTCCTTCGTGCACGCCCCGCACCGGCTCCCGAGCCCCTTCGAGTTCCCCGAAGAACCGTTCAATGCCATGGTCGCGCACGCAAGCGTCCCCCGTGGCTGACACTCAAACCCCGGGATACACGCCCCATTACAGGGCACCGACGCCGTGCACGTCGAGCCCGAAATCTGCCCCTGGCTCGTCCCCGCGCCGAGCGCGCACAACAACATCCCCATCAACGCAAATCTGCGTGAGTTCCTCATCTCAAATCTCCGTATGTCAGAGTTCCACCACTCTTCTTAAGTCATAGCACAACATGTCCTGCACAGCCGCACAAAAACACGAAAACGCCCGATGAATGGGGAAATCCCCGTGTATGAGGGACCCTGAAATACCGTGATCGGACGCGCGTTCTGCGCCCCGACTCGCGCTTCGAGTACCATCCCACCAGTTCAATCAACAACACATGAGGAGATCCACGCATGACCCACACCCTCCAACGCCGCGCCTTCCTCGCCGCAACCGCCGCCGCCCTCCCCGTCCTCACCCTCAGCACCACCCAAGCCCGCGCCTTCGCGCCCACCGATCACTCCGACTTCGAAAACAACATGGACAAAGCCGGGGACGCGCTCAAAGCCATGCGATCCCCCATGCGTGACCTCGACAACGACGATGCCCGTCACGAAGCCGCCATGCTCGCAAACACCGTCACCATCGCCCTCGCGCAGTGCGTCAAGTTCGCCCACCAAGCCCCCATCCCCGTCCGCTCCGAATCCAAATACGACGGCGACACCGACCGCTTCGCCACCGACCTCCGGATCAAACTCACCGAAGCCGTCTCCGCCGCAAACGCCCTGAGCCGACAGCTCCTCATGGGCAACACCGAAGAAGCCCAGAACCTCTACGCCTCCCTCCGCCAAGCCCGCAAGGAAGGCCACGACGAGTTCGAAGAAGAAGACTGATCCCTCCGGAATCCCCCCGCAGCCATGCTCGGACACCTCCTCGACTTCATCGGACGCACCCACCTCGTCGTCCTCCACTTCCCCATCGCCCTCATCATCGTCGCCGCGATGGTCGAGCTCACGCGCGCCCTCGCGCCCCGCTACTTAGAGAGATTCACCCGCGCCCCGCGCACCACCCCCTTCACCCCGAGCCCGACCGCGCTCATCCTCATCGCCTTCGCCCTCCTCTTCACCCTCATCACCACCACCACCGGGCTCGTCCTCGGGTTCGACGCGCCCCCCAAAGCGGACACCCACCGGATCCTCGGGATCGTCTCCGCCGTCCTCGTCCTCATCACCACCATCAGCGCCTTCGCCGCGCGTCACCCCTCATCCTCCAAACCCACCACCCTCTACCTCACCCTCCTCCTCATCAGCGCCGCCGCCGTCGGACTCACCGGCCACAAAGGCGGCGACCTCACCCACGGCCAAGGCTTCCTCACCCGACCCCTCACCCAACTCCTCAACCCCGATCCCGAACCCACCACACCCGAGTCCGAACCCCCCGCGCTGAACCCAGCCGACTTCAACCTCACCCAAGCATCGCTCGACACCTACCTGAGCGACGTCCAACCCATCCTCACCACCAAATGCGTCCAGTGCCACGGCCCGGACGAAGCCGAGCAAGACCTCCGACTCGACACCATCGCCCACACCCTCGACCCGTCCACCAACACCATCGACCGGGACGACCCCGAGAACTCCGACCTCCTCTACTTCATCACCCTCCCACCCGGGGACCCCGACATCATGCCCCCCGAAGACGACCCCGCGCTCGAACCCCTGACCGAGTCCGAGATCAAGACAATCGTCGCATGGATACGTGGGCTCACAGGCTAGCGCCCGCGTCAACGCCCGTTCTGATGAAGCAATCAGCGAGCCGCTATCGCCGACGACGACCAACACACCCTACACCGACCACCCCCGCCATCGCGAACGTGCCGGGGCCGGGGACCGTCGTGACGACCAACTCGATCAAGAAAGGCGTCGATCCGCTCCCACCAAAGACATACTGGTACTCGAAGTCGGATCCGAACGATGCACCATCCGAAAGCCGCCCGCTCATCAGGAAAAGATCCGACGCATTCATCGCTGAAACTGCGGCCGCATTCAGCTCGATCTCTCGGATCATGAACGAATCAAGCTCTTCGTACTCGCGCTGACCGTACAACACCCCATTCCCCATCGTATTGAAGTCCAATGCATTGTCATACGAAGTGATGTCGTACGTCACCGCATCCGTCATCTGGTCAAGATCGACATCCACGCTATCGACCCGGAGCATGGCGCTGACAATCGGCTCAGTGATCATCGAGAGATCGAAACTGAACCAGTTCCGATACTCGCCATCAAACTGCAAGTTCCCGACGACGAAGTTGCCGATCACCTCCGGGCTGTTATTCGAGCCGTCGTGCCGCACCCATCCGCTCCCGGCTCGCTCGATTGAGTAGATCCCCGCGTGCGCGACCCCCATCGAACCCACAACCAAAGACACCAGCCCGAATCGTGCAGTACTCATCGACATGTGATCCCTCCAGATCGATCGTCAACGAAAACAACCCCGCAACGATCCCTCACAACATACAACCGATCGACCCAAGATCCAGCATTATCAAGCATTCCGTCCAACACCCCTCCGGACATCCCAGTTCAGCAACCCGGATCGAGGATCCAAACCCCGGATTCCTCCGCTACAATCGCCCATTGCACGGGGCGCGCCCACCCACCGGCGCTGAGAAGCACCCGTTGAACCTGATCCGGCTCATACCGGCGGAGGGAATGCGATGTCCGGGCCCGTAGTCGACACCGACAATCTCAACACAAACGCCTTCGCGATCCTCCTCGCGCACGCGCGCTGGGCCGACTCCCTTCTCCTCGACCACGCCGCCAAACTCACCGACGCGCAGCTCGATCAACCCTTCGACATCGGGCTCCAGACCCTCCGCGCCACCATCACCCACAACATCGCCGCCATGCGCGCCTGGGCTGATGTCTACGCCGAGCGCCCCCAGCGCCCCTGGATCGAAGACGAAGCGCCCCACACCCTCGACCAACTCCGCGCCATGCACGACGAGACCCACACCGACTGGGCCGACCTCGCCGCGCGTCTCCCCCTCGACACCGTCCTCGAGCGACCCCCGCGCAAGTTCACCCGCGCCCACATCCTCGCGCACGTGACAACCCACAGCATCCACCACCGAGCCCAAGCGTTCAACATCCTCCGCCACCTCGGTGTCGGAACCGTCTCCGAACCCCTCCCTCCCCTCAGCGTGACGGGCTGGGCCCAGACCCTCCCCCTCTAACCCAAACCCCATCCCCGCGCACCAAACCCGCGCGGCTTGTTTCCACAAGGACCCCTCCATGACCACCATCAACACCACCCCCCCGGCCCACCTCTCCCCGGCCGACAAAGCCAACGAACTCACCACCACCGCGCTCCGCAGCGCCTCCGACCTCCGTGCCCTCTACCAAACCACCCAACCATCCCCGGCCTACCCGGGCCCCCCCCCCCCCCCCCCCCCCCCCGC
>Ga0256829_1003626_pt1 | contig 10583 bp, 13 predicted proteins | sample 131447metaG_FD_185979 | JGI IMG/M metagenome (GOLD analysis project Ga0256829, IMG submission 185979) | Hydrothermal vent microbial communities from Lau Basin, Pacific Ocean - 131-447 | ecosystem: Environmental > Aquatic > Marine > Hydrothermal vents | place: Pacific Ocean: Lau Basin | collected...
GATAAATTGATGCTTGTTAGTGCTGGAATTTGGAACTTATTGATTGCATAAAAGATAAGCATAGCTAGAAGGATGTCCTTATTTAGAAGCTTTTAGGGTGTTGTATTTATTATGCAACACCCCTAATAAGAAGAAGTTTAGTCGGCAAAAAGATTGGTTTTAAAGAGTTATAATTGACAATAAGATATAATATCTGACATTATGCACTTTCTTCTCGAAAAGTTCTACTTTTCGTAGCTTTAGTGTGTGGTAGGCTTTTCTCATTATAGTGCGTAAGGTCAGATAATACAAAAAAATTACGGAGAATGTTTTGATAACAACAAATGATTTAAAAGAAAAGATTATAGCAGGGCTTGGTCTTGAAGATATTGGAGTAGATGAGATAGATGACGATATGGCTCTTTTTGGAGATGATGGCTTGGGTCTTGATAGCGTAGATGCCATAGAGATAACACTTATCGTTGAAAAAGAATTTAGCGTGAAGATAAAAGATATGGGTGAAGCAGAAAATATATTTTCAACTCCTACTACACTCGTAACATATATAAATGAGCAGTTAGAACAAGACACAAAATAGTATATGCCAGATTTTAAGATACCCCACTTAGCTCCCATAAGATTTGTTAAATCTCTTCTTGAGCGTGATTATAAAACAGCTTTAGTTAAGATTGGATTTGACGAAATTCCAACTTTGGGTATGCTAGTTGAGGCGGCCACTCAAAGCTCATCAGGGATTTTAGGTGATGATGTTTCAAAGATGGGCTTTTTGATGACACTTAAAAATGTAAAACTTTTAAAAGAGATAAAATTAAAAAAATTCACAGTCTTTGTGGAACTTGATCATAAATTAGCAAATTTTAAGTTCTTTTCATTTTCTATTAGTGATGATGATGTGGTGGCGACTGGAATATTTTCGGTTGTGTTGCAATAGATTTTAAAAATCTACTGCAAATAATTTATTTTCTTATAAACTGAGTATTGCCATCATATCTTTATCATACCTTGTCTTTCCATTTAGGTTTAGCCCAACACCTTTTTTATACGCTTAAAACTAATCTTAACATATTTTCCCTATTTCCTTCGAAATGAGTTTATATATAATATATCAACATAGGTTGATATATTATATATATTCTGCTATACTTCCAAAATAATAATCTAATTGGAGGTAAAAATGTGGAATGAAACAGTCAATTACTTAGTCTTTGATTTACTAGGAATGAGTGGTAGTTTTGCCAAATCTGTGCATTTTTTTATATATGATTCTATAAAAATCTTGGCTCTTGTTTTAGTTATCGTCTACCTTATCTCTTTTATACAGACATATATAAGCACAGAAACTGTGAGGGATTTTATACAAGGCAAATCAAAATTTATGGGCAATCTGCTTGCGGCCATATTTGGCATTTTGACACCTTTTTGCTCTTGCTCGTCTATACCTCTTTTTTTAGGATTTACTCAAGCTGGGATACCAAGAAGTGCGACATTTTCATTTCTCATCAGTAGCCCCATGAATAATGAAATCGCTATCGCTATACTTTTTGCCACTTTTGGATGGAAGATAGCTCTTCTTTATACGCTGTTTGGATTAGCGACTGCCATCATCGGTGGTTTTATCGTAGATATCGTCAGTAGAGATGAAGATATACTCATAAATATACCATATATGAAGCAAGCCCACAGCGCCTCTTTCGTCAAGCTTGTCTTCAAAAAAAGACTCAGCGATGCATGGGAAAATGCGATAAATATCATGAAAGATATCTATCTATACGTATTTGCAGGTATCGCGGTTGGAGCCATCATACATGGATTTGTGCCAGCTGATTTTATAACACAATACGCAGGGAGTAACAACCCATTTGCTGTTTTCATAGCGGTAATCGCTGGAATCCCTATGTATGCAGGAGCTTCCACTATCGCTCCACTGATAGAGCCGCTTACTTCAAAAGGGATGCTCATGGGAACAGCTTTGTCGTTTATGATGGCAGTAGTTGCCCTGTCGCTTCCCGAAGCTATGATTTTAAAGAAAGTGATGAGTTGGAGATTGATTATGCTATTTTTTGGTATAGTTGGAACCGGGATAATCTTAGTTGGTTATCTATTTAATGCGATTTTATAGGAGAAAGAGATGGATATAAAAGTTTTAGGTAGTGAGTGTTGTGCAAATTGTGATGCTCAGATGGAGATAGTAAAAAAAGCACTTGCTACAACAAGAAAATTTGCAAAGCTAGAGAAGATAGAAGACATGATGCAAGTGATGAGTTATGGAGTTATGAGTACCCCTGCCATCGTCATAGATAGCGAGGTAAAATCAAGAGGCAAGATTTTAAACGAACAAGAAGTCATAGCTCTTTTTAATTAAGTTTTAATTGTACAGCTTGTGGCATATATTTCTATCCTTGGTGTAGTTCTAAGGTGTCAATTGTCCCAATCTGCCATGATTATACAAAAGCTAAACCTATTCCCATTAATATAAACAATGAGCCTGAGATTTTATAAAAGAGTTTTAGTTTTTGTTCGTCAAAGAACCATGCTTTTGCTCTTTTGGAGATATAGCCGTAGAACATCAGTGAACAAAATGAGATGAACATAAAAGTTCCTGTCATAACGAAAAACTGCAAAGCCATGCTTCTTTTTTCATCCATAAACAGTGGAAATATGGCGCTAAAAAAGAGTATAGGTTTTGGGTTTGTAACAGCTACCAAGAAACCTCTTTTGAAGACTTTTTTGATACTGTAATTTCTACGTTTTGACTCTTTTGCAAGGTGTAAACTTATATGTTTATTTCGAATTTGCTTGACTCCAAGATATATTAGATATATAGCCCCTATGATTTTAAGTGCGGTATAAAATAGTACAGAAGTTTTGAGCAATACTCCTACCCCAAACATCGCCACACTTGAGAGTATAAGCAACCCAAGTATATTGCCGATAGTCGAGAAAAATACGGCTCGTAAATCCAGACTCATGGCAGTATTTATAGCCAAAAGTATAGCAGCTCCCGGACTGGTGATGGTAAAAAATGCGATTATCAGATAGTTTAAATAGTTTTGTAAATCCATGGGCAAATTATAGACTAATTTTAATGTGAGGTATAGTAAATTATTGCTATTTCTTCTAAAACCCTGATTTTGAAGGTGTGTGACCAAAAAACTTTTTATATGTTTTTATAAAGTGGGATTGATCATAAAACCCACACTCTTGGGCGATTTGTGATAGTGGCATGTCATAATGCAACATCCTTCTTGCATTATTTATCTTGATATTTTGCACATATCTATGTGGAGTTAAACCAAACTCTTTTTTAAACTCTCTTAAAAAATGATACTTTGAAAGCCCTACATGTGAGATAATCTCGTCAAGCTCTATGCTTTCATTGTTTGCATTTTGATAGATATACAAAAGAGCCTTTTGCAATTTTAACTTCTCTACATGTAGAGGCTCTTTGTCGGATACTTTTGAGTAATTTTCTAACATATATCTTAAGATTTCTTCTGTTTTTTTACTATTTTTATCATAAAGATTTTGCATATCAAGCATAAGTTGCTCATCTTTTATAATTGTCTTGAAGCCAATATTTATATCTTTGAAGTTTTTGGCAACACAGCGAACGAAATAAGCACTCAAGACAAGATTTATATGCTCCCAGCTACTGCTATGTATCTTATGAATTTCATACGGATTTATTACTCTCACATCTCCTTTTTTTGCTCTGTATTTTGATTGGTCTTTACAAAAAAAACACTCTCCATCTGTGATAAGAGAGATAGAGTAGGTGTTGTGAAAGTGTTTTTTATATGCTCTGTTTTCAAAGCTGTTTTTCATCAAAGATATATCTTTGATAATTTCACTCTCATTACTTTGTTTTAAATTCAAAAGTTGCTCCTAGGCTTTTTTGAGGTTCGTTGGCTATTATATTTGCATTCCAAATCATTCCGCCTTGTATGCAAGAAGCTAGTGTTGCATATCCTTCATATAGGTTTGGCTTTATCTTTTTTAAAGTGGCTTGAGTCAGCCCCATGTTCATATTTGTGGCATATAACTTAAGTTGAAGTTTGTTTAAGTTTATACCTTTTGTTTTTACTGAAAATTTTAAAGACTTCATTAGAGGTATATTTTTTGGGTAGATTGATAAAACGATAGAGCTTCCATCTTCCAATAAAACTTCACAAGCTGATTTATGCAAGTCGCAGTTTAAGCTCTGTTTGGCAAAAGTTGTGTTTCCAACATACCATTTATAGATATCACTAGAGTCTATGATAAAATAAGCACATATCAATGATAATGCAATAATCTCTAAAAACAATAATTTGTAAAATTTGCTATTATTCATAAAATTAAGTTTAACATTATATAATTAAATATGTATTAAAACATCCCAAGAAGTAATATGTCCAAAATTAATTAATTAAATATTTATCATCTTTTTGACAGCTTATTTAAAGTTTTAGCTAGGTAAAATACTAAAAAATATAGAGGTTTTGGATTACATGGCAACAATTACAGTCGATGGTAGAGAAATATATGCCAAAGATAACGCAATACTTATAGATGAATTATTAGCTAATGACATCAGTGTACCACATTTTTGTTATCATCCAGCTCTTGGAAAAGATGGTAATTGCAGAATGTGCATGGTAGAAATCGAGGGGCAAAAAAGACCTCAGATAGCTTGTGATACACCTGTAAAAGACGGCATGATTATAAGAACAAAAGGCGAAAATATAAGCCGTGTTAAAAGACAGATTTTGGAGTTGGAACTGATAAATCATCCAATCGACTGTCCTGTTTGTGACCAAGCAGGAGAGTGTTCACTGCAAAAATTTTATATGGATGCTGGATTATATGAGAGCAGGTTAGACACTCCTAAAAATAAAAAACTAAAACATGTGGATTTGGGTTCAAATGTAATGCTTGACCAAGAAAGATGTGTTCTTTGCACAAGGTGCGTTAGATTTACAAGAGATATCACAAAAACTCATGAATTAGGTGTGGTAGTTAGAAACGATCACTCTTTCATATCCACTTTTCCTGGAAAAAAACTGACAAACCCATACTCCATGAATGTCATAGACTTATGTCCAGTGGGAGCACTTACTAGCAAAGACTTTAGATTCAAACAAAGAGTTTGGTTTTTGAAACCTGAATCTGCTATATGCGACGGATGTTCTCGTGGATGTTCTTTATTGGTTGATCATAATAGAGAAAAATACAAAGATGATATTATCTTTAGATATAGACCAAAACATAATGATGCTGTAAACGGTTATTTTATATGCGATTATGGGCGACTTAGCTATAAAAAAGAAAACGACAATAGACTTTTAAACGCATATATAAGAGGCATGGAGAGTGAGTTTGAATATGCAACGCTGAAGCTTCAAAGGTTGTTAAAGAGATATAACTCTAAAGCCTTACTTCTGATTTCTCCAACACTTAGCCTTGAAGAGATGTATAGATTAAAAAAATTAGCTATAAAACTTGATCTTAGTATAAATGGATATGATAACACTTTCGATGAAGATTTTGGTGATGATATGCTAAGAAAAAGCGATAAAACTCCAAATCGAAGATCTCTGGAACTGTTGGGCATTAACTCATCACAGCAGAGTTTAGAAAAAGATTTAAAAGACAAAGAGTTTATACTTTTTGTAAATAGATTTGATACAGATATATTGCAAAATCTTAATTTTGAAGGTGCCATCGGGGTTTTAAGTTCAGTTGATTTTGCTCCAAAAGATAAACTTGACATCTTAGTGCCAGTTGTTTCTCATACGGGGAGAGATGGTACTTTTATAAATTGTGATGACATTATACAATACAGCCAATGCCAGATAAATAAAGATATACAAGCAGCTAAAATATTGGATTTAGTAGAAAAAGTTTTTAATGATGGTATCTTTACATGTAAGGCTGTTTGGGAAAGTGGATTAGAAGAAGAGCCGTTTTTAAATGGTATAAAATTTGATAGCGTAAGATTTAATAGTATAAAAATCGAGCCAAAATGAATATAATCTTGATTAGCGTAGTTATCGTAAATATTATATTAGCATTGCTATTTTCGTTGGGTGCAGCTCCGATACTTGTTTGGGTTGAGAGAAGAGTAGCTGGTTTTATACAAGATAGACTTGGACCAAACAGATGTAATATCGCTGGATTTAGACTAGGCGGTTTAATACAGTCTTTTGCAGATATGCTGAAACTTGTATTTAAAGAAGATTTTAGAGCAGGCAATATAAAAGAAAGATTTATATTTAGAATCGCTCCTGTTATAGTGTTTGTCTCAGCTTTCCTTTCTTTTATGGTAATGCCATTTGCGGATGACTTGGTTATAGGCACTCAAACATTTATTATGCAAGGATTACCACTTGATTTTGGGGTTTTATGGTTTTTAGCACTTGCAGGCTTGAGTGTGTACGGCATAATCTTAGGGGGTTGGTCAAGTAACAATAAATATAGCCTTCTAGGCTCAGTGAGAGCCGGAGCACAAGTGATTAGCTATGAAGTATCCATGACTTTGGCGCTTGTCTCTTTACTTATAACTTACGGTTCAATCCATCTAGTGGATATCGTAAATTTTCAAAGTGGATTAATTTTTGGTTTTATCCCTGCTTGGGGAATCATTATGCAGCCAATTGCAGCTATGATATTTATAATCACATCTTTTGCAGAAGCAAATAGAACTCCATTTGATATAGCTGAGGGCGAAAGTGAGATAGTTGGCGGTTATCATACAGAGTATAGTGCTATGAAATTTGGACTCTTTTTTGTTGGTGAATATGTCGCCATGAGTGCTTCAAGTGCCCTGATGGTGACACTCTTTTTTGGCGGATACAATATCCCATGGGTTGGAACTGACACCTTGAAAGCACATTTTGATATCGTTATGATTGCTATCATAGTTTTACTTCCACTTTTGAGTTATAAATTTGGCGGTTGGATTTTAAAAAACAATGTTTGGCCAAAAGCTGATGACAAAAGAAACAATGAAAGCAAATGGCTTATAAGAATTCTTGTGATGATGAATATATTTGTGATTGTATTATTGGGTAGTTTTTTATTTTTTGGTGTAAGTGCAACAACTACAAATATCGCTGTAGCTATCATGCAAATTGCAACATTTGCTATCAAGCTTTTGTTGATGAATTTCGTTTTTGTTTGGGTTAGATGGACACTACCTAGGTTTAGGTATGACCAGTTACAAGACCTTGGTTGGAAAGTGCTTCTTCCTATCTCAATCGCAAATATTTTTGTAACGGCAATCGTAATTGTCGCCTTTGGAGCTTGATATGGGCATAAAAATTGTACCAAGATACGGCAAAAGCTTAAAAGATAGACTTTATCTGCCTGCTATATTTGGAGGTATGAAAACAACGATATCTCACTTTACAAAAAACTTAATAGACACATCAAATATCAAAACACAATGTTATCCTGAAATGCAACCAGATGACATAACAGATAGATACAGAGGCGTGCATAGATTGACTCATAGAGAAGATGACAGTGTAAGATGTGTTGCTTGTTTTATGTGTGCTACTGCATGTCCCGCTGATTGTATTTTTATAGAAGCAGTTGAAAGAAAAGATGGCATAGCTGAGAAGATGCCAGCAAAATTTTCGATAGATTTACTCGAATGTGTATTTTGTGGAGGTTGTGTAGAAGCTTGTCCGTGTGATGCTATTAGGATGGATACTGGTATATTTACTTTTATAGCAGAAAAAAGAGAAGATTTTGTTTTAAACAAAGAGCAACTTTTGAACAATACTGCTCGAAAAGAGGAAAACTGATGGATATAATCTTTCTTGTACTTGCACTTCTAGCACTATTTGGGGCAACTAGCACGATTATGTTTTCAAATACAGTGCATAGTGCATTGGGATTTGTGGTTACAGTTCTAGCACTTGCAGGTTTGTATGCACTCTTAAATGCAACTTTTTTATTTATGGTTCAGATTATTGTTTATGCTGGGGCTATTATCGCACTATTATTGTTCGTTATAATGTTTTTAAATATACAGCAAAGCCATGCTCCAAAAGAACCAAATAAATATCTGTTGATGTTAGTCTCCGCCATTGTTATAGTGCCTTTTGATTATCTGTTATTTAAAGCTTTTTACAGTATATCTTTTGCTGGAGATGCAAATATAACGACAAAAGATTTTGGAAATATCAAGATGCTTGGAAATGAACTTTTTAAAAACTGGATTTTGCCTTTCGAAGCTATATCGTTGCTTTTACTAGTGGCATTAATAGGAGCTGTTGTGTTAGCAAGAAAGAAGGAGCGAGCATGATTGAAGTATCATTTATGTCATATATCTTGCTGGCTATCATGCTTTTTAGCATAGGTATAGTGGGAGTTATAAGTAGAAAAAATATCTTTATAATTTACATGTCACTTGAGTTGATGCTAAATTCTATAAATCTTATTTTGGTCGCACTTAGTAGATATTTTGGTTCGATGGATGGACAAATTATTGCTATGATGGTGATGGCAATAGCTGCTGCTGAGGCAGTGGTATTTTTATCATTGATTGTTTCTCTATATAGATTAAAGCATTCAATCAATATAGATGATTATAACTCGTTAAAACAAAAAGGAACACTGTGAGTAGCAACTTTTTATCTTGGATTGTTTTGATTCCTCTTTTTAGTTCTATTTTATTGGGAGCTATGTACTTATACTCAATAAGCGTTAAAAAGATAGCAGATAAGTATTTTACTTTTTTTGCTCTTTTGGCTCCGATGGCTAGTTTTTTTATCGGATTTTTATTTTTTCTTGGGCTTTTAAACGGAGATAGCGAATACATGTATGAACCATACACTTGGCTTGGAGTGAATGGATATATCATAAGCATGGGATTTCTAGGGGATAAATTATCTATTTTTATGGTGCTATTTGTCACTTTTATAGGCTCTATGATTCATATTTATGCTAGTGGATATATGAAGGGTGATGATGGATATGGCAAATTTTTCTCATATTTCAATCTTTTCATGGCATCCATGTTGCTCCTTGTGCTTGCAAATAGTCCGATTATCATGTTTATAGGATGGGAAGGCGTTGGCCTTTGTTCTTATCTTTTGATAGGCTTTTATTTTAGTGAACCACTCAATGTCGTAGCAGGAAACAAAGCTTTTTTAGCAAATCGTGTTGGAGACCTTGGGTTTTTAGTGGGTATCGTATATCTTTTCTTTTATGTTGGTAAGTTAGGATTTGATTATGGGGCTCTTGAAGATTATGTATCGATTGTGCCAAATCACATACTTGTTATAATAGGAGTTTCACTCTTTATAGGTGCCATGGGTAAATCAGCGCAAATTCCTCTATATGTTTGGTTGCCTGATGCGATGGCTGGACCAACTCCGGTTTCAGCTTTGATTCATGCAGCTACTATGGTAACAGCTGGCGTTTATATGGTAGCAAGATTTCATTTTTTATATGATTTGATTCCCAATGTCGGAGTTTTTATAGCATATATTGGAGCTTTTTCATCGTTGTTTGCAGCAATCATAGCCATGAAACAGACAGATATCAAAAAGATCCTAGCATATTCAACTATATCACAGCTAGGATATATGTTCGTAGCTGTTGGCTTAGGAGCTTATTCGACTGGACTGTTTCATGTTTTTACACATGCATTTTTTAAAGCACTGTTGTTTATGGGAGCTGGAGCCGTTATCATAGCCTTGCATCATGAGCAAAATATTTTTAAGATGGGTGGACTTAGAAAAAAGATACCGTTGATTTATAGCGTTATGTTAGTTGGCACATTGGCGATTAGTGGCATACCTCCTTTTTCTGGTTTTTTCAGTAAAGATGAGATACTTTTAAAAGCATATAATCACAATGAATATCTGATTTATGGTATTGGTTTGTTTACAGCAGGTCTTACGGCTTATTATATGTTTAGACTTTTCTTTGTCACTTTTGAGGGTAAGAATTATAAAGAAAGAAAAATGCAACATGTATCATGGAGTATGAAAGCTCCTTTGGTTGTATTGGCCATTGGCGCAGCATTTGCTGGTTTTATTGGTTATCCAAAGATATTTGGTGGAGCAAATCTTATAGACAATTGGTTAGAAGCTTGGAGTGGGACACCTACTCATATTGAATTTTCTGCTGATATTATGCTTATGAGTGTTAGTGTGCTAGCAGGGCTCATCGGTATATCAGTGGCGTATTTTAAGTTTTTTAAATATGATTTTAATCAAGATATCAAAGAGAGTGGTTTGGTTTACAATAAATTTTATATTGATGAGATTATAGATTTTCTTATAGTGCGAAGAATTAGAGATTTGAGTACTTTTGTAGCTGTCGTGATTGATGATGGAATTATAGATAAAACTGTTATGTCTTTGTCGAATGGTTTTATCAATTTAGGCAGAAGAGTAGGCAGGATGCAAAGTGCAAATACAAGAGCTTATGCTTTTTTTATGCTTGTTGGTCTTAGTTCATTTAGTATATATTTGATTTTAAAATTAGGGAAATAATGTGGAAATAGGGCTTTTATCTTTTATTATTTTTTTACCGTTGGTTGTTTCTTTTGTTTTGTTATTGCTTCCTGTAGGCATGAAAGTAAC
>Ga0256829_1003627_pt1 | contig 10582 bp, 9 predicted proteins | sample 131447metaG_FD_185979 | JGI IMG/M metagenome (GOLD analysis project Ga0256829, IMG submission 185979) | Hydrothermal vent microbial communities from Lau Basin, Pacific Ocean - 131-447 | ecosystem: Environmental > Aquatic > Marine > Hydrothermal vents | place: Pacific Ocean: Lau Basin | collected...
GCCAAATAGTCAGGATTTTGTTTGACTTTGGAGTAGTCTATTTTGACATGACAACCATAACACTGCGGTGCCCAAGTAGCATGACAGGTATAGCACTCCATCTTGTCTGTGTGTGCTGCTATCTGATCCATGGCTACCAGTCCCTCTTTAGAGAGTTTTTTCTCCTCTTTTAAGAGTTTCAACGGTTTAAGCTCAATATCTTTTCCCGATGAAAGATGCATGAGTACTTTATTGCCTTTTCGCACTGCTTTAACCAAAGGATTGCCTCTGGCAGAGAGTAAGAAACCATCTCCTTTGTCTTTAGGAATGCTTCCTTGTTTGAGGTAGTCTGCCAAGGTTTTGGTTGTACCTCTTGCTTTGCCTGTTTTAGGTGTAGTAGTAAATTCATCTCCATACCCCAGTGGCAATTCCCAAGGGTATTTCTTGGTCGTTCCATGACAATCTTGACACTCTATCTCCACTGCACCGAGGTTTGCACCTCTTGCAAACCCATCTCCATGCATATCATTAGAGGTATGACAATCTTGACAGAGCATCCCTTTTTTATAGTGAATATCTTCTGTAAGATGTAAGTAGCGTTTGGTATGAAGTTTGGGTTGGGCATTCCCCTCTGCATCAAAGGTTGCTTTATATCCTGACTCCATCAAGCCCTGATAACTCACTCCAATACGTTTACCACGATTATGACAAGTCGTACAAGTCTCCACTGGTACACCGCTGTAGTGTACGCCATTGACAGAGACTTTCGCCTCACGTGAAGCTTGGATGGCATGTATGAGCATATGCCCAGGTTCTGTCTTGGAAATACTCTTGTCTTTACCTTCATAGAGTCCTGCGTTAGAGTATGGAATGTGACAACTTGCACAACCAATCCCTCTAAAATCTCCTCTTCTCTCACGCCCTTTACCACCTGTATGACAACGTAAACACTCTTGACGTAAATAGGTATAGACTGAGAGTGTTGGGTCTTTTTCTACCTCCGCAACCGTCGGTGCAGGAGGCAGTTCTTTGGTACTACCCAGCATGGCTTGGGGTTCTTGTTTTTGAAGCTTTGCCATGTACTCTTTATAGGCTTTTGTCCCTATACGTTGATGCAGTGAAGTAGTGTTGAAATCTGTAAAGGTATGTCTATACCCCTCTTTTGCACCAAAGCCCCAAATGGCACCATGTATTTTACCCTGTTCTGTTGCCATGAGGTTGTTCCACTGTGCTGCCACTTGGGTTTTGTGACACATCCCACAGGTATTTTCATTGATCCAAGGGCTCGCAGGGTAAGGGTAAAAATCTTTTGGTCCCTCATGGCTTAAAAAGTATTTGAGTGTACCGGAGTGCGCCTGTGTTTTATTGTCTTCTACCGAAGGGTTTCCTCCATGACATACGACACAGTCATTACCCTCTTCTCCTGCTTCTTTGGCTTTGAGAAGTATGGCTTGCATCATGCCTGAATCGTGTGCACGAATCGATGCTAAGCCATCATGACAATGCAAACAGCCATTTTCTTTGGCTAGCACAAACACAGAAAGGAGTAAAAAAACCCTTATAAACATTTTTAGATTATTTTTCATCTTCACAACTCCTACACGAAAGTCTATTACTATAGCGAATTATGGTAAATATTCATATTAGATTTACACGAATATGTTATAATTTATCCACTTTATAAAAATTGGACGTATATATGAAAAAACTTCTTTTATTTGGATTTCTTACCCTGTTAACATTGACACATGGGAAAATAGTAGATGGCATTGCCTGTGTTGTGGAAGGTGAATGTATTACCAGTGCAGAGATACGTGCCGTCCAAACACAATACGCTATCTCAAGACAAGAGGCATTAGACCTTCTTATAAAAGACCGCCTTCAAAAATCGGCTATGAAAAATATTGTCATCGATGAAAAGGTCATTGACAGCAAAATTGCAGCTATCGCTGCACAAAACAACCTAACCGTCCCTAAAATGCAAAAGATTTTAAAAGAGCAAGGCACCTCTTGGGAAACATACCGTTCAAATGTCCGAAATGCACTCAAAAAAGAGAAGTTTTTTAAAGAACATATTCTTACAAATATCCCTGAGCCAAGTGAAGATGAACTTAAACTCTACTATCAAAACCATAAAGAGCAATTTGTGGTGCCAAACAGTGTCAATCTCATTGAATACAGTGCCAAATCTGAGCAACAAATGAAAGATTTTTTACGCACCAAAAATACCAAAGGTATGCAAAGTCGTCACATCACAAAAGCAACAAAAACACTCAACCCTACACTTTTTAGCACCATTTTACAAACACAAGATGACTCATACACGCGTCCTTTTAATGCAGGGGACAGATACATCACCTACAAAGTGCTCTCCAAAAATGGTGAGACAACAATGCCTTTTAAGTCTGCCATAGGTGCTATTACGGCGAGATGGAAACAGCAGCAACAGACAAAAGCAATCAAAGATTATTTTGAAAAGCTTAAAACGAACGCAGACGTACAATATATTAAAAGATAAGGAAAAACATGGGATTAAAATCCGATAAATGGATACGCGAAAAATCAATCAATGAAGCGATGATAACACCTTTTTGTGAAGGATTGGTAGGAGAAGGGGTTGTCTCCTATGGACTCAGCTCTTACGGCTATGACATTCGTGTCACAGATGAGTTTAAAATCTTCACCAACATCAACGCAGAAGTCGTTGACCCCAAAGATTTTAACGAAAACAATGTCGTGGACTTTAAAGGTGATATCTGCATCGTACCACCTAACTCTTTTGCCCTAGCAAGGACTGTAGAGTACTTTAAGATGCCTAAAGACACCTTGGCTATTTGTTTAGGGAAAAGTACCTATGCACGTTGCGGTATCATCGTCAATGTGACACCATTTGAACCGGGCTTTGAAGGGCACATCACCATAGAAATCTCAAATACCACCCCTCTGCCTGCCAAAATCTATGCCAATGAGGGCATCGCCCAAGTGCTTTTCCTTCAAGGAGATGAGGCATGTGAAACGACCTATGCAGACAGAAGCGGTAAGTACCAAAGCCAAACAGGTATTACCTTGCCAAGAATTCTTAAAAAAGACTAAACGTCTTTTTTAATACAAGTCACTCCCTTTAAGATAAATCTATTATAATTTATAACCACACATTTTAAATTTTAGGAGAAAAGAATGGCATTTTTTGATTTTTTAGGTAATGCAGGTAAAAAACTGCTCGGTAAAGGTAATGACAACGAAGCTATCAAACATGAGATAGAGTCCAGTTTTTCTGAACTCCCTGTGCAAGGTTTGGTTGTAGAGGTAGATGGTGACACTGTGGCACTTGGTGGAGTAGCCACAGACAATGCAACCAAAGAAAAAGCCATTCTCATTGCAGGAAATGTAGAAGGTATCTCAAAGGTCAATGCTGACCAACTTGTTACACTCGCACAAATCTCTGAAAAGAATGTAAGAGAAGAAGAGGTATTTGAACCTGTCTTTTATACCATCCAAAAAGGTGACACGCTTTGGGGTATTGCATCAGAATTTTACAAAGATGGAAGTAAATATCCTCTCATTGTAGAAGCAAATCTTGAGGTGATTAAAGATGCGGATCTTATCTATCCTGGGCAAGCAATCCGCATTCCTGAACTTGTTGTCTAATTTTATTCTTTCTCTTCTTCTTGATACAAAGAGAGTGAAGAGAAAGCAAACTCCAGTAAATATCTATCATTTTCCTATCATTATATAAGATTTTCCATACAACTATGCTACAATGCCAAAAATTCCTATATATAAAGTAAGTTATTTATGAAAAATTTAATTATCGTCGAATCACCTGCAAAAGCACGTACCATTACCAACTTCTTAGGTAAGGACTATAAAGTTATCGCTTCAAAGGGACACATAAGAGACCTTCCTAAAAGTACCTTTGGGATTACTATAGATGATGAGACAGGAGATCTTATACCCAAGTATTCTATCCCCAGAGAAGCAAACCCTACGGTAAAAGAGCTTAAAAAACTAGCAAAGGAAGCCCAAACTGTCTATATCGCGACCGATGAGGACCGCGAAGGGGAAGCCATTGGGTACCATATTGCCAAAGCCATTGGCAAAGAGCCTACAGAACTTCCGCGTATCGTCTTTCATGAGATTACCAAATCTGCCATTCAGCATGCCCTAGAGAACCCGCGAAAAGTAGATATGAACTCCGTAGATGCGCAACAGACAAGACGTCTGCTTGACCGCATCGTGGGCTATAAACTCTCTCCTTTGCTTTCCTCTAAAATCCAAAAAGGTCTTAGTGCAGGTAGGGTACAGAGTTCTACACTGAAACTTGTGGTTGACAAAGAACGTGAAATCAAAGCGTTTAAACCAGAAGAGTATTGGACAATAGATGCACTGTTCCAAAAAAACATTGATGCAACCATCTATGACTATAATGGTCTTAAAATAGACAAGTTGACGATTAAGACAGAAGCAGATGCCACAGAGATAGTCACTGCTGCCAAAAACGAATCTTTTAGCGTAGCTTCCATAGAAAAAACAAAACGTAAAACAAAAACACCTCCACCATTTATGACCTCTACCTTACAGCAGGCAGCCTCCACACAATTAGGCTTTTCTCCTAAAAAGACGATGATGGTCGCACAAAAGCTCTACGAAGGGGTAAAAACAGACAAGGGTACGATGGGGGTTATTACCTATATGAGAACGGACTCCATGAACCTTGCAAAAGAGGCAGTGGAAGCTGCACGTGAATACATCAAAACGCAATATGGAGACAAATACCTTCCGAGTAAAGCAAAAAATTATGTTACTAAGTCAAAAGGCGCACAAGAAGCCCACGAGGCTATCCGTCCAACTATGGTGGATTTTGATGCGAAAAAGGCGGCAGATTATCTTTCAGTTGATGAGCTCAAGCTTTATAGACTAATCTATAACCGTTTTTTAGCCTGTCAGATGACAGAAGCAGAACTAGAGTCACAAACCATTCTCTTTAAAGGAGATACCTGTACCTTTAAAGCATCGGGAAGAAAACTTCTTTTTGATGGGTTTTACAAAGTTACAGGGCATGGAGACAAAGACAAACTTCTTCCAGACCTAAAACAAGGGCAACCTGTCAACCTTGATGAGATTAAACAAGAACAACACTTTACTGAACCTCCGGCACGCTACAATGAAGCAAGCCTTATTAAAAAGCTGGAGTCTCTTGGTATCGGTCGTCCAAGTACCTATGCCCCAACTGTTACTACACTACAGACACGAAAATATATTGAGATACAAAAAAAGCGTATTCTTCCTACAGAAGTAGCCTTCACTGTCACAGAAATGCTTGAGAAACATTTTCCTGAGATAGTCGATTCAAACTTTACTGCCAATATGGAAGAGATGCTTGATAAAGTAGCTGAGGGAGAAACAGACTGGCAAACCATTCTCAAAGAGTTCTATACACCATTTTTACAAAAAGTAGAAGAGGGTAAAAAGCAAATCAAATCGCTCAAGGTAGCCATTCCAACAGGAGAGAACTGTCCTAAATGTGGTGCAGCACTTGTGCTACGAAAAGGACGTTATGGTGAGTTTATCGCCTGTTCCAACTTCCCAAAATGTAAATACACTAAAAACACGGATGGTACAGAAGTAGAAGGTCCAGAAGAGACCGATGAGAAATGTGAAAAATGTGGTTCTATGATGGTCATAAAAAACTCTAAACGAGGAAAATTCCTTGCTTGTTCAGCGTATCCTAAGTGTAAAAATGCAAAATCACTTGAGCCTGCCAAAGAGCTTACTGTACCCTGTCCTGAATGTGGAGGCAAACTCCAAGAGAGAGAAGGGCGACGCGGTAAATTCTTTGGATGCACCAATTACCCAAAATGTAAATTTATTGCCAACTTTGAACCTGTGGACAAAAAATGTCCCGAGTGTCACTACACTATGGGGATAAAACACCTTAAAGCAGGCGATATTTATGAGTGTTTCAAGTGTAAAACAAAAGTGGATACAAAATAATGTCTAAACAGATATTTTTATGTGCTATCAATAACATTCTCTCTGGTACCTGCCTTGAAGACTGTAAGTTTTGTACGCAGTCAGTACGTTACCATGCAGACATAGAGCGATACAACTATAAAAAGATTGAGCAAATTGTTAAAGAAGCTAAAATCGCTAAAAATAATGGTGCCCTAGGGTACTGTTTGGTTACAGCAGGTAAAGGCTTAGATGACAAGAAGGTAGATTTTGTTGCCCGTGCTGCACAGGCTATCAAAAAAGAAGTAGAGGGACTTAACCTTATTGCCTGTAACGGCACAGCCAACAAAGAACAGCTTACCTACCTTAAAGAGCATGGCTTAGACAGCTACAATCACAACCTTGAAACCTCAGAGCGTTATTATGCTGAGATTTGCTCTACCCATTCTTGGAATGAACGCTATGAGACCTGTGAAAATGTCAAGTCAGTAGGTTTGGCTCTGTGTTCTGGTGGCATATTTGGTATGGGAGAAGAAAAAGAAGACAGAGATGCACTGCTTGCGTCCATCGCCTCACTCTCACCAGAATCTACCCCTCTTAACTTCTACCATCCCAACCCTGCATTACCTATCAAGACAAGAAACCTTGGTTTAGATGAGGCGATAGCTATCATCAAACAAGCCCGCGAACTGTTGGGAGAAGAGAAGTTGCTTATGGTCGCAGGTGGACGAGAACTCCTCTTTACAGGAAAAGAACAACTAATGTTTGAATCTGGCGCAAATGCTATTGTGATTGGTAACTATCTTACTACCAAAGGCAACAAAGCCAGTGCTGACAAAAAGATGCTATATACCCTAGGTTATGAGGTAGCCACACATTGTGATACACACTAGCATTACCTTAATCCTTGTACTATCTGTACTCATTTGGGGCAGTCCGTTTGTCTCCAAAAGCCTACGTCTTCCTATTCCTTCTGTAGAGATAATCCTTGGTTCTATCGTGGCATATTTTGGTTTTATTGGACACAACCAATATTTTGACCTAGTTGCCGAAGTAGGTTTTTTATATCTTATGTTCTTAGCAGGTATGGAGGTCGATTTAAAACAAATTACCCAAAGTCCAAAAATTGTCCTTCAAAAATCTATGCTTTTTCTACTCTTTGTCGTAATGTTTTCTGTTGTATTTGGTTTTATTTTTGACCTCAATACCATTGTGGTTATTTCTATGCCTCTTATCTCCATCGGACTCCTTGCCACACTCTCTAAAGTCTATGGGAAAGAGGAGTCCTGGATACGCCTTGCATTCATTACAGGAGTCCTTGGAGAAATACTCAGCATCGCAGCACTTACTGTTTTTGATGCGGCAAGCAATACAGGATTTAACCTTGCTTTAGTTATCAAAATAGGCTATTTGACACTCTTTATTGCTGTGATTTATCTTCTTTACAAAGCGCTGCATCTTCTATTTTGGTGGTTTCCCGAACTTAAAGGAGTGCTCGTTCCAAAAACAGATACTTCTGCACAGGACATACGCCTCTCTATGGCACTTTTCTTTATACTCATTGCAGTGATGCTCTTTTTAAAGCTAGAGCTTGCTTTAGGTGCTTTTATTGCTGGTATAGCCATTTCTGCCTTTTTTCATCATGAAAAGAAATTAGAAGAGAAAATGTCCAGTCTTGGGTTTGGATTTTTGGTACCTTTGTTTTTTATCCATGTGGGTGCATCGTTTGACCTTAATGCTCTAATGCTAGAAGGCGTTGTCTCAGGAGCCATACTCATTACAATACTCATGGTTCTCTCAAGGGTGTTTGCTGCGATAGTCTTAAAAGGGATTTCAGGAGCCAAAGATGCACTACGCATAGCGCTCTCTCTTTCTATGCCTCTGACACTGCTTGTAGCGGTTGCAACCATTGGATATGAGACAAAACTTTTAGATTTGCTCACCTACTACCAACTTATTCTTGCGAGTATCTTTGAGATACTCTTCTCTATGACAATGATTAAAATTTTACAAACAAAAAAAGTGTAGAAAAAAAGGAAGATTACTCTTCCATACTCATCTCTTTCACTGCCTCTTCATAGGCTCTGTCCGCAGCCTCTTTGGCTTCTTGTTTTTCTTTTTCTACATCAATATCATTCATTTTTTGTGCGGGCATAGCTGTCGATGTTGTTTTTGTGACTTCTTCTCTTTTCTGCATCATAGCAGTTTTTTGAGCCATCATCTTTTGTGCTTTGGCTTCTTGTTGCTTTGCAAGTTTTTCGGCTCTTTGCTTTTCATAGGCTTCAACTTCTTTTCTCTCTGCTTCTCTTGCTGCTACGAGTGCTGCTTCTTTCTTTTTGGCATCTTCTTTGGCTTTGGCTGCTCTTTTTGCCGCCTCCTCTCTTGAAGCTTTCAGTGCCGCTGCCCTCATAGCATCTAAGCGTCTTTGAGACTCTTTTTCGGCTTCTTTTAGTGCTCTTTCTTCCTCTTCTTTAACCTTCTGCTTCTGCATAGAAGTATCTTCAACTGGCTTATCTTCTACTACAGCGGAAAGAGACTGAGCAATCGCATCATCTGAAACTGCATTTTCTGTTACGCCATCAATCGCATCTGAAGTATCCTCTTTAGGAGCTGTTTGCGCAACCTTTTGTGTCTCCTCTTCAACGGTAGGTTTTTCAGGAATATCATCTATTGTATCTTCTATCTTCTCTTCAGCCAACTCTTTTGCTTCTGCTATCTTTTTCAGGTCATTCAGGATGGTTTCCTGATCTTTGTCTATCTGTCCAAAGTTAGACTGCAATTCAAAGGGATTGTCTGATGCATGTGCACTCACAGCTATTGTTGCTATTGCTACCCATAAATATCGTTTCATACGCTTCACTCCTTCTTATAATGACACATTATAGCATACAATACTATTATTCTTTTGGTTCAAGTTGTTTCAATTCAAAAAATTCTTTCTGAAGTTTTTGATTTTCTGCCTTCAGCTCTCTTTTTTCCTCTACGAGATGACGTTTTTTCTCTTTAAGATGATTCCACACACTCAGTGAATTTTCTCCATACATCAATACCCCCACATAGATACCAAAAAGAAGAATCCCCAGTGCAGTCATTAAAAATGTTTTTAATGAATACCCTGCTAATCCTCCCTCATGCATCATTTACTTACTTTGTAAAAAGTGATGTTCCAAGATACTCAAACTGCCCAAGCTCTGCTTCTATCTCAAGCAGTCTATTGTACTTAGCGATTCTGTCTGAACGTGCCGTAGAACCTGTTTTTATCTCTCCTGTGTTAAGTGCCACTGCAAAGTCAGCAATGAAGGTATCCTCACTTTCTCCTGAACGGTGGCTCATCACACAAGTATATCCTGAACGCTGTGCCAAACGTACTGTCTGCATTGTTTCACTTACTGTACCTATCTGGTTTGGCTTGATAAGAATAGAGTTTGCAATCTCTTTTTCAATACCCTCTGCCAAAATGGAGACATTTGTAACAAATAAATCATCACCTACAAGCTGTACTTTATCTCCAAGCACTTCTGTAAGGTGTTTCCACCCCTCCCAGTCATCTTCACTTAATCCATCCTCAATAGAGACGATAGGATACTTCTGACACATATCGGCATAGTATGCTGTCATCTCTGTAGCAGTAAGCTCTCTGTTTTCAGATTGCAACACGTACAAACCTTTTTCATTGACAAGTTCAGAGGCAGCCACATCCAGTGCAATAGCTATCTGCTCACCTGGTTTGTACCCTGCCGCCTCAATCGCCTGCATAATTACCTGGATAGGCTCCTCATTTGAGCTTAGGTTAGGAGCAAACCCACCTTCATCGCCCACAGCAGTACTTTCTCCCATACCATCGATGATTTTTTTAAGATGATGATAGACCTCAGCCGCCGCTCTAAGTCCTTCTGAAAATCTGTCAAACCCAACAGGCATCACCATATACTCTTGGAAGTCCACAGAGTTGTTTGCGTGCTCTCCACCGTTGATGATGTTTAACATTGGTACAGGCATCACTACAGCATTGGCACCACCAAGGTAACGATAGAGTGGCATCTTCATGCTTTTTGCAGCCGCACGTGCTACAGCCATAGAAACACCAAGCACCGCATTAGCACCCAAGCTCCCATAGTTTTCAGTACCATCTAACTCTTTCATCGTGAGGTCAATCTCTGCTTGGTTAAATGGGCTAAGTCCCACCAATGCATCGTAAATGGCACCATTGACATTTTCGCACGCTTTAAGTACACCTTTACCCATGTAACGGTTCCCGCCATCACGAAGTTCCAATGCTTCTCTTTTCCCTGTACTTGCACCACTTGGTACAATGGCATTTTCTACTGTGCCGTCACTTAAACTTACTGTTACTTTGACTGTAGGGTTTCCTCTAGAGTCCATTACTTCTGTTGCTACGATTTCGTCAATAAAAATCATTTATATCCCTTGCGTTATAATTAATACACTTATTTTATCCAAATATTGCTGATAGCTGAAATAAATAGCGTATGAACATTTGTTCTTTTTTTATCTTATTTGCCTTATTTTTAAGTAATATTATAAAGAAATACCTTTTAAATATTATAAAATATAAAAAAGGTAGACTTAATGGTAAATTTCAGGGTCTAAAATCATCCTCAAAGTACGGTGCAATAGGCAGAAAAAAAGC
>Ga0256829_1003628_pt1 | contig 10581 bp, 17 predicted proteins | sample 131447metaG_FD_185979 | JGI IMG/M metagenome (GOLD analysis project Ga0256829, IMG submission 185979) | Hydrothermal vent microbial communities from Lau Basin, Pacific Ocean - 131-447 | ecosystem: Environmental > Aquatic > Marine > Hydrothermal vents | place: Pacific Ocean: Lau Basin | collected...
ACTTTATTTCAACATCTAGCACAAGTTCTATCTGATAAATATTCGTGCTTTTCTATAAATCAACATTCTTTACAAATATATCTTTTCATTATATATTTTATTAATCAGTTAAATCTATTTCATATACTGTTCAATTATAGTCTGTCTCCTCACACATAACTGCATTAGGACAATATAGTTTCTTAAATTTTAATAGTCTATCTATTAATCAATCCTGAGGAGTTTCTGTTAATAAGTTTCTTAAAGCTATAATGTTTCTAATAATAACTAATATTTCTCATCCCTTATTTTTAAATACAAAGTGTTTGCTTCTCCTGTTTCATCATAATGTTTTACTCATTACTGGATCATCTTTTCTAAATACAAATTCATCTCCATATTTTTCTCTAAACTTTCAAATCCAAGGATAATATTCATAGTATTTTACTTTTTTTCATACTATATCAATTATTCTTTCTCAAGTCTCTTTGTTTCTCCATCATTTATCTTTTATCATATGCATTCAATCTAACATATTTAGAACTTCAATTCTCTTATCTGAATATTTCATTTTAAAAATATTAATCAACTAAAACTTCATACTGATTTCAATAGAAATCCTCCTCTATTACTTTGTCCATATTTGGGATATATCTCCTTTTTAAGATAGAATATATCTCGTCAATATTTCATATTTGTATAGAAAATGTATTTCTGAGATTTGTTTTACCTTTTATTTTAAATAACAGTTTTCATCTTTTATCTAAGAAATATATTATTGTTGTATTTCTATCTCATCAAGGTTTTGCATTTACTATACCATCATTTTTATCTATTGTAAATGTATCTCAAAATGTTTTTCTATATAATTTCAACATCTTATAAAGAGTTGTATAGCTATCGTGGTGCTCTTTAATTAATGACAACAATGGTTTATCAGTTCATTTTATAAACCAATTAGCTCTACCATTTTCATTTTCTCTATACTCTACCTCTACTCAGTCTAAATATTTGTTAACTAGATCTCTTCTCATCTCTAATATATTAGTTAATAAAAAACAGGATTAATAGGTTCTTCCTATAAACCTGTTTCTGAGATAGTTCATATCTCCTAAATGAATAGTATCTATTTCTCTACAGATTTCAAGGATTTGAACACTTTTTTTAAGTTAGGTTTTTTATATCATTTACCTTTAATAACTTTTCAAACTTTTCATTCCTCATCACTCTCATCTCTTAGTTCTAATGATTTAGTCCAATTAGAATATGCTACTTCTAACCATGCTAATTTAATTAATTCCCAATCACACATTGTTCATCATAACATCATAATAACCGTTTGTCATATTCTTCTATTTACCTCTTCTTCACTAGCTGTTTCTTCTCATTTACTTCTTGCTAATTTTTCTCCAAAATGCATAAATCAAGTCATTACCCAAGCATAATCTATAATTCAATCTAATACTTCTATTATGTCTCAATTCCTCCAAGCATTAATTGTTTCTTCTCTTTCTTCATCTATTAGTTTTGAATACAATTCAACCATAGCTTCTGGGTCTTGATCTTTTTGATAATGGTCAAACCACTTTCTAGTAGCTAAGAGTAAATCATCAATTGTTAATTTAGATAAATCTTCTTCTCATTTTAATAAACTATTTCTTAAATCTTTAATTTCTTTTAACATTATTCTTTATTTTTAAGTTGTAAATATATTTGCTCTCTAGCTTTATATCTTAATAGAACTAGGATATCTTCTTTAACATCATTATACTTTTTTCATCTAATAATGTTCTCATATTTCTCAATAGCTTTTAAAGCTCTAGTGTATCACAATTTACTATATTTTTTAATTTTGATCTCTTGATCTGAATAATAATCAACATACTTTTTAATCAATCTACCTTGTTGTTTTCTTGTAGTATTATTAAACATTTTTAAATATTCAGAACAATACTTTACATCTGCTACTAACATAAGTTATTATCTTTAAATCGTAAAAGAGTTTCTTTTACTGATAAGTTTAAATATTCTACAGCTAGATTCAAGGGATTTCAATGCGGTCTTCATTTAGAAGAGAAATCAGAAACTATATTCTGTTTTGTATTTGCTCTCCATCAATCTGTCCATTGTCAATTATCATACAATGCATATGTATCAGATGCTACTCTTTTATATTCTATTCATAATTTATCTAATACTAGAAGAATATTTATTCTTTTAACATCATCTGGATTAGGTAATTCTATCTTTTTTCAATCTATTATAACTGGTTTATATTCTATAGGTTTCTCAAAACATTCAGGATAAACATCAGATAATGTAAAGTATTTACTATAGCTTTCAAAATCTATAACATATGTACATAAATTTATAGATGATATCAACCAATTCAAATCTACTAAACTATCTGTTTTAGATTTTAAATATTCTATATTTGAATTACACCAGTCTTTAATTTCTTGAACTATCTCTTCTTGTGTTTTTTCTAAAAGAAGACAATCTGTATCATCTTCTTTATAAAACATATAATCCATATTAGCCCATGATCTACTATTATGTTTGTCTAATATATTTTGTAGAATAATTTTAGGTCATCTGATTACTTTATATTTTATACAATCAGGTAGCTCTGAATAATACATGCTCTATGTTTTAGTAATTAAAACTCAATCTCTTCTTCAATTACTTCTTTTTCTGGAACTTCTTTCTTTCTACTTAATTTTATCTTATAATATAAGTCATCATTTTTATTTCTTCTCTTTTCAAATTTAATCCATTTGTCATTATAATTAAATGTTGGATTTACTCAATAATCATTTACAAATTTATAAATAACACATTCAGTATCTCATATAATTATTTTTCACATAGCTTTTTTATTCTCATTTATATGTAATTCTACATCTACTTCTTTTGGATCTTCAAATGATAATATAGCTTTTCATTTATATACATATTCTGTTCAGTATTGTGTTTCTTCTTTTCATACAAAATCTGATTGGTCTATAGTTGAATGAATTAATTCATAAGTATCTCCACCTTCTACAGGAAACTCTCATTTCCGTATCTTTTTAAATTCTTTTTTAGTTGTCATAATAATCTTTTATTAAATTAAATATAAATAGTTTTAAATCTGTACAGAACCGATAGTAAATATAATACTTTTTATTCCTTAATCTTTTAATGTTTTCTGCTTTACTATCAGTAGTCTTATATAATTGTTTATCTACTAGATGATTTATAGCTTCTTTAAATGAGTTTTCTATTATATATGGATTCTCTAATCTTCTTCAAGTAAGTAATGATTGATGGATTCATACTATATGTCTGTTTCATTTTTTACTAAATGTAACTTTTATTCATAGTTCTTTAGATTTATCCATTAACCATTTTGTTCTATAAGCTAATTGTCATCAAGTAGCTCTTCATAATATAAAGAATTCTCTAAACTCTTTCTCTGATAACTCTTCTAATCTCTTTATCATCTCTTTATTGATATTCATATAAAAATGCTTGCCATTGTTTAGATCTATAGTTTATTAAATATCTAAATAATGATTTAATAATCCATTCAGTTTTCTTATCTTTCTCTTTTAACAACTTAGATACATTTATATGTATATTATTCAAATCATTATTACTTGTTTGAGTGTCTCATACTAACTCTTTTATTGCCATAACTGCATGATTTTTTCATTCAAAATCTGGTCATACATATATATCTAACAGTGTTTCTTCTTCTTTATTCTGATAAACAGCAATGTTTTGTTCTTTCTTTCAAAGAACTAATGTCTGAACAAAGAATTCTTTTAATTCATCTTTACCTTCAATAATTGCTGTTTGTATTCTAGATATTTCTTCAATGATACTATCTAATTCTTCCTTATTAAATATTCAGTATATATCATTTATAATATGCAACCAAGCATAGTTATTATCTACTCTTGTATCTCATTGATCTATCCAATCTTTGTATTTAGATAAATCTACATCTTTTACTTTATTCCACATATCTTCAAGAACACATTTTCAATTTAAGTTTTTTTTAATTGTGTTATAAACACTCTTACTTGCTTGTAATGATTTATCAAGTTGGATATAAATAGATCTATTCATAACTGACATATAACTAGGAGATTTTTCTCAACCTATCACAATTGGAGATAACATCTTATATGTAACTATAGATTGATCTGCTCTACCTTTCTTTGCATCTTTCTCATTATAAACAGACCTTAACATTTCTTCTATATCTCTTGATATATTTCAAGTAAATTCATCAAAGAATATTGGAGCATAATCTCATAATTCTTTTTGAACTGCAAAGGCTCTAGTTCATTCGAGTGTCATAGCTCTAGGCTGTATAACAATATTTCAATCATTAACAGGAGTAGGAGACATTCAAAACAATTTCATAATTAATTGAATTGCTTCTGTCTTACCTGAAGCAGTAAATCATATTACTTGTAAGATTGGAGTTGGTATTCAATATTTGAATAAATCTTTTTTTAAGAATGAACCCAAGAACCATAAGAAGATAATATACTGATAAGGAGTTGTGAAATATCATCTTAAATATTCTTTAGCTTCTTGTAATGTTATCTGTTCTCATATATCTAAAGTATAAGATGGAGCAGATATTTTTAATATTTCTTCTTCTGGATATTCTGAATACAATAATTTTCATCAATGAACAAATATTTTTCTATCTAAGTCAATAGCATTTCTTTCTACTATATCAAACTCTTTTATGTTTTCTTTTTCAATCCGCTCATCTAATGCAGAATAGAATTGTTGAAATATATTTCAAGATATTTGCATTCTAATTCAACTAGCTCATAAAGCTCTATTGAATGTATCTGTATTAGCATAATATGTAAACATAATATCATTTTCAAAATGATAATATCTTGATGTTTTAGAATTTATTACTCAATTAACTGGGTCATAATTACTCTCATACCATCAAGTAAGTTTCAAAGGTTTATCTATCAATACCTTTTCTGTAGCTCACTCTCAACTACTTGAGACTTTATAAACTCAATCATTTCTAAATTCTATCTTCTCATTTTCATTTTTAGAGTATACATAGAATAAATCAGCTACTTCAACTTCATTTATTCATAACTTAGATAAATAAGTATTTAACTGTTTTATATTACCTCATGCATATCTAAACAAAGAAGAAAACACATCTCAACTTATATTATTCTTTTTAGATCTAAGATCTAATATCACTCATAATCAATCAGATAATAATATCTGTTTATTTTCAAATTCATCAGGGAAGAACTTAGCTACTAATTCACTAGGCTTAACCATGCTATCTATATTATCTTTTGTAGATATTAGATTATCAGATGGTTCAACTTCATTAGATAAAGTTGATAATGCAGATACTAATACAGTAAGTTGATTAATTGTATTCTTATGTTTTAAATCGGTAAGTTCATAAATATCTTTTCCCCAATCTCATATTTTAACTGTATATGAATTATCTATTTGCCGTCATATTGAGCTCCACCAATTAGGTTTGATTGATTTTAGTTTTCTAATAAATCAATCTTTATCAGATATTATTATTGCTTTATTTCAAAACTCTCACTTATAATTAAATATAGGTAATTCAATAGCATTAGGATGTTTCTTTTTTAATACTATTCAGTTTTCTATTAAAACATAATTAGCATCTTCTTTGATAGAGTTTTTTTTATTCTTGTTTAAATATTTCATAGTAGAGTTTGTTAAATAATGAATACTATTGGTTCTGGATGTTGTATATTTTGAACAGCTCAAATAAATTCTAATGAACTATCTACTTTATTTCAGTTAGTAGCTGAATAAACCATATTAGTTTTAGGGTCTTTAAGTAATAAATTTATTAATTTATTACAAACAACTATTCAATCTTTAAAATAACATTTATTATAAGTAGATAATGAACTTAATTTTATAGAATATCTTTCCATAAACTCAGATATTTCTTTAGCTGTTGCTTTCTTAATTAAAGGTTTTTTCTTTACTAATGTTTCTTTTTTTGACTTTGTAGTTTTTTTTGTTGTTATTCACATTGTTTAATAAATTATCAGATAAATAAAGTACAAATGGTGATTTCTCAATATTGTATATCATATCAAGGAAATCTGAATACAATCTTTTTCATTTTTTAGCTCAATACTTTTTAATGTATTCCTCTACAATAAACTTTGGTTTTCAAGCAAATCTAACAATAATATTGTATTTGTTATTCTTGAAAAATAATCCCCCTTCATCTTGCATTGTCTTAAAATACAATTTCATTTTCTCTAATTAAATTAATAAATAATCCTCATCATCTTTTTTCTTATACTCTATAATATTATGATAAAGGTTTTTACATTTTACATAAATATCATTTTCTTTCAAGTTTAAATAATTTATAGTACTATCTCCCCACATTTCTTTATATGCTTTTATTCTCTCAGAATACTGATTATATAGATTAGAATCTTGGAAATCATAGTATTCTGGATTATTAGCTCATCTTAATATTCTTCATAATGCTTGCTTAACTTGTGCTTTAAATTTTACAAACATAAAGTAGAAGGCTGTATCTAATGGTGGATGGTCAAATCAGGTTCATACTGTCTGATAAGTTGCTACCATTACTCATCTAACTTTAGTTAAATGATCTAATGCTTCTTGTCTTTTTTTACTTGACAATTTTCAAGTATATGCTATAGCAGGAACTCATACTTTTTCTAAAGCAAATGCTAATCATTCTGCTATATCTTTTCTATCTACAAATACAATTCACATATTTCTATCTCATCTTGACATTACATTATAAACTAATGTAATAAAATGAGATATCCTTTCTTTATCCCAATACATTTCATTTACTAATTCTTGCCAGTCTCATTTATTATATTTGTTCTCACTTTTATATCTATAAACTGAGATTTTTGGAGTTTTAGGTCGTATTCAACTATCTACTGATACTAAATTAAATATTCTAAATAAGGCTTCATTTGAATAATTATTCAGCTCTGGTGTTCAAGTAAATCAATATATCTTATCATACTGATAATTAATAAAGAAGTTTATTTTATTCTTAGTAAAGTTCATATGAATTTCATCTATAAGGACTTGCTTATAAACCTTATCAAGTGATAATTTCTCCCAATACATATCAACACTTCTTTGAACCATTATTAGTATCTTTGGACTAGAGTCTAAACTAAACTTTTTGCTATCAAATTTTTCTACTTCTAATCATAAATCTTTAAACTTTTCATACAATCATTTTGCTATCTCAGTCTTTGGAGCTATAACAAGTGTATGTCAATTATATACTTGTGCTATAGCAGCCATCATAAATGATTTACCTGAACCTACTCATGACAATAACATTCAATAGTTGTTTTCTAATAACTTAGAAACAGCTGTCTTTTGTTGTGGTCTTAGGAAATCTGGAACTGTAATAGTATCTTGACTTTCTTTTTTAAGTATGTATGTTCTAGGTATATACCATACATCTTTATTTCTAGGTTTCTCATATAGTTTTAATGTTTTAATCCATCAAGGATTAAAAGGATTTAACTCTTTGAATTCTAACTCTTTTGGTTTTCTAAATGTAGTTGCTCTTCAATTAATATTAACTATTGACATTTATTTATTTTTTTAAAATAAAGTTTCTTCCAAATTACTCTTAATTTTATATAATGGACATCAGTTATTTTTTAATTCACAAAAATAACACATCCTATTTTCTTTAGCTTCATAATCTTCTAGATCTTCAGCATATTCATAATCAGATATAACTTTTTTAATTTTATCTTCACACTCTTGTTTTGTAAATTCTCTTTCAAATTCAAATACTTTAGCTGATATCTTTTTTTCTAATACTACATATCTGAACTTTGCTTTTTCAAATCAGAAATAAGACATTGCTAAGTAAGAATAGATAGTTGATTGAAGGCTATCTTTCCAGATTTTTTCTCACTTATACCAGTCTTTACTTTTAGCTGTTTTCCAGTCTATAATTAAAAGTTCAGAGTTTTGATCTGAATCTTTTATAGCAACTAAATCTGCAGTTCAAGTAATCCAAGTTTCTCATATCTTTTTTACAAATGGAACTTCAGTATAGACATTGTCAAACTGATTGTCTATATCTTGTCTATATCTAATTACATTATCTGCAACTTTATTTACTATCTTTTTCATTTTTAAATCAGGTTCAACTTCTTTACTATACCAGTCTATCATAGCTTCTTTTGCTTCTTTATGTCTTGATACAAAATGGATTAAATCTCAAAGTGCAGATACTTCAATTGGAATATTAATCTCTCAATACTTAAACTTATAAGGACAAGTATTAAACATTCATAGACTTGTAGTCCTAATTGTCTTTGTCATTCTTAATCTCTTTAACAGTTAAATATTCTGTTTCTTTTTCTGATAAATATTTATCTACTCACATTTCAACTAAAGTCTTGACATCTACTTTAATTATTGTAGCTTCAGGATATTCTTCAGCTATCTTTTGTTCATCTATATCTGGTTTTAATTTATATGATAACCTAGTAATTTTAGATACTTTAAAATTATCTACAGTCTCTTCTTTAAATCATTCAGAAAGAAGTTCAGCTTCTAATAGCTTTGCTTCTTCTGTAAGTTTTTTTATCTCCTGTTTCTTTTTTATTAGCTCTTTAAGTTTATTCATTGTTGTTTAAATTATTTATTAAAACTATTTACATACTCATTAACTACAGTTTTTATTTGTTCAAATACTGTATCTCATACTTTAGATTTAGTAGCTCATTCTTTTTTGATCCAAGCTCTTGCTAGTTTTTTTACATGTTCTGCATCTTTTATTTCTTGTCATCATAGATATTCTGCAAGTTCTACTGCATAATCTCTTTCTTGTTTAGGAGATTTAACTTCACTATCTTTTATTTTACTTGCTATCTCTTCTGCTTTTTCTTCTAACATTTCTTCTTCTCACTCAATAGGCAATTCAAATATAGGAGCTATATAAGTCAAGGCTGTTTTAACTGCTCTACTTCTAAGGTTTGATAATACTCAGAAACTAGCTCAACTTATTAGTTTCTTATTTGAAACTGATAATACTCATTGTCCTTCTACTATAGTTCAATCTTTTAATTCTATAGTAGCTGTTTGAACTAATGTAGAACTATTAGCTCATTCAAATATTTTATTTATTTTTCAAAATGTTATTGACTTTAATATTCAAAGTTGTCTAAGTATATCCCTAACTACTGATATGTCTAAGTAAGGAGTTCATTGATAATCTTTTTTAAGAAATGTTTCTGGTAATTTTTTATCTACTGAATATTCTTTTCAATTTAATGTTATTGTTTTAATTTTCATTTGTTTAATTTATTAGATAAATATTTTTCCCGTATTGACTTTTTAATTTTTCATCATTTACTTTTATATACATAATACATTCATTTACTCATGTAATCCATAGCATTATCAGGCAAATCTATGTATTCATTTACAGGGATTTTTTCTCACATAAATTTTTTATAATCAACTCATTTAAGTTTTTTTATTTTCTCTTTCATTTTATCTGATAAAGTTTGTGGATTTCTCATTTTCTGATAAGCAATAGAATATGGATGTATATCATACTGCTTTAATAAGTTTGTATATGCTATATCAGAATCTATACAATACTTTCTAACTGCTTTATCATATCAGTTCCAATCAAATTTAGGTTCCATTTTTAATTATTAATATATAAAACTATTCTACCATAATTGTTTCCCATGTATTATAAATCATATCATCTCTTAACTCTTCATATTTATTCCATTCTTTTTCTGTATTTATAGAAACTTTTTTCATACTATTAATAAATTGTTTATAAGCCTCATTATATGAGCTTCTAACTTCTAACATTTTCAAATCCATTTTAAATAATCTTTCATATATATTCATTTTAATTTTAATTAAGTAATAAATAAATCCCAAGTACAATAAATCAACATACTAACATTGTCAAAGAAACTGGGATAATAACTCATGCATAATATAAATATTTAACATCATCACTATATTCTGCTACTTTCATTAGAATATATCAAATTACAAATAACAATAATGAACCTAACATAAATAATACTGCTCATTTTAAATATAAGTTTATCATTTTTTTATTTCTTAGGAGATAAAATAAATCTAAGTCATACTATAACTGATTTTAAATAATCTGCAATAGATATTATAAATAATCTAAATGCAGTTTTAAATTCTGCTTCAGCTATAGCTTGTCAAATGTACCATTTATCTTCTAGTTCTCTAATTTTTTTTCTGTATGATATTTTATCATAATAATAAAATATATCATCAAAGTGTTTGTTTAATTGTGTCATTATTATTTTAATTAAATTATAAAGTTTCTTGTATGCTGTCATACATTAATATTCCTAGCCATCTTAAATCCTCTGACAAATTTAAGTCCTCAACTTCAGATAGTATATTATTTACTTTTCACATATCTGTTCTATCTAATCCTACTACTAATTTCTTAAGCTCTTCAGGATTATTAAAAGAACTTTTATTCATCTCTATTATCTGCTCTGCTGTTGTCAT
>Ga0256829_1003629_pt1 | contig 10581 bp, 10 predicted proteins | sample 131447metaG_FD_185979 | JGI IMG/M metagenome (GOLD analysis project Ga0256829, IMG submission 185979) | Hydrothermal vent microbial communities from Lau Basin, Pacific Ocean - 131-447 | ecosystem: Environmental > Aquatic > Marine > Hydrothermal vents | place: Pacific Ocean: Lau Basin | collected...
TAAAGAAATTTTAAGAGCTGTAATAAATGGCTCTGATAATGAAGTAAAAATCATAGGTCTATTAAAAACTGTTTCAAGTGGCTTTTTCATCCAAGCATAAATAATTTGCCAATTTGTAAAAACAATTAAAAATGCAATTCCATAAGAAATTACAATTTTAATCAACCGAGAGCGAAGCTCTGCTATATGAGGTCTAATATTTTCAAGCATTATGCCTCTTTTTTAGTTTCATCTTTAACTTCTGGTTTTTTTTCATCTACCTTTGTTTCCTCTACACTGTTCATCTCTTCTTTAAAACTTTTAATACCGCTTCCTATCCCTTTTGCAAGTTCTGGTATTTTTTTAGCTCCAAATAATAAAACTACAATCACTAAAATAATCATTAATTCTGTGCTACTTAATCCCATTTTAAATCCTTTGAATTTTTTTGATTATTGTATCAAAAATAATAATAATTTGCTATAATCAAATAAAAATTAAGGATAAAAATGGATTTTAATGAGTATAAAAAGAAAGTTGAACTGCTTAATAAATATGCTTATGAGTATTATACATTAGATAATCCCAGTGTAACTGATGAAGAATATGATAAACTTTATCACGAAATTTTGGAATATGAAACTAAAAATCCAGATAAAATTTTAGAAAACTCTCCTACTCAAAAAGTTGGATATAAAATATTAGATCAATTTCAAAAAGCTAAACATTTAACTAAAATGTGGAGTATGCAAGATATTTTTAATGAAAAAGAGTTAATTGAATGGGTAAATAGAGTTAAAAAAAGTGTTGAGGTTAATAATTTTTATATAGAGCCTAAATTTGATGGAGCAAGTTTAAATCTAATATATGATAATGGAAAACTAATCCAAGCTATTACAAGAGGAAATGGAGAAATTGGTGAAGATGTAACAAATAATGCTTTCGTAATAAAATCTATACCTAAAAATATAGAATATAAAGAATTAATCGAGATTAGAGGTGAAATCGTAATCAAAAAGAAAGATTTTGAAAAAATAAATCAAGAAAGACTAAAAAATAATGAAGAACCATTCTCAAATCCAAGAAATGCCGCAAGTGGGAGTCTTAGACAACTTGATAATAAAATAACTGCTAAAAGAAATTTAGAATTCTATCCGTGGGGAGTTGGTAAAAATACTCTAAATTATAATAGTTATTTTGAAATGATGAGTTTTATTTATTCATTAGGATTTAATGAAAATCCAAAAAGAGCCTTAGTACAAACAATAAATGAAATTATGCAAAAATATAATGAATTTATAGAATTTAGAGATAATTTTGAGATGATGCTTGATGGAATGGTAATCAAAATTGATGAAATTGATAAACACGATATTTTAGGTTATACTATTAAATACCCTAAATGGATGGTAGCTTTTAAATTTCCAGCAATTGAGAAAAAAACTTTTCTTGAAGATGTGATTTTGCAAGTAGGAAGGACTGGGGTTATCACTCCCGTAGCTATAGTAAAACCGGTAGAAATTGATGGGGCTATCATTTCAAGAGCAACTCTTTATAATTTTGATGAGATTGAAAAGATGGATTTAAGAATCAAAGATGAAATAATTATCATTAGAAGTGGTGATGTAATCCCAAAAATCACAAAAGTAGTAAAACATAATTCAGATATTAAAATCACTCGCCCTACTCATTGTCCTGAATGTGGAAGTGAACTTCTTGATGAGGGGGCTTTGATTAAATGTCAAAACTTATCGTGTCCTGCAAGAGTGATAAATTCAATCATACATTTTGTGAGTAAAAGCTGTATGAATATTGATGGACTTGGTAAAAAAATAGTAGAATTATTAGTAAATAAAGGGATTATAAAAGATGTAATTGATTTATATCATTTAGATAAAAATCAATTATTAAACTTAGAAGGATTCAAAGAAAAAAAAGTAAATAACATTTTAACTGCTATTGAAAATTCTAAAAATATTGAATGTTATAGATTTATAAATGCCTTAGGAATAGAGCATATCGGAGAAGTAGCAAGTAAAAAACTTTGTAAAAAATTTGGAGTTGATTTTTTAGATGTTACAAAAGAGGAAATTTTAGAAATTGATGGATTTGGTGAAGAAATGGCAAACTCTTTACTTGAATTTATAAGAGTTAATAAAGATAAAATAATCAAACTAAAAGAAATCATAAACCCTAAAAATCCAGAAAAAAAAGAAACAAAAGAAAATCCATTTTTAAATAAAACAATAGTTTTAACAGGAAGTATGAGTAAGCCAAGAAATGAAATCAAAAAAATGCTTGAAAATTTAGGGGCAAAAGTAACCTCTTCTGTATCTAAAAAAACAGATTTTGTAATATATGGAGAAGATGCTGGAAGTAAATATGATAAAGCAATAAACTTAGGAGTAAAAACTCTTAGTGAAAAAGAAATGTTAGAGTTACTCTAACTCTTTTGAAAGCAATTCAACCATCTCTTGAATTGTTTTATCTACTTGATTTTTATGAATAAAACTTAAAATTCTTTTAACTACTATAATAGTTCCGTGACTTTTTTTGATTTCTTTTAATTCATTATCTATTCTATCAAGTAAAGCTAAAATGAGTTTAATATTTTTTATCTCTTTTCTAATTAAAATTTCAATTTGTGGATATGACATATCTTCCAAAAATGAATATTCTTGTTTTACCTTTTGTTTCTCAATAGCTTCAAAATCTATAATTTTATTAAATTTAATAGAATAATATACATAATGTTTATCATCAAATGAAGGTTTTATGATAAATCTATCAAAAATATTAGTAACTCTTTTTAAAGTTGTTTCATCTAAATTTTCAATTTCAAAAAATGTAACAAAAAAATTTAAATCTTTATATTCATTGTGTTTAAAATATGGGATACTTTTTAGTTTTTCGAATTCTTTTGATGTTTCTTTTGGAATAATTCCTATTATTCTATTTGAATCTATTGAAATAAGTTGAGTAAATTTTGTTTTTAAAAAGCTAACTGCAAAATTCACATCATTTGAATCTTTCAATTTAAAAATAAATAGATAATATTTTGAAAAGTTAAAATTTTGAGTTATTTCTAAAAAAATTTTTAATCTAATATATCCTTCTTTATAGATTGGATTTAATTCTTTTTCTTCTAAATTTGAATACAACATATTTACAAATCTATTTATTTTTTCTTTTATAGTACTATTCGTAAAACTATTTTCAATAATAGGAGTGCATAGTTTTTTTAGATTTGCTACTACTTTTTTGAGTTTATTCTCTTTTTCATTAAATTCTAAAATATCATTTTCAAGTTTTTCAATATATTCAAGTAAATATTTATACTCTTTCATTATTGTCCTTTAAAAGTTCTTTTGCATATTCTATCGCTTCTTTTTTGAGTTCTTTTCCACTTATGATTCTAGCTATTTCGTTGATTCTTTCTTTGAAATTTAGTTCTTTTACAAATGATTTATTATCATTTTTACCCACAAAAAAATGTTTATCTGCTTTTGAAGTAAGTTGTGGTTGATGAGAAATTGCAAAAATTTGATATTTTTTAGATAAAAATTTTAGCACCTCAGCTACACTCATACTCTCTTCTCCACTTAAATTTGCATCAATTTCATCTAAAAATAAAGATTTTGTTTTGTTTTCAAAATCAATTTTACTTGCTAAAAGTGCAAGTCTTAGTCTATTAAATTCCCCTGTTGAAAGGGAATTTATATTAGTTTCATTTATTTCTAAATTTACCTCATCTATTCCGTATTTATTCAAAATTACTTCATTTAATATAATATCAGCTTTTGGCATATAAAGTTTATCTAAAAAATAATTTAGTTTATTCTCAAAAATTTCAATTCCTTTTTGTCTATTTTCAGATATGCTTTTTGCCATATTTATAAGTTTATTTTCTATATTTTTAATTTCATTTATTAAATTTTCTTTTTCAAAAGAGATGTTTTGAAGTTGATTAAGCTCTTGTTTTTTATCTTCTAAATAACTTAAACTCTCTTCAATACTTCCAAATCTTTTAATAAGTCCTTGAAGGTCTTCAAGTCTTGTCAAAACTTCCTCTACATCAATAGTTTCTAAAAAATTAGCTTTTTCATCTGCTAAATCGATATAACTTCTCAATTCATTCATCGTTTCATCGAAAAAACTACTATCAATTTCAAGTAAATTTAAAAACTCATTTACTTTATTTTCAAATTCAAAAATATTATTTACTTCATAAGAAAGTTCTTTTAATTTTTCAATCTTTGAGAGTGATTTTTTAATATCCATCAATTCTTCAAATTCTCCTACTTTTGGAGATATAGTTTCTATTTTATTTATTTCAAATTCTAAAAATTCTTTTAGTTCTGCTGATTTTTTCTCTTTTGTTTCTATTTCACTTAAAGTTTTATTTAATTCTTGATATTTTTTATATAAATTTTGAAATTCATAAATATCTTGCTTTGCAAATTTATCAATCGCTTTTAGAAGATTCTCATTTTTAAATTCATCTGCATTTCTTAATGATAAATAATCAATAAAATTATTAGCTATTTTTTTAGCTACTTTTTTTGAAACTGCTTGATTATTAATAAAATATCTTGTTTTTTCTTTTTTGATTTCTTTAAATATTATTTCATCTTCACTTACTATTCCAAACTCACTCAAATCAATCTTATCATCAATAATCGCCTCACTCATCTCTGCACTTGCTTCAAAATATGCAAAAATAGCTAAAATTCCTTGAAGTAAAACACTTTTACCAGCACCTGATGGACCTGTAAAAATCATAAGCCCCTTACTTAGATTAAGTTCAACTTCACTAAAATTTAGCTCAACCTCATCAAAACTTAAATGGTTTTTTAGATAAACCCTTTCTATCATCTTTCACCCCAATTAAGTTTTTCTCTTAATACATCAAAATAGTTTCGCTCCATTCTATGAATTAATTTTGCTGATTTTGAAGCTATTTTTATTTTTGCTTTACTTCCATATAGATGCACTATCTCTTGCCCATCTAAAATAATTTCCACTTTTGCTTTACTTTGAATTAGTAATTTAAAATCACTTGGTAAAACTAATGGTCTTTGTGTTAGTGAATGAGGACAAAGTGGAGTTAAAATTAAACTTTTTGTTAGAGGAAATACCACAGGACCACCAGCACTTAAATTATAAGCAGTACTTCCTGTTGGAGTAGAAATAATAAGTCCATCACCATAATAAGTATTTAACCAATATCTTTCTTTGTCATTATTATTCAAACATTCTGCTTCAACTTTTAAATCAACCATAGAAGAAATTGTCTCTTTTGAAAATACAATATCATTAAAAGCATAATATTTTTTACCTTCTACTTCTATTCTAAGCATCATCCTTTTATCGATTCTATATTCATCTTTAAAAAATTTATCTATAAAACTTTCAATTTCATCAAGAGTTACATCTGTTAAAAACCCTAAATTTCCTGCATTTATTCCCATAATAGGTTTATTGTATTTATAGCTTCTTCTCGCAAGTGATATTAAAGTCCCATCCCCACCGATTGAGACTAAAACATCACATTCACTACACATTCTATCAAATTCAACACCAATTAAACCTATCATTTTTGCACTATTTGTATCTAAATAAACTTTTGTATTATGTTTTTCAAATTGATTTTTAACTCTTAAAAATAAATCCAATAAATTTGGCGATGATGGTCTTAAAACTATTCCTATTTTCATAAATTTCCCTCGATTTAATTTTTATTTAAAATTATACAATAATTTTTTGATATAATTTCGCTAAAAAACATAAAAGGAATAATAAGTGAGAACTCATTATTGTGCAGAGTTAAACGAAAATAACATAGGACAAAAAGTAAAATTAGTAGGTTGGGTAAACTCATACAGAGACCACGGTGGAGTGATTTTCATCGATTTAAGAGATAAAACAGGATTAATCCAGCTTGTAGCTGACCCAGCAGAATCACCATCAGCTCACAAAGTAGCAGATAGTGTAAGAGATGAATATGTTGTTTCTATCGAAGGAATTATTAGAGATAGAGGTGAAGGACTTCATAATCCTAGATTAAAAACAGGAAAAATTGAAGTTGTAGTAGAAAAAATGGTAATCGAAAACAAAAGTGAAGTTTTACCATTTGCTATCGGAGATAGAAATGTAAACGAAGAACTTAGATTAAAATATAGATATTTAGATTTAAGAGATAAAAAAATGTATGAAACTTTTAGACTTAGAAGTAAAGTTTCAATGGCTATTAGAAACTATCTAAATGAAAATGACTTTTTAGATGTAGAAACTCCAATCCTTACAAAATCAACACCAGAAGGTGCAAGAGATTATTTAGTCCCAAGTAGAATCCATGCAGGGGATTTTTATGCACTTCCTCAATCACCACAACTTTTTAAACAAATTTTAATGGTAAGTGGATTTGATAGATATTTCCAAATTGCTAAATGTTTCAGAGATGAGGATTTAAGAGCAGATAGACAACCAGAATTTACACAAGTGGATTTAGAGATGAGCTTCGTAAATCAAGACGATGTAATCGCACAAGTAGAAGGAATGGTAAAAGCTGGTTTCAAAGTAGCAGGACACGAAATAAATACTCCAATCAAAAGAATCACTTATGCTTATGCAATGGAAACTTATGGAAGTGATAAACCAGATTTAAGATTTGATTTACCTATGGTAGATGTTATTGATTTATTTGAAGATAGCAATAACGAAATATTCTCAAACATCGCAAAAGATAAGAAAAAAAATAGATTCAAAGCCTTAAAAGTAACAAATGCTGATAACCATTATTCAAGAAAACAATTAAAAGAACTTGAAAATTTCGTTAGAAAATTTGGTGCTGCAGGACTTGCATATATTCAAGTAAAAGAAGATGGTCTAAAAGGTCCATTAGCTAAATTTATGAGTGAAGAATCATTAAATAAATTACTTGATAGAACTAAACCAGAAGTTGGAGATATTATTTTCTTTGGTGCAGGTGATAAAAAAGTTGTATTAGATTATATGGGAAGATTAAGAATCAAAATTGCAGAAGATATGAATCTAATCAAAGATGGATTTGAATTTGTATGGGTAGTTGATTTTCCTATGTTTGAAGCAGATGAAAATGGTAACCCTACTCCTCTTCACCACCCATTTACTATGCCAAATATGGATACTTGGGATGAAGAAGATTTCGAAAATATCCAATCAATCGCATACGATTTAGTATTAAATGGATATGAAATTGGTGGAGGAAGTATAAGAATACATAAAGAAGAAATTCAAGAAAAAGTATTTAATATGCTTGGAATCTCAAAAGAAGATGCAAATGAAAAATTTGGATTTTTACTTGATGCACTTAAATTTGGAGCACCAGCTCACGGTGGATTTGCTCTTGGACTTGATAGAGTTATAATGATTTTAAGTAACACTTCAAATATTAGAGATGTTATAGCATTCCCTAAAACTCAAAAAGCAGCTTGTCCATTAACACAAGCACCAAGTGGGGTAGAAAAAGAACAATTAAGAGAACTTCATATAAGGGTAAAATTACCAACTAATGAAGCTAATTGACTTAAATAAACACGATGTATTTAAAATCGTAGATTTTGGTGATGTTTGTAATGAGATGCAACATCGCCTAAGTAGCTTAGGTGCTGACAAAAATAAAATGGGACAAATTATCCATAAAGGATTTTTTGGACCTATTGAAGTAGAATTTGATAATTCAAAAATAGCTATTGGTAGAAAAATGGCTAAAAAAATAGAAGTCAAAAAATATGACTGTCCATTATTTAACTAAATCATAAGGAGAAAACAATGAGTAAAAAACTATTCTTAATAATCGGAGCCCCTGGAAGTGGTAAAACAACAGATGCAGAGCTAATCGCTGAAAGACACCCTAAAAAAGTAGCACATTTCTCAACAGGTGAGCTTCTAAGAGCAGAAGTAGCAAAAGGTACTGAACTTGGTAAAACAATCGCAAGTTATGTAGATAATGGTAACTTAGTTCCATTAAATATCGTAATTGATACAATCGTAAGTGCTATTAAATCAACAGATAAAGAAATCGTTTTGATCGATGGATTCCCAAGAAGTGTAGAACAAATGATGGCTCTTGATGAAATCTTATCAAATGAAAATGATGTAGAACTTGTAAATGTAATTGAAGTAGTAGTTAGTGAAGAAGTAGCAAAAGATAGAGTACTAGGTAGAGCAAGAGGTGCTGATGATAATGAAGAAGTATTCAATAATAGAATGAAAGTTTATACAGACCCACTTGCAGAAATTCAAAAATTTTACGAATCAAAAAATTTACTTCATAAAATAAATGGAGAAAGAGGAATCGAAGAAATAGTAAACGAAATGGATGAATTTATTAAAAGCAGAGTTTAAAACTCTGCTTTTAATTTCCCATCATATTTTTTTTGAAATCATTAAACGATTCTTCTTTTACTTTTATAGTTAGTTTTTTAGTAGTTATAGCTCCATTATTATCTTTTACAGCTACCATTATATTGTAATTTCCAGCATTATCAAATGTATAAGAAAATGTTTTAGTTGGATTTCCTTTTTTTAGTATTTCTTTACCAGCAAAATTCATATAGTAGCTAACTATTTTACCATCTTCATCATTTGCAAGAATCTTGAATTTAACTGTTAAAGGTGCATAACCACTTGAAGTAGAAGCGAAAAATTCTAATGTAGGTTTAATATTAGTTTTTTGTTTTACATATACTTTCTTTTCTACAACTTTTGTTACAACCTTCGTCACAGTTTTTGTTATCACTTTTGGAGTTGGTGTTTGTTTTGTTATTTTTGATTGGATAGCTATATTTGTAGGCAAGCTTAAATCTTTATCTACTTTATATAAATAAGCATTATTATCATTATAAGCTACTGATAAATATCCATCTTTTAAAACTATACTATCAATATTTGTATTTTCACTTAAATTGAATTTTTTTTCTATTTTTTGAGTAGATAAGTTATAAATCCAAGCAAGATTATTATCTGCTAATAACAATTCATTTGAAGTTACAACTTTAAAATAATCTAAGTTTTTATAATAATATGAATCTGTTGAAGATTTAAGTTGAGAAGTAATTACATTATAAATTTCTACTCTTTTTTTATCATAAGAGCCATGATAATATTCTGCTAACACTCCAATATTTTTATTATCAAGCCATTGAATTTCAAAAATAGCATAAGCTTTATTTAAATCAATAGTATTTAATAAAACACCTTTTAGATTATAAATGTAAATTTTTTTATAATAAGCCAGTGCTATTTTTTTACTATTTGGAGAAATCTCACCTATTTTATCATTTTTTAAATCAGCTATTTTAACTCCTGTATTTAAATCAATAAGTTTAGATTTAGGATAACCAATAATTAATAATAAATTATTTCTAACTGCGAAATCTTTATATTCTCCTGCATATTCCCCTATTTTTTTAAGTGTTTTTGTGTTATAAACTACTATATTTTTAGAAGAGTTTAATACAATAATTTTACTTCCATCCGATGTATATTTTGCTTTATAACTATTTTTAATAGTTTTATCTGTTAATAAATCTTGAGAAGAAATATTATAAATTTTTAATTGATTTTGCCCTTTTACTAACCAATTATTTTCAAAAACATCAGTTGATTCTAACTTAGAACTTGTAGTAGATTTAAGGATTAAACTATTATTTAAATTAACTACTGGAACTTTTGCATCTTTTTTATTAACTGTATATAAATTATCTGCACTTAATAAACTTATAACTGCTACTGAAAGTAATACTTTTTTCATCCCACATCCTTTTTATTAAAATTATATCAAATTTACTCTAATGTTTGCTTATAAAGCTCTTCTATATATTCAGCATCAAAAAGATTATTTTCATTTAGTTGATTTGCTAAACTTAGCATAAGTTTATATTTCATATTAGGCATCCAATACCCATCAACTAACTCTAAAAACACTCTTCCTTTTGCTTCTGCACTATAAGGGATTCCTACGGCTGAGAAGTATAATCTCTGTTTTTGTCCTTTTATCCACGCTCTAACTTTACTAATACCTTCAAAATTTATATTATTACTATTTTGTATATCTGAATTTAATAATTCATCAATTGTATATTTTATTTTTTCACCTTCTACTAAAAGCATAATATTTTCATCATCTAACCACACTTCAATATCTGGAGGATAATGTTTTAGAAGTTTTTCTACTATTTTATTGAGTTGTTTTAATTCCATTTTTCTATCCACCTACTAAAAAGATATAAAGTCCAAATATGTTGTTTGTATCGTTTATGACCCGATTTTACGATTTCTTTTAGATATTCTTCATTAAATATTTTTGTTTTTTGATTTATAGTTAAAATATAACTAAATTGATTTTCCTCTTTTAGCCATTCTAAAAATGGATAAGCAAACCCCTTTTTTCTACGATTTATAATAACTTCTGGTAAATATTTTTTTGCTACCTCTTTTATAAGTGATTTTTTTCTTCCTCTTATCTCTTCTGGTAAGCTAAAAATAAATTCTACTAACTCTTTATCTAAAAATGGGCTTCTTGCTTCTATTGAATTTGCCATAAACATTTTATCAAGT
>Ga0256829_1003630_pt1 | contig 10571 bp, 10 predicted proteins | sample 131447metaG_FD_185979 | JGI IMG/M metagenome (GOLD analysis project Ga0256829, IMG submission 185979) | Hydrothermal vent microbial communities from Lau Basin, Pacific Ocean - 131-447 | ecosystem: Environmental > Aquatic > Marine > Hydrothermal vents | place: Pacific Ocean: Lau Basin | collected...
ACCTATGCCAATGATGCATGTAAAGGGAGCTGTTTGCTCCGCTACGCTGCTCAAACAGCTCCCTTTACACCAGAACAACTGCGAACATTACGAACCAAAAGCTGGATTTAAAAATGGGGGTTGACCACGATCAAAATCTTAACCCCTAAGAAAAACGATAATTTGAAAGTTGTTTTTGAAATCATGAACAACATAAGGTTCAATTCAAAAGATCATAAACGATATTATATTTCTCAATATCAGAATATTGAAGTTGCTTTGCCGGCGAACATAGAGGAACAGAATAAAATAGAAGAAACACTCTCTTGCCTAGATTATATGGCACAAAAGCAAGAAGAAAAAATTGAGCAATTAAAAGAATATAAAAAAGGTCTTTTACAAAAACTCTTCCCAAATCCTGAGGAACTTAAGGGATGAGCGAATTTCTAAATATTCAAGAGGTTGCTAAATATTTTCGTTCTGAGCTAGAGCAGAAGAAATATCTGCTCCTTTTCGCCTATAACGGTACAGGAAAAACGCGCCTGTCAATGGAGTTTAAAGATTTAGGCAAGCAAGAAAACGATTCTGGCGAGGTTGTAAGTGACACGCTGTATTTCAATGCCTTTACCGAAGATTTATTCACCTGGGATAACGACCTAGAGAATGATCGCGAGCGCGTATTAAAACTTAACCCAGACTCGCGCTTTTTTGCTGGGCTTGAGAGTTTGGAAATGGATACGCGTATCCGTAAATTCCTTCATCGTTATGCCGATTTCGACTTCGTGATTGATTACAGTAAATGGCAGGTTTCTTTTAACCGTACTTTGCTGAATGAAGCCTATGATGAAAATGCGTCTGACAATGCAGACCAAGAACGTGAGCGCGTAGAAACAGATATTAAAATCTCACGCGGGGAAGAGAATATCTTTATATGGTGCTTCTTCATGGCTATTGTTGAAATTGCAATGGATAAAAGCGAGGCTTATAATTGGGTTAAATATACGCATGAGTACGCACTCAGGTACGCACCCTGAATACCTTACTCTGACTGGTTTTGTGATGATTTGCGGCGGGGGTGCGTACCCAAAAAAATCTTCTGGCGCTAAAAAACTCTTGCGCCTAAGCCCGCCGCATAGGGTTCAATCTCCGGAAGTACCTTTTTGCTATAACAGGGAAGGGAAAAAGCAAAAGCCACGCCCATGGTCAATGGTTGCGTGGCTTTGCGGTACAATTCCGGCGATTGTATTGATTAGACTAGGCGATTTTGTTCGTCCTGTCCGCTCCTAAAATGTTCGCGAACACTTTTTATACTCAAACTCAAGAGTAGAATGTTCTATTTCAAATTGATCGTGTAGTAACTTTTTAAGACGGATTTTGAGCGTATCCATGTCAATACTCTCTTCCAATACAACATGAGCCTCTAATGCGTTGCGGTGTTCGTCCAGTTGCCAAACATGCACATGATGAACATTATTTACGCCATCAACTTTTTCCATCGATGATCTTATATCCTCTAGGCTTAAACCATCGGGTGCGCCCTCCATCAAAAGATGAATAACTTTCGGGATTTGGGTAAAACCCTGCCACAGCACATAGCCGGAAATAATGAGCGTCATGGCCGCATCAGTCCAGACCCAGCCATACAGCAAAATAAGCGTTCCGGTGATAATCACACCGACTGAGGCCATCGCATCCGTTACATTATGAAGAAAAGCAGCCTTAATATTCATGCTGGTTTTAGACTGCCTGTAAGTAAGCAATGCGGTAAAAACATCAACGGCTAATGCAATTCCAGCGACGATAACCACCGTCCAGCCTGCCACCGGTTCCGGCGTAATGAAACGCTTTATCGCCTCATAACACAGATAAAGGCCAATAATGATAAGCGTGGTCAAATTGATGAGCGCCGCCACGGTTTCCGCGCGTTTATAGCCGAATGTTTTGAACTGATCAGGTGGTTTTCGACCAATTCGGATTGCCACCAATGCTATAAGGAGTGAAGCAGCATCACTGAAATTATGCAGTGCATCGGCGACAAGTGAGAGGGAACCGGATAGGATTCCCCCAATCACCTGTGCAACCGTCAGCAATATATTGGCGGAAACGGCCCACCAAAGACGGCGTTCGCCTATTTGAGAAGGGTCGCCATGGTGGTGACTATGCCCCATGTTGAACACTCTTTCTTCTTCTGCGGTTTTTCAAGAAATTCTTACCAGGAAAGAATTTATATAAAGCTGGCAAAACTAACAACGTCAAGATGGTAGAGGATATAATTCCACCAATAACAACCGTTGCTAATGGCCTTTGCACTTCAGACCCAGCGCCCACATTAAAGGCCATCGGAACGAATCCAAGAGAGGCCACAAGTGCTGTCATCAGAACAGGTCTCAGACGAGTCAAAGCCCCTTCAATAATTGCCTCATCGAGAGCTTTGCCGCTAGCTTGCAAATCACGAATGAAGGAGATCATCACAACACCGTTCAAGACTGCAACACCAGACAGGGCAATAAAACCAACCCCTGCTGAAATAGATAGAGGTATATCACGAAGCATCAAAGCAGCAATTCCTCCCGTTAATGCCAGCGGGACACCTGAGAAAATAACCAAAGCGGCACGGGCAGAATTAAACGCCATAAATAGCAATCCAAAAATCAGAGCTAGCGCTATAGGAACAACAATCATCAGTCTTGTTTTGGCAGAGATAAGTTGCTCAAACGTACCGCCATATTCAACCCAATATCCAGAAGGGAGGCTTACTTGAGTTTTTACCGCCTCTTGAAGTTCAGCTACAAAGCTACCAAGATCTCGCTCTCTAACATTAGCTGTTACAGTAATACGACGTTTGGCATTTTCACGGCTAATCTGTGCTGGACCAAAAGCAATGTTAAGATCTGCGACCTCTTTAAGAGGAACATAATCAGGCCTGCTATCAGCTCCTTCCATTTCTGCAAGGGGTAGCGGTACAGGCAACCTTTCCAAGCTTTCGATATTGCTGCGTAAATGTTCTGGCAAGCGCACTACAATGTCAAAGCGTCGATCCCCCTCATAAAGAACACCGGCTTCACGACCGCCCATGGCAACTTCCACCACCTCTTGGACATCGGCTACGTTTAATCCATAACGCTCTAGACGTTTACGGTCTGGAACTACACTGAGCGTAGGAAGTCCTGTAACTTGTTCAACCTTGACGTCTGCTGCTCCAGAAACTGAACGTAAGACTTTTTCAATCTCTTGAGCGGAAGCTAAAAGCTGATCCATATCATCGCCATAAATCTTTACAGCTAGATCGCTTCGTACGCCGGAAATCAGTTCATTAAAGCGGAGTTCGATGGGTTGAGAAAATTCATAGGCACTACCTGGCACCTTCTCAAGCGCAATTTCCATTTCCTCAATCAAATTGGCTTTTAACTTATCAGGATTTGGCCATTCATCACGAGGCTTAAGCAAAACATATATATCAGCAATATTGGGTGGCATCGCATCCGTTGCAACTTCCGCCGTACCGATACGTGCTATAATTGTTCGCACTTCAGGAAATTTCATGACTTCTTCTTCGAGTTTAAACTGCATTTCCACAGATTGCGTCAATGATGTTCCTGGCGCGCGAAGAGCCTGTATAGCAATATCTCCTTCATCAAGAGAAGGAATAAACTCTGCTCCCATCCTTGTTGCCCCAAATAAGCTGATGACAACTAGTACAATCGCAAAACTAATAATAGGCAAAGGCCGACGTAGCGTAAATCTTAACAAAGGCTCATAACCCTTTTTAGCGCCTCCGATAATGCGACCCTCCTTTTCATCAACCTTGCCTGTGATAAATGTTGCAACTGCGGCGGGTACAAAAGTAAGCGATAGCACCAAAGCAGAAAGTAATGCCATCACAACCGTTAAAGCCATAGGATGGAACATCTTGCCTTCAACACCCGTTAGGGCAAAAATTGGTAAATAAACAACCGTAATAATAATCACCCCGAAAATACTTGGCTTAATGACTTCTGCTGTAGCTTTTGCAGCCAGATCAAAACGTTCTTCTTTGGTAAGCAAGCGTCCTAGTTGATGCTGTGCCATACCAAACCGCCGAATACAGTTTTCCATGATAATCACTGCACCATCAACAATCAGGCCGAAATCCAGCGCGCCAAGGCTCATCAAATTACCAGACACCTTGTTTTCTACCATGCCTGTAATTGTCATCAACATAGAGATTGGAATAACAGCCGCTGTAATCAAAGCAGCTCTTAGATTACCTAAAAGCAGGAAAAGAATAACAATGACAAGCAAAGCGCCTTCAACAAGGTTCTTCTCGACTGTTTTAATTGTACGCTCTACCAATGTTGTTCTGTCATAAACTGCATTCGTGACAACGCCTTCAGGCAAACTAGAAGCAATCTCTTCCAGTTTTTTCCCAACACGCTGTGCCACATCCTGCGAGTTTTCTCCCATCAACATCATGGCCGTACCAAGCACAACTTCACGTCCGTTCTCAGTTGCAGCACCTGTACGCAAAGGTGAACCTAGTTTAACATCGGCAACATCACCAATACGGATGGTGACCTCATCGCGCTTTGCAAGAATAATATTATTTATATCTTCAATGCTCTCAACTTGGCCCGGAATACGAACAAGATATTGCTCCCCGTTACGTTCAATATAACCCGCACCGACATTGTCATTATTCTTTTCAAGAGATTCTAAAACATCATGGATCGTCAAATCATAGCTAAGCAGGCGTTCTGGATACGGTGTGACGTGGAATTGTTGCTCATACCCACCAATCGTATTGACCTCAACCACACCTTTTAAATTACGGAGCTGCGGCACAATGATCCATTCCTGTATGGTTAATAAATCCATCGGGGTGTAAGCTGAACCATCTTCTTTCTTCGCACCTTCTTCAGCTTCAACGGTATAGAAAAAGATCTCTCCAAGTCCTGTTGAAACAGGCCCCATAATTGGCTCTATTCCCTCTGGCACTTCACTTTTTATTTGCTGAAGCTTTTCACTGATTAACTGGCGGGCAAAATAAATATCTGTGCCATCTTCAAAAATAACCGTTACTTGTGAAAGGCCATAGCGGGATAATGAGCGTGTGTGGTCAAGATTAGGAATGCCTGCCAATACTGTCTCAATCGGAAATGTTATACGTTGCTCAACCTCTAATGGGGAGTATCCTGCGGCCTCAGTATTAATTTGAACTTGCACGTTCGTGATATCAGGAACAGCATCAATCGGAAGACGATTAAAATTGTAGATACCAAGAGCGCAAAAGCAAAGCACAACAATCATCACCAGCCAGCGGTGACGTATAGATAGGGAAACAATATTTTCTAACATGAGAATTCTCTTTTCATTACTTATTATATTTTTAATGTGAGTGAGCCGCAGTGGCTTTTAAGATGTCTGATTTGACAATAAAACTTCCATCGGAAACATAAGCTTCTCCAGCTTTTAACCCTCTAATGATTTCAACATAACCATCGCTTTTACGGCCTGTTTTTACAGGACGAGGAATGTATGAATCCCCTTCCTTAATAAAGACAACATCCCCAAGTTCTTCCATTTTCTGTAAAGCACTTTCCTTAACGGCAAGCTGTGCTTCGGCCACAGCAATGCTAACATCTCCCTCTATGGTCATACCTGGCTTCCATATACGTTCTGGATTAGGCAGGACAATAATGGCAATTTGCGTTTGGGTTAATTCATCAGCCGTAGGAAACAACATGTCGATTTTGCCCATTGCGGTTTTATCGCCTTCGAGCGTATGGATAGAAACACGTTGTCCGCTTTGTACATAATCAGCATCACGGGGAAATACATGAAATTTTGCCCATACGTCTGAAAGGTCTGCAATTACAAAAAGTGCGTCACCATTTGCGACATCTCCGATATTTGTATTACGTTCCAGAATAACACCGTTAATCGGCGCTGTTACATTATAGTCTTGGAGACTTTCATTCGATTCAATAACTGCCAGAACCTGCCCTTTTTCAACACGTTCCCCCAAATTGACCTTAACACTCCGTACAATCCCCTCAAAACGCGCTCTTACATCGGCTTTTGTATTTTGATTGATTGTAATACGACCTGTAAGAGGAATTGTCTGGTCCACTTTTGCTGGAGAAACTTTGTCAATAACAATGCCCATGCGCTGAACAGATTCAGGCGCTATCTCAGCTTTACCTTCCTCATGTTCTCCATGTCCATCTTCACCTTCTTCATGACCTTCCTCAGATTTTTGGGTGTCGTGACCGTGATTATCATGCTCATCTTTTTGCTCATGACTTTCATGGCCGTGGTCATCGTGATTGTCCGCTTCTTCGCCATGGTCGTTATGCTCATCTCCATCATCATGCGCATGGCCTTCGGCCTCATCATGCGTTTCATGGGATTCTTCATGCGCGTGTCCATCCACATCCTGAGCGTGGGCTGGGATGATTGCAATCGGGGATATAAACCAGCTCAGCAAAGCTGCTATTAAAAAGTAATGTTTCATTTTTGGTCTCCTGTTTTTAGAGAAATTGTTTGTTGAATTAAATGCGCATGGGCATTCATAAGAAAATCAGCTTGTGCTTTTGCCTGATGTAACTTCAACAGGCTATCAAGCTGAGCTTCCTGCATCTCATAGAGTGTTCGTTGCGCATCCAATAACTCTAGAAAGGAGAATCGACCAGAATTATAACCTTCAGAGGCCTGTTCATAAGCTTTCTGAGCACTTGGAATAATGTCATTTTTATAGGATTTAACTTCCTGAGATGCCGCAAGGAGCTGTTGATACACTTTTTCAGAAGCCTCTTTGAGTGACAGTAAAGTTGACCTGTTTTCATTTTCAGCCACTATCCGTTCGGCGCGCGCCTGAGCTATATTTCCCTGATTACGATCAGAAATAGGAATTGGTATAGAAAGTGTTGCCATAAATGCATTGCTGTCGGTTTCGTTAAAACGACGAATACCTAAGCCTATTGTAGGATTTGGCACACCATAAGCCTTGGCCAGTTCTATATTGCTTTGCGCCTGCAGTTCTTTAAGCTTCATCATTTCAGCTTGTGGCAAGTTTTCAAGCGCCTTAATCAGTTGCTCTTTTTCCGGCACATCAAAAGCCGTCTGAAGAAAACCAATCCCTTCATTGATTTGATCAACGCCACTGGCTAAAATACGCTCTAGCTGCGCTTTGGCAGAGGCCAATTCTTCTATGGCTTGCGCTTTTTCAATCGCAGCAGCTTTTTGCTCGATATCTACCTTGGTGTGTTGAATATCAGAAGCAGCAGCTGCACTCACACGCTTCTTAACGGCCTCATGGGTTTTATCAGCTAATGCCAGACGTCTTTCTGCGAGCCTCAGTCTTTCTTGAGCGATGACATAACCTGCATATGATTGATGCGTGCTTGCCAATGTCGCCAAAATTTGAGAAACAGCTTCTTGCTTAGCAGCAGCGAGAGCATAGTTTGCGACATCTTTTCTATATGTACGCTTCCCTGCAATCTCGATTTCCTGTTCCACCCCTAAGGTTAATTCAGCGCCATCAACGCCGGAAAAATCATCATCGCCCCCAAAGTTTTCAAGCTCCATAATTGCTTGAGGATTGGGGCGAAGACCTGCCTGAAGAGCTTGTCCTTCAGCAGACATGATAGAAGCAAGGTTCATTTTTATATCGGGATTATTTTCTAAAACAATTTGGAATACAGGATACAAATCTGTTTCCAAATTCTGCGCCTTACTCTGTAACGGCATAGAGAACAGAGCCGTACAGGTTAATAAAGTAAGTATTTTTTTATTCACAGTTTATCTCTTTTGCTCGATTGATAGGAATTAATACCAGCAAAGCCGCTGGCCTAGATCGGGCAAAAGTCTATGATAATAAGGATAAATCTAGACGCACTTTGCCCTTAGGCAAAGATACGAGGTGGGCGCTTGAGACCGTAAATAAGTTGAGAAGCGACCATAGAGGAATTCAGGCTGAATTGCTTGTTTTTATTAGCATTTAAGCTATGACCTAAGTCAGATGCGTTCCCATAAAAATGAGTGTGATGACAACCATGCCCACAGTGGCCGCACAAATGGTTATCCGCAGGCCGTTCGTTGGGAAAGTTATCATCTGTACTTTGGTTATCAGCTGATTGCGATTGTTCACAATCCGCCGTAATGCAACTCAAAGACCCAGCGTCGTCAAAAGCATGCACAGCCGGAGAGGATAAAAACCCACCCAGCAAAAAAGTAGCCAGTACAAATATGTGCATAAAATTTTTCATTATCTTAATAATAACTTTGATTCAAAAAAATAACAAGAGAAATTATCCCCATAAATTGCTTATCGGGATAGCCCATAAATTCTGCCCAAAAGGCACGACATCTTTGCCACGATACAGCACAACACCACAAACGAAATCATCGCTTGTAATGTTTTGCAGTTCTTCTAATCCTTTGAAATCAGATTTTGAAACACTATCACGTTGTTTCACCTCAATGGCGACTAATTGCCCATTTGGCTTTTCTAAAACAAAATCAACTTCTTTGTTATCGCTGGTTCTAAAATGGAACAAATCCATTTTATCATCACGGAACGTCATAAGCTTCAGCAGTTCTGTCGCCACAAAGTTTTCAAGTACATGGCCAAATAGCTCTGGTCTGTTTTTCTCCAGATCGCTTAATTCATATTGCATTAGGTGACAGAGCAACAACGTATCTGTCATATACCCTTTGGGAGATTTTACCAGCCGTTTGCCAATGTTGCGATACCATGGTGCTAACTCAAAGGTCAGGAACAGCATCTTAAGCAATGTTTTGTAATTACGTGAGGTCACAGGGTTAAGGCCCGCGTCTCGAGCAATATCCGCATCATTGACCAAGCCACCTGCACGATTAGCCAGAATACGAAGCAAGTTAGGAAGTGTGCTGAGTTTCTCAATTTCAGCTAGCGCACGGACATCTCTCTGCAAAATTGTTGTGAGATAGCCATCAAACCAAGTTGTGCGCTCGTGGATATCTGCCCCCGATATTTCAGGGAATGTTGCAGTTCGAATAATGTCAGAGAGATTTTGTTTGTTTTTATCTGCTTCAAAGTCTTTATTGAATAATCGTTCTATAAAATCACCATTACCGCCCAGCGCTTCTGCGCCTGAGACAGGATAGAGTGTGAGAACATTCATGCGTCCGACCAGCGGATCTGAGAGTTTTGGCAAAGCCATGATATTGGCTGATCCTGTAAGCAAAAAACGACCTTTAAGTTTGGAGCCTTGCGCTTGACGCAACTCATCAACAACAACTTTTAAAGCTCTGAAAATCTCAGGCACCAGCTGCACTTCATCGATAATCAATGCGCCCTTACGTTCTCTGAGATAACTCTCTGGTGCATTGGCAGCAGCAGCCATTTGCGTTGTACTATCAAATGTTACATATTCGGCAGGGTATTCTTTTTGAGCAATCGCTTGAACCAGCGTGCTTTTACCGGCCTGACGGGGGCCGTTGAGAAAAACAACAGGACTAACTTCTAGAGCCTTGAGAAGCTTGCTCCTGATATGCCGGTTAATATGCGCCATTGCTATACCTTTTTAATTTGTTCGTATAAATCTATCTTTCATAAATTATAAAACAAACTTTTATATTTGCAAGGATTGTTTTTGGCCCTGTTTTCCTGCCTCATACGCGTCTTGCAAAGCATCTTTGATTGCCCAGACGGCCACATCGTGAAAATCAAGGCTGTCGCTGTTTCTGGTTTCCAGCGTTTCAAGGTTCAAATGCTTCTTGGCAATTTCGGTTAAAAGCTGGTCGATTTGCTGTCGGGTGGCTTTAGGCATATTCACCCTCCTTGAAAACACGGTCGGTGATGTGTTGCAGGTCGTTGGCAATATCCGCCAAGAACCCTGCGTCGCCCCAGCGTATCTCCTCGGGGTTGCTTTCAAAGTGATCTGCGCTTGCCGTCTGTAAGCGCTCCAGCATCACGTCAATGCGGGCTTTGTGTTCGATAAAGGCTTCCAGCGCCGTTCTTTTTTCTTGTGTGTTTGTCATCGTTTTTGCTCCTTTGTTAACACCAGTAACGCTTCATTTCCGAGGGTTATCAAGTCAATTAGCATCAGTTTTTGCTTATTGTTTTTTTGGGATCAGCGCGGCATTCGCATGTTATGCACAAGGCCTGCTGTTATCTTTTCTATTTCTTTTTTAAAGTTATCTTTTCTTCCTTTATATGGTGTGGACACTTCTGTCGTGTCTAGAGTGGACAGTTTCGGCGTGTCTAAGCACGACACTTCTGGCGTGGTAAGTTTGGGGCTGTGGATAAGTATCGACTTATCCACATGGTAAATATTAGATTGCCCACGCCCCCGTTGTTGGGTTGTCACCAGCTTGTGGCTTTCCAATTCTGTCAGGAATCTTTGCACCGCACGGGGCGACATGCCCAGCTCTTCGCCCAGCGTCGCTAGTTTTGGAAAAGCCTGTCCATCCTTGCCCGCATACTGAATAAGACGCGCACAACTGGTCAACCCCCATTTTTAAATCCAGCTTTTGGTTCGTAATGTTCGCAGTTGTTCTGGTGTAAAGGGAGCTGTTTGAGCAGCGTAGCGGAGCAAACAGCTCCCTTTACATGCATCATTGGCATAGGT
>Ga0256829_1003631_pt1 | contig 10571 bp, 11 predicted proteins | sample 131447metaG_FD_185979 | JGI IMG/M metagenome (GOLD analysis project Ga0256829, IMG submission 185979) | Hydrothermal vent microbial communities from Lau Basin, Pacific Ocean - 131-447 | ecosystem: Environmental > Aquatic > Marine > Hydrothermal vents | place: Pacific Ocean: Lau Basin | collected...
ATAGACCACATAAAGACTGCCAAAAATGTATAGGCCCAACCTGATGGTAATTCATTTTCATACTCACCTATGCCATCCCAGTTCTCTTCTGCAAGTTTACCATTTGCAGTATCTGTTTTCATCTGGTTAATATATTTTGCTGAAACAGCAGCCACAATAACAGCAATTGCAATTGCACCTGCCATAGTCAGTGCATTTACAGAATCTGCAAAAATATCAATATGCAGTTTTGTCACCACAAAAATGGTTGCCAATACCAAGACAACGGCAAATCCCAATGTCTTTATCATTAAACTATTCATTTATTCTCCTCCTTATATCTTTGAGACGCTGGCTTCTCTTCTACGGGTTTGCTAGTAATCTCATCATCCAATGCGATGTTCCCATATTTTTCATAGTCACGCTCACCTTTTTTTTCCGATCTGTACAGATGTATAATGTATCCATACAGCATTATCACCAAAAAAATGGTCATAAAGAAACTCGCATAACCTTGTATTTCACTTATGCCCATTTTTCTTTCCTTATTTTAAACTGTTCAAATAAGCAATAAGTGCAACAATTTCAGGTACTTTACCCTCAGATACAGCTTTTTTTACACGCTCATCTTTCATATCAGCAGCAATTTTTCTTGCTTCTGCAAGTACAGTTGGTTTATATGCTTCCCAAGCTGCTTTTCCTCTTTTGATACTAGGACCATACGGTGTATGAAATACATTTTTCACAGTAACTGCTTCTGCATAAGCTGTTTCAATGTCTGCCATATTGGTAAACTGGTGTTTATATGCAGGCATAATAGACCCTGGTACAATCTTTGCAGGATCTTTCATATGGGCTTCATGCCAATCTGTCGTACGATAATTACCGATACGGTGCAAGTCTGGACCTGTTCGCTTACTTCCCCATAAGAATGGTCTATCATACGCATACTCTCCAGAAAGAGAGTATTTTCCATAACGGTCAGTCTCTGCTTTAAACGGACGAATCATTTGTGAGTGACATGCCATACAGTTGTCTTTTTGATAAACCATTTTCCCTGCAAGTTGAAGTACTGTACGAGGTTTTAAGTCAACAAGCGGACGTCCTGCTTTTGCAAAGTTTGGAATAATCTCAATGAGACCCGCAAATGAAATAACAATCGATATCGCCGAAGCGAAGAAGAATGGATTTTTTTCTAACCAATGAAACATAATACCTTACCTCCCTTAAGCCATAGGTGTTCTAAACTGTGGCTCTTGGGTAAGCTCTTTACCCACAGTCATAGTTTTGTATATATTGTAAGCAAACATAATGAAACCAGCAAGGTACATTACACCTGATAGTGCTCTAATCGTATAGTAAGGATGAAGTACTGTTACTGTATCGATAAATGAATACATTAAATTACCATACTCATCCACAGCTCTCCACATCATACCTTGCGTAATACCTGCAATCCACATAGAAGTAAAGTAGAGTACAACCGCTGTTGTTTGAAGCCAGAATTGCGCTTCCATAAGCTTTTTAGAGTAAAGCTCTCTTTTAAACATACGTGGTGCCATATGGAAAATGGCTGACATAATCATAAATACAACCCAACCTAGAACGCCATCGTGAACGTGTCCTGGAATCCAGTCAGTGAAGTGCGCAATTGCATTGACCGATTTTACCGCTTGAATTGGTCCTTCTATAGTAGAAAGCATATAGAATGTAGATGCCAATACCATAAATTTAATCAACGGGTTGTCTGTCAATTGGTTCCATTCACCCTTTAGTGTAAGAAGCATGTTAATCGCACTACCCCATGAAGGTAAAATAAGCACTACTGAAAATGCTGAACCCATAGTTTGCATCCAGTCAGGCACTGTTGACCATAAAAGGTGGTGAGAACCAGCCCAAAGATATACAAACATAAGCCCCCAGAAAGAAAGAAGTGACAATTTGTAAGAATAAATCGCTTGACCTGACTCTTTTGGAAGGAAGTAGTAAATCATACCAACAATTGGCACAGTAAATCCGAAGGCAACCGCATTATGTCCATACCACCACTCTACCAATGCATCGTTTGTTCCTGCATACATAGAGACTGAGTGCAATGGATTACCCAAGCCACCAGATGTAAAGTAGGTAGGAATTTCCATATTGTTAAACAGATAAAGCATAGCAATACCAAGGAAACATGCAAGATAGTACCACACAGAAATATACAGAGCTTTCTCTCTTCTAATACCGATAAGTCCCATAATGCTCACACCCCAAAGTACCCAAATAAGCACAACCACAATGTCAAACGGCCACTCATACTGAGCATACTCTTTTGATGTAGTATAACCCAAAAGCAATGAAACAGTCGCTGCCAAAGCACCTACAAAGTAGAGCCAAAACTGAATATTTCCTATGACCATAAGAAACTTTGATTCAGCAATACTTACCTTAAGGACTCTTTGTCCCACATAAAACCAAGTAGCAAAGATTCCAGAAACTGTAAACCCAAAAACCACAGTGTTGGTGTGAATGGGTCTGAGTCTTGAAAAAGTTCCGTACTCACCCAATAAATAGTTCAATTCAGGAAATGCCATTTGTGCGGCAATAATAGTACCGACAAGCATACCTAAAAATCCAAACAAAATCGTCAAATATGTAAACTTTTTTGCCAAAGAATAATCATATTCCAATGCTGCATTTGATTGCATGCATACCCCCTTGTGTAAATTATATGTTGTAAAATTACAACACTCAATAATTATTATAAGATGTTTTAGGACTCAATTGCTTAATATATATCAAGAAATAGAAGAAAAGTTACATAATGTAATCGTTTATACATAATGACGTATTATAGAAGTTATTATTTCATCGAAAAAAACTCAATATTCATCAAAAATATTGATAAGAATGAGAGATATTATCTCCTATTCTCTATGCATTCTCTCATAGAGTTCCCTATTCTCATCCTGCATTTGTTTAAAATGTTTCTGCATAGATGCAACAAGAGCTTCCCCCTTAAGACCTGCTTCCAAATCTTTATGATAATACGATAAAAAATCCTTATAGGGTGATGCACCTGTAGAAAGCACCTGACGCAAATCAACTGTACTAAAAAGCTTCTTCCATGTTGGGGTTGACATACGTATGACCTTATTGTTATTTGCAAAGGTAAGCAGTGCAGTGATTATCATCGTCATCGAAAGAAAAACAATATAAAACACAACTGCTTCAGCAATACCAAGCATACCAAACATAAAAGGATTAAAAATTGCGATATAGAGCAAAATGGGTAACGAAATAAAGAAAAGTTTTAACCACTTTGCATCCATGCCACCTAAAGGACCTTGATCAAATATCAGTCGTTTTTTTGCACGGTTGTTTTTTGTTTTATAGAGTGCAGAGAATATGTCTTCCAAGGGGTATATTTTATTTTGCATAAAAATCCTTTTATAAAATGTATAGTGTGATTATAGGGCACCTCTGATAACAGTGCCCTTTAGAAAATTGCTAAGTTTAAGAAATATGGTGTTTGATATACACATCCAGACTAAGAAGTATAATAATACCTAAAAAAGCAGCATTAATCTTCCAAAATACCGAACGTGCATTTTTGAGCTGAAAATTCTCTTTGAGCAACTCAAAAGCACTGATGAATGCCCATATACCAATCAATAGTGCTACAACAGTAGTCGCGAAATAAGGCTGAAATACCCAAACTAAAAAGATACCAGCCTGTATTGTAAATATAAGCCAGACAAACGTAAGTCTTTGCAAACTTGCCTGACCAAAGAGACGCATCGCTGTAGGGTAGCCTCCATCTTTATAGTCACCATGAAAGAGCATCACAAGTAACCAAAAGTGTGGTACCTGCCAGATAAAAAAATAGAGTGCTAAAGCGATAAACTCCAACTCCATCAAAGTGTGTCCGGCAACCAGCCATCCAATAGCAGGAGGGATAACTCCAAGTATGGCACCAGGCACTACAGCAAGTGCAGACTTCTTCTTAAGTGGTGTGTACATCGCGTTATACCAAATAAAGGCAAACATAAAGATATTTACACCTGTTAATCCCAATAGACTATAGATTACTCCTAAAGAGAGAAGAATGAGTAGTCCCCCTATGATAATACCTGTACTTGGGGACATACGCCCTGAAGCGATAGGACGATTTTTTGTTCTTTCCATTTTGGCATCAGACTTGTACTCTTGCACTTGATTGAGTGTTGAAACACCCATCGCTACAAGAAGTACACCAAATGTTGCCAAAAGCATATCCCATCCAAGCTCTCCCTTTGCCATTATGTAGGCAAAGAGTGCGGAGAGACTCACCGCAAAAGAGAGAATGAATTTAGTAACAATAAAAAAATCTTTTATCATTTTATGCTTTGTAAATATTCAGCGATAGCTGAAGCCTCTTTGTCTGTTACATAAGGGAATTTAGGCATTGTACCTATCATACCCTCTTTACCATGTTTCAATACGTGGCTTATAAGCGCTGCATCATAACTTACAAGACTTGGAGCCATACCACCTTGTCCTTTGCCATCTTCTCCGTGACATGAAGCACATGCTGCAAATGAAGCAGGTTTTTTACCTTTCATACCGCCAGCAACATACGCTGCAATCTCTTTGGCATCTGCACCCTTAGCCATACCTGCTGGCATTGGTCCCATAGCATAACCAAGTTTGTCTTGACCATTTTTAATCACATCCAACACTTGTGCTTCAGTCAAGCTTCTATGCTTAAGTGTAGGTCCTACAAGTACTTTGTCTTCTGTAATAGCATGACAACTTTTACATCCATGTCGTTGTAACAGAGCATCACCTGTTTTAATGTAGTTACCTTTAGGTGTATCTTCTTTACTGTTGAACCATGCTTCATACTTATCTTTTGGCATAACTACAAGCTTTGAGAACATATAGGAGTGATCCACACCACAGTACTCAGCACACTCAATATCATACTCACCAACTTTGTTGGCATTAAACCATTGCTTTGTTGTACGACCAGGAACCACATCCTCTTTCATACGGAATGCTGGAATAAAAAATGAGTGAATAACATCACCAACTGGTGCTGTCATCTCTAAAATGATGTTTGTATTTACAGGTACATAGAGGGCTGATTTACCCATACTACCCTCTTTAATCACTTTTCCATCTTTATCGACGATTGGCTTAGTGTATGCACCACCTAATTTGTGAACATAGCCACTTTTATTGGCTGGATACTCATATCTCCATTTCCATTTACTACCTTCAACTTTAATAACAGTACTCTCACTCTCTGCAGGCATTGTTCTCAGTGTTTTCATAGATGAATATCCAAAATAGAATAATACCATCAACATTGAAGTTGGAATCAATGTCCATGCAATCTCCAAAACTGTATTGTGTGTAACATCACTAATCTCTTCATCTTTCACCTTGTCTGCTCTGTATTTCCAAGCAAAATAAATCATTGGCGCAATAACAGATAAAAATAAAATCACAGAGATACTAAAGTTAACCCAAAATGCACGATCTACATCCACAGCAGTAATTGCTGCCATTGTATTAAATCCTTGTAAACTGTTACTCATGTTTACTCACCTCCATGTGTTATGTGCGTAGATGCTGATTCTGCACCTGGTGTTGTAGATGTAATATAGCTTGCATCTGCAAATTGAAAGTGTGTTACATCAACTGCAATCACAATAATAAAGAATATCGCTACAAGTGCCAATGAGAACATTGTCATTGAGCCAATAAGCTTATCACCTTTTAGGTGCATATAGTACATCAAAATAAGCCATGCTTTCACTACTCCAATGAGCAATTGTGAAGCAAATGTCCCTGCTTGATAGATAAATGGTTGCACAAAAGTAAGTGCTGTCAAAAGTAAAAGTCCAATCAAAACTTTATAGTAATGTTTTTTCTCAACATCATAATTTACGGTTGTTTTAGTGCCCATGCGCTGCTCCTCCTACGACATCTCCGCCGCCAATCATATAAAAATAAGGGAATACAAATACCCAAATAAGGTGTACTATGTCCCAGTAAAGTGCAATATTCCAATGTAAAATGTGATGGTCTGGTCTTACCTTCCCTGCATTGATACGTTTCAGTAACCAAATCATAAGTCCAATACCAATCATAATGTGGAAACCATGTAATCCAGTCATAGTAAAGTACAATCCATAGAAGATTTTTTCTCCAAATGGAAAGTCAGACTCAGGTAGTAGTTTTCCGTAGTTTAAAAATACACCATGCTCATACTCTTCTGTCCACTCCACACCTTTGATAATAAGAAATGCCAATGCTAAAACCATTGTTGCATAAATCATCAATTTGGCACCTTTGACATCTCCTGCTCTCATTTTAAGCAGACCAAGCCCCATTGTCATAGCCGAAATAAGAAGTATTACAGTGTTTGTTCCACCTAGCCATCTGTTCAAATGACTTGATGCGACCAAAAAGTCTTCTGGATGTAATGTTTTATAATATGTCAATGCAAGAAACATTGCCCCAAACATCATTACCTCGGTAAACATAAACAGCCAGAAACCTAGTTTCCCGCCGTAAAAGTCATCTTGCCAGCCTTGAACCTCATGTTCATTTCCCTCGCTGTCTATCGCGATTTCAGGTACATATTCGTGTGCCATCAGTCTATCCTTTTCATTGTTGCATAATCAAATTTCACTACTGGTTCACCATGTTTATACTCATATGGATCAAAATCAACATAAGGTACTTTTGTATGGTTCTCTAGTGGTGGTGGTGATGATGGAAGGTGCCACTCTAGCGTCGTTGCATGCCAAGGGTTAGGTCCTGATGGCTCACCATGCTTCCAACCTCTGTACAATACAGTAAACATATAAATAAGCCCTGTAATAAAGATAACCGCACCAAAGAATGCAATTTGATGATAAATCTGGAACTCTGGCAAGTAGTCAAAGTAACGTCTTGGCATACCAAGGTACCCTGCAACAAACATTGGGAACCAAAGCATATTGAACCCAACAAAGTTTAATCCAAAGGCAATTTTAGCCTGTTTTTCATTATACATTTTACCTGTAAGTAGTGGGAACCAGTAGTGCATACCCGCAAACATCAAGAAGACAACCCCACCAAGCATCGCATAGTGAAAGTGCGCTACAGTATAGTAAGTATCTTGAAGGTGAATATCGACACCAATCATCGTAATCGTTACCCCTGTAAGTCCACCAATAACGAATGTAATCATCGTACCAAGTGCCCAAAGCATTGGTGTTCTTAAAACAATTTTACCTTTATACATGGTTGCAACCCAGTCATAGAACTTAATCCCAGTAGGAATCGCAACAAAGAAGGTAAGGAAGGAGAAGACTGTTTTTGCCAAATCTGCCATACCTGATGTAAAGAGGTGGTGACCCCATACCAAGTAACCAATCCCTGCAATAGACGCTGAAGAGAGCGCAACAGTTCTGTACCCAAAAATCTCTTTTCTTGAGAATGTAGGGATAATCTCAGACATCACACCAAATGCTGGGAGAATCATAAGATACACCGCTGGGTGAGAGTAAATCCAGAAAAGGTGCTCAAAAAGTACTGGGTCTCCACCTTTAGCAGGGTCAAAGATACCGATACCGAAGTATTTTTCCATGATAGCAAGAATAAGCGTAATACCAACTACTGGTGTTGCAAGCAATTGAATCCAACCTGTAGCGTAGATACCCCAAACAAACAGTGGCATTTTAAAGAATGTCATACCTGGCGCTCTAAGTCTATGAATTGTAACGATAAAGTTAAGCCCTGTCAAAATAGATGACATACCAAGCATAAATGCAGCAATCAACAATGGCAATACAGTTGTATCTGTTGTGAGTGAGTATGGCGCATAAAATGTCCAACCTGTATCAGCAAATCCATGTGGTCCCCATAGAGACGTAAGTGCTACGATACATCCAGCTACATAGAGCCAAAAGTTTGCCCAGTTAAGTCTAGGGAAAGAGACATCTTTTGCCCCAATCATAAGTGGCATAACAGCATTTCCAAATATCGCAGGAATCCCAGGTACGATAAAGATGAAAATCATAATCACCCCGTGAAGCGTAAATGTCTGGTTAAATGTGTGCCCATCAATGAACTGTTGTCCTGGAGCAAAAAGCTCCAAACGCATAATAAAGCCCATAGTTACCGCTACAAAAAAGAACGTAAACATGACAGCTGCATACATAAGACCAATACGTTTATGGTCAATCGTAAGCAACCATTGCATGATTGTACTCTTAGGGTGCCCAATGGCACAGTGTGTTTCGTCGAAATAAGATTTACTCATTTATTTGTCTCCTTTAGTTTGTTGATTGTCTTTCTCTTCTCTTCGGCTTGTTTTTACAAGATAGATAAAGAAAAATATCATAATTAGTGTAATCACAATACCTGTTACCTTTTCCCACTGGAAAACATATGTTTTTCCTTTAGGATCATAAGCAAAACACAAAAGCAATTTTTTCGCTATCGTTGGTCCTACTTTCCCTTCACCAGCTTCCACGACTGCCATCTTAACATCAAAAGGAAGTTGATTAATACCATTTAGATAACGTGTGATTTTTCCTTCTGGGGAAATCATCACCAAAGTTCCTGGGTGCACATAATCTATGACACCTTCCTTTGAAACTTCTTTTTTGTAAGCAAACCCAACATCTTTTGCCAAGACAGCAGAAGAGTTTCCATCACTTACATAAAAATGCCATGCATCCTGCACAAAATCACGTGGGATAGCTTCAAGCATCGTTTTACGTTTTGCTTTTGCCATGGCAGGAGTCTCTCCCTCACCAAAGCTCACCGTAATCACTTTATAATCTCTGTTTTCTGCCAAATCAAGCTCACCTAGCATATTAGCCATGTCTGTAAGTTGGGCATTACAGATACCGCGACAACGGTAGTAATTTAAAGAAAGCATGGCTGGTTTTCCATCCATCATCTCCTTTAAAGTTACTCTTTTGCCATCCTCGTTGATAAATGTCAAATCCAAAGGCACCATTGCCCCCAATTTTTCATTTACACCGATTTCGGCTGCTTGTATAGTTAATGTTAACAACACAAGCATGAAAAGTTTTCTCATGAACACTCCCTATTTTTTATTTTTACGTATTTATAAAAATAGTGCCTAGATTTTAGAGGAAGCTAACTTAAATGATAATGAAATATTATTGTCTGCGCCGAAAATAAACAAATTTGTATCAAAAATTTGAAGTTTTTCAATAGTATTATTTTTTATTATTTTAATGCATAAATTGAGATAAATAAATTAAGGAGTTAATAAACTTGACGTTATAATTAATATAATAATACGCAAATAAAAGAGCTTATGCTTTTCCTTTTGCGCTTTGAATAGAGTGAATATACTGGTAATTTACACTGATTTTTTGTTCTTTTGGCAAATTTTTAAAGAGTTTCTCTACCATTGTTTCAAAATCTGAAAACAGATAATTTGCCATCGAACCTGGAATAGGATTGATTTCATTGAGTAAGACCTCACCATCAACCACAAAGAAATCACAACGGATAATACTTCCTGCAAAAAGAGGATTGTAGATTTTTTTAAAATTCTCTTGTATCTTTGTTTTGAGTGTATCATCTATATCAGCTTCAAGCACCTGAGCATCACGTGAAAAGTCCATATATTTCTTTTCAAAATCCAAAAACTCCTCTTTATGTGGCTCTTCTACAATAGAGAGTTCCCATTCATTGGTGTAACATCCTGCCTGATTGTACTCTTTTACCCCCTCAATAAAAGGTTCAATGATAACATCTGTATCAAACTCAAACGCCACATCAAGCGCATAATCAAGTTCAGATACTTCTTTAACAATGCTCACCCCAATACTTGATCCCAATCGCACTGGTTTAATGATGACAGGGTAATCCATAGTAATTTTTCGCTCATCGTTTTTTGAAAGATATTCATAGGCTACTGTCTTCACACCAAGACTTTCGGCCAAAAACTTCGTATAGAGTTTGTTGTAAGAGAGTGCTGATGCTTCCATACGAGGAGAGATGAAAGGAATGTTAAAAAATGTCATCAGTGAAGCGATTTTACCATCTTCACCATCACGTCCATGAATAAGGTTGAGTAGTCCATCAAAAGCTACAGCTTTTGAACCAAACATACCTTCCACAAAGAATCCACCCTGCTTCAGTGTAAGCTGTTTGCCTTTTTTGTACGCACCTGATGAAAAGAGTTTTGCATTTATTTTATCTGTATCAATCAGATAAAATTCTCTATTGGGGCTGACAAAAATATAGGTCAATGTAGATTTTTTAAGCACTTTTTTCATTGTAATAGCTGAAACAATGCTTATTTCGTGCTCAAAACTAGAGGCGCCAAAAAGGATTGCAATATTCATAATGCCTCCTTTTAAAGCATCTTGGCAAATTCGCCAAAGATATATGCTGATTCATGTGGTCCAGGACTAGCTTCTGGGTGGTGCTGTACGGACATTGTTGGAGAGTCGTTATACTTCAATCCCTCAATGGTATTATCAAACAAGTTTGTATGGGTTACAGTTGCCACTTCCCTAATGCTATTTGGTACATTATAGTTGTGGTTTTGTGCGGTAATTTCTACACTGTTTGTTACG
>Ga0256829_1003632_pt1 | contig 10562 bp, 12 predicted proteins | sample 131447metaG_FD_185979 | JGI IMG/M metagenome (GOLD analysis project Ga0256829, IMG submission 185979) | Hydrothermal vent microbial communities from Lau Basin, Pacific Ocean - 131-447 | ecosystem: Environmental > Aquatic > Marine > Hydrothermal vents | place: Pacific Ocean: Lau Basin | collected...
TTTGTGTTTGACACTAGAGATAAAGAAGATACACAGCAAAGAATAGAAACAGCAAAAGAAAATTTATTGTATAATTGCATAAATTGTCAAAAATGCACACTTGTATGTCCAAAACAGATATCAAGTGCTATGGATATCAAAATGTTACAAAATTTTGACAAAAATCCGCCTTTTAGTGATAGTTTTAATAATTTCTTTTAAGGAGATAAAATGGCAGTAAAACCTAATGTAAAACCGCTTGATGAGGAAGCTACTTTTAAAGAAGAAGGACTTGATGCAAGAGCACTTATTACAAGAACAGATAAAAAAGGAATAATAACTTTTGCCTCTAAAGCATATAGAGATATGACAAAATATTCAAGAAACGAACTTGTAGGCAAACCTCACAGTATTGTCCGCCATCCTTTAATGCCCGAAGCCGGATTTAGAGATATGTGGGATACTATTCAAAGAGGAGAACACTGGGAAGGAATGGTTAGAAATTTACGAAAAGACGGAAAATATTATTGGGTTGTGGTTCAGGTTGACCCTATTGATAAAGACGGTAATATTATTTATTCCACTCCTGAAAAGATAGACGGTTATATAGCAGTAAGAAGAGAACCTACAAGAAAAGAGATTGAAGAAGCAGATGAATTGTATAGAAAAATAAGAAAAGCAGAGCTGCTTGCTAAATCAAATCTTAAAGATTGGGAAAAAGAAGTGCTTAATCAGTTATGAAAGAAGAATTTTTTATAAAACAGTTTAAGTCTCGTTATATAGGAGATGACGGGGCGGTTATTAATAGGGAAGAGGAAAAAGGAAAGAGAGAAAAGAGGAGAAGTGCAAAAGAAATTATTGCTAGTGATTCTTTTTTTGAGGATATTCATTTTAAAAGGGAGTGGTTGAGCTTAGAAGAGATAAGTTATAAAGCTTCACTAGTAAATTTGAGTGATATGATTGCTATGAATGCAAGAGCAAAATTTGCAATTTTAAATGTTGCTTTTCCTAAGAGTTTTAGTTTAAAAGATATTGAAAATTTGGCTTATGGATTTAAAAAAGCGGCAAGTGAATATGGTTATGAAATAATCGGCGGGGATACAATAAAAAACGATAAAATAGCAATTTCAGTAACTCATATAGGATATTCTAAAAATCCGATTTACAGAAAAGCAAAATTAAATGAATTTGTGGCTTTTACCGGTAATTTGGGAAGTGTAAAAAAAGATTTGATTAAAGCTTTGAGATTTAATCAAATTTCTAAAAATTCAAAATTTAAAAAACCGAAATTAAAAGATAATTTTTTTTATAAAGCTTCAAAATATATTACCGCCGGATGTGATATAAGTGACGGGCTTTTTAAAGAACTTGAGAGAATTTCAAAAATATCAAATGTAGGATATGAATTTTTAAAAAAAATAGATAAAAACATAGGATGTAGCGGGGAAGAGTATGAGCTTTTATTTACATTCCCAACAAGAAATTTGGCAGTTATTAAAAATATTGCGAAATTAACAAAAACGCCTATAACGGTTTTTGCCGTTACAAAAAGAGGAAAATTTCACTCAATTTGCAAAGAAAACCATTTTTAGGAAATATTATGAATGCTATTAAAGATTTGTTTGATAAACGAATATTAAAATATACGATAATACCTTTTGTTATAGATTTGATTTTTTGGTTTATTTTATTTTTGTTTTTTTCAAATAACATTATCTCTTTTTTTATTTTTTTGATTAATCATCTTCCGTTTGGAGAGAAATTTTCAGAAATAGTTGGAAATATAAGCGGAGTTATTTTGATAAGTATTTTTTATTATTTGGCGGTAATTTCCACTCTTGGAATTTTTACATCTTTTTTTATTGATAAAATTGTTTTAAGAATAAATGAAAAATCTTTTAATTTACCTCTTAGAAACAGCTCTTTTAAAGATAATTTTTACGGGGTTTTAGTCAGTATCAAATCATTTTTTGTATATTTAATTATTTTTATTTTTACTTTTTATTTATATTTTATTCCGATAATTAATATTTTTTATCATCTGTTTTTAATGAGTGTTTTAAATAAAAAGCCGTTAGTATTTGATTCTTCTTATCTTTTTGCAAATCCAAAAGAGATTGAAAAAAAATATAATTTTAAAATTTGGATAAGGGTTTTTTTAAGTTCTTTTATCTATTTTATTCCTTTTATATCTTTATTTGGTTATACTTTTCAACTTGTTTTTATTACACATTTTATTTTAAAAAACTTAAAGGAAAATAATGATTTACAATCACACACCTCTTGAATTTTTGTTTAACAAAAATTCAGATAATTTCATAGTGGAAGAAATACCGCTTTATCCGTTTGCACATACGGGTGAGTGGCTTATGTTAAAGATTAGAAAAAAGAATGTCACCACTCCTGAAATGATAAAAAGGATAGCTTCTCATCTTAATATTTCAAAAAATTTAATAGGATATGCCGGGCTTAAAGATAAAGACGGTTTAACAATTCAGTGGATTAGTGTTCCTAGAATTTATAGAGATGAAGTTAATAGCTTTCAAGACAGAGAAATAAAAATTTTAGAGCAGGATTTACATAGAAATAAATTAAAAACAGGTCATTTAATAGGCAATAAATTTTTTGTCCGACTAAAAAAAGTAAATCCGACAAATGCAAAAATTCTTTTTTCACTTTTAAAAGATGTAAAAGAATTCGGTATTCCTAATTTTTTCGGTGAGCAGAGATTTGGAAAATACGGTGATAATTTTATAGAAGGCAAAAAGATTATTGAAGGTGAAAAATTTGTTAAAAATAAAAGACTTAGCAAACTTTTGATAAATGCATATCAGTCAAAACTTTTTAATAACTGGCTTAAAAGAAGAATTCAGTTAAGTTCGCTTTTTGAAATGAATGAAAAAGAGCTTTTAGAAGCCGGAATTAAAAAAGAAGTAATAGATTTTGTAAAAAAACAAAAACATCCGTTTAAACTTCTTAGAGGTGATGTTATGAGTCATTATCCCTTAGGCAGGCTCTTTTATTTTGAAAAGGATGAGAGTGATAGATTTTTAAATAAAGAAATTTCTCCTACAGGTCTGCTTCCGGGTAAAAAGGCTATGAGGGCAAAAGATATGGCAAGAGAAATTGAAATAGAATTTTATGAGCTTATTCCTGCAAACGGAGATAGGAGAATTGCCTGGATTTTTCCTGAAATAGTTGAAAAAAATTATAATAAAGACAAAGCATGGTTTGAACTTAACTTTATTTTGCCAAAAGGAAGTTATGCAACTGTTTTAATTGAAATTTTACAAAACGGAATGAAAGGATTTTAATGTCTGTTGAAAGAAGGGCTACGGTAGTTGCTATTACAATTAGTATTATTTTAGCTATTGCTAAAGTAACTGTAGGATTTTTGAGCGGAAGTGTTGCTGTAATTGCCAGTGCGCTTGACAGTGTTATGGATATGGTGGTGAGTATTTTTAATAATGTTGCCCTAAAAGTTTCCGAAAGTAAGCCTAATGAGAAATTTAATTACGGAAAAGGTAAAATAGAAGGAATTGCAGCACTTTTTGAGGGTGTTGTGATTATCGCAAGTGGTCTTTTTATTATTTATGAAGCTATTAATAAATTAATCCATCACGAACCTATTACTCATCTTAATATTTCTATGTTTGTAATGGCTTTTTCTATTGTGATGGTTTTAGGGCTTGTTATGTTTTTGAATTATACGGCTAAAAAAACAAATAATCTTGTAATAAAATCAGACGCACTTCATTATAAAACAGACCTTGTTACAAACGGTGTAGTTTTAATCTCTTTAATTATCATTAAAATTACAGGATGGCAATATATAGATTTTATTCTTTCTATGATTTTAGGAATTTATATTATAAAAGAGGCTAGTGAAATAGTAAAAGAGAGTTTTGAAATTTTACTGGATGTGGCGCTTGATTTTGAAACAATAGAAAAAATAAAAGATATTTTAAAAAAAGAGCCGTTAGTTTTAGATTATCACTGTTTAAGAACCAGAAAATCAGGTAACAGAAATTTTGTTGATGTTCATTTGGTTTTGACACCTGATATGAAATTGAAACTTGCCCATACAATTCTGGAAAATGTGGAAGAAAAAATAAGAAAATTAGACCCGAATCAAAAATGGATTATAAATATTCACGCCGACCCTTATGATGATTCTACAATTAATAAAATAATGGAAGAGTGTGAATAGAAAAAAGAGATTAGCCGTTTAGGGATTTAACAGCTTTTAGCATTAATAAACCAGCTTCGTTTACGCTGTTTCTTCCTAAATATTTAGCTTCTCTTGCTGCAATATATGCTTTGTCAAATCTATCTTTGCTAAGCTCTGATTTTTTGATTGCTTCTTTAATATTTTTAGGAAGAATTCTAACTTTTTTCTCTTTTACATACATACTTCCGGTATCTGCTATAGCTTTTACAACTTTATAAATTGTAGGATTTACAGGTGCTCCAAATCCCTCCGGAACGCCACTCATAGCTTCGTCCATCATTTTTCCATATTCTGTTTCCATAATATGACCATCCGGCATTACTTCAAGAAAACCTTTTGCTTCAAGTTTGTCAACAGCTTCAAGAATTTCTCTTTTTTCTTCTTCATTTTTGTCTTTTAAAATATCTTCACAAGCTATTCCCATATCCGGAATTATTTTGAAAATATCCATTTCATATCTTGTAATAAAAGGTAATTTTTCACTCTCAGCCAATTCTTCATACAATAAACCGGATTTTGTCGGTTCATATGTTCCTAAGATTCTCTCTTTTCTTGCTTCTTCAACCCAGTCTTTATTTGGAGTGCTAAACATTTTATTTGAAATAGCCAATGTTTTTACAGACCAGCTGTGAATTGCTCTTTCATCATAATTTTGGTCTTCAATTACTTTTTTCCCGTTTTCAGTAACGAAATAGATAGCTTTTCCTTTTTCGTCTACACCCTCTTTAATTAAACCAAATGCTTCAAGGCTGTATAAATATTCTCTTAAATCAAAATTATCGTCAAACCATTTTTTCTTATCTTCTAAATCTGCAAATTTTTTAGCAATTTCTTGTTTTTTCTTAGGCATTTCATCAAGTTTTCTGCCAAATTTTTCAATTAATTTTTTGTATTCTTTGATTTTTCTTTCAAGTAATTCCGCTTTAATTTCATCAAATGTAGGTGTTTGATGTGGATTTGACGGAACTTCTTCATCCCATATTTTTTGAATAGTTTTTAAAGTTTCAATTTCTTCTTTTTGAAGAGCGAATGTTTTTAGGGGTTTTTCAATTTTATCTTTATATATTCTATAAACTTCAAGAGCTTTTTCTCCTGCTTTTGTTAAAGTATCAATATCTGCTACATATCCTAAGCTTTCTAAGTTAGCAAGTGCGTCAATGTCAATTTCTTCTCCATCAGCCACTTTTGCAATATCTTCTAATATAGAAATATCCAAAACACTTCCTTCACTTGCCCATCCGCCGTAAATTAATGTCTCTTTAACAGCTTGACCAAGTTCTGTAAATGTAAAATATTCTCCATTAGGAATAGAGTATGCAATAAGTCTCATAGCTTCTAGTAAATCTTTATAATTTCCTTCTTGTGCTAAATAATGTGAATTTGTAGGTCCTGTCGGAGATTTTCTTATATATTCCGCAAGCTTTGTGTCAATTACGAGTTCCGGTTCTATGATTTTATATGCTTCATATAGATCAACAGCTTCTTGTGTAAGTTCACCATTATTTGCAAAACCTCTTTTTTCAAGTTCGTCATTTGAAATTTTTGTAGTTTTGTTTTTATTTTTCACAGCAGCGTCAATCATTGCAATAACTTCACTGCTCACCCATTTGAAATTATCTTTCCATTCATTTATATTTTGATTAACTCTTTTTAATACATCAGCAACTGTTGCACCTGCGTAAGTAAATTCTGCTTTACCTGGGATTGGAAAATGAATAACCCCACTCAAATTTAACTCTTCTACACCTTCATTGTTTAATGCTTCTACTTTGATAGTATTTACATCACTGTTTAGTAATTCCAAGATTACTTTTGCAGCTTGTTTTTTAATTATCATTAGTTTCTCCTTATTATTTTTTATAATTGTATCAATTTATAAATACTTAGTCAAGACAACTAAAGATAATTTTAAATAAAAATATATATTTAATGAAAATTTTATAAAAATAAAAGATTAAAGACAAAAAGAGAAAAAGAATTAGTTAGAAGTGTTTTTTTCCGGATTTACAACTTTTGCTATTATTATAGAAACTCCGTAGAGTATCAAAAGAGGCACTGCCATTGCCATTTGAGAAAATAAATCAGGAGGCGTTAATACTGCCGCTAAAATAAAGATTACAACTATTGCATATCTTGAAAAATCTTTTAGGGTTTTGTCTGTTACAAGTCCTAGTTTTGCCAGAAAGTATGTAACAACTGGCATTTCAAAAGCGATACCGAATCCTAGCATAAGTTTACCGAAAAAACTTACATATTCGCTGATTCTCGGCATTGCGGTAAACTGTTGACCGCCAAATGTTACCAAAACTTTAAAGCCTACCGGAAATACAACATAATAAGCAAATGCAGCTCCCGCTAAAAACATAACGGTTCCCCAAAATACAAAAGGTAATATCATTTTTTTTTCGTTGTTATATAGTCCCGGGGCTATAAAAGCCCATGCCTGATATAAAATAAAAGGCAATGAAAAGAAAAATCCTGAGAAAATAGATATCTTTACAGCTGTAAAAAATGGTTCCGCAAGACCTGTAAATATGATTTTCGAACTTTTTTCAAGTTTTAAAGCACTCATCAAAGGTTCGCTCATCCATGCAAAAATATCTTTCCAAAAGATAAAGGCAATAAGAAAAAATAAAAAGTATATAATTACGATTTTTATAAGCCGGCTTCTAAGCTCGGCTATGTGAGGTTTGATATCTTCAAGCATTTACATCTTTTTTCGGTTGGTCTTGTGTAGCAGCTGTTTTTTCATTTTCTATTTTTTCTGTTTTTTTGATATCTGTTTCATCTTCACCTTCTTTTACGGCGTCTTTAAAATTTTTGATACCTTTTCCAAGTCCCTGAGCTAGTTCCGGAATTTTTTTACCTCCGAATAGTAATACCACTACCACTAATATAATAATAATTTGTGTAGTTCCGATTCCCATAATAAATCCTTTTTTTATGAATTTTAACATAATATTTAAATATTTGATAAAATTTTAACAAAATTAGAAAGGTTTTTATATGAAATTAGCTGTGTTTGATTTTGATTCGACATTAATGGACGGAGAAACGATAGATTTTTTAGCAGAGCCTTTAGGACTAAAAGACAAAGTGGCTTCTATTACGGAAATGGCAATGAGAGGTGAACTTGATTTTTTTGAGAGTCTTATAATGAGAGTTAAACTCCTTGAAGGGCTTGAAGAAGAAAAAGTAAACAAAATTTGTCGTAATCTGCCTTTTATGCCGGGGGCTGAAGAGACAATAAAAGCTCTTAAAAAAGAAGGATTTAAAGTTTTGGTATTTAGCGGAGGATTCAGAAATGCTACAGGCTATGCAAAAGATATTTTAGGATTTGACGCTGATTTTAGTAATGTTTTACATTCTAAAAACGGAATTTTAACAGGGCTTGTGGGAGGAGATATGATGTTTAGCCATTCTAAAGGCGATATGCTAAAAAGAATTCAAGCTGTTTTGGGTATTGATAAAAAAGATACACTTGTTGTGGGAGACGGGGCGAATGATTTGAGTATGTTTGAATATGCTAGTAAAAAAGTAGCTTTTTGTGCAAAAGATGTGCTTAAAAAAGAGGCTGATTTTGTGGTTGAAGAGAAAGATTTAACAAAAATTTTGGAATTTATTTAAGGAGATAAAATGACGAGTATCTGGGTAGATTATTTAGACAGGGAATTTTTAGATAATGAATTTAGGGAGTTGGTTAACAGAGGTTTGGTAAACGGGCTTACAAGCAATCCGGCAATTTTTGCAAATGCTTTAAAAAAGGATGTTTATAAAGAGGATTTTGAAAAGTTAAAAGGAAGAAGCGCTAAAGAAATTTATGAAGAAATAGCAGTGAAAGATATTCAAAAAGCGTGTGATGTTTTAGAGTCTTTATATGATGAGGGAGAAGACGGATATGCAAGTATTGAAGTAGACCCGAGACTTATAAATGATGCGAAGGGGACTATTGACGAAGCACTTAGGCTTGTTGATAAAATTGAAAGAGACAATGTAATGATAAAAATTCCTGCAAATGAAGCCGGATATAAAGCTATGGAAGAACTTGCTAAAAAAGGTATAAACATTAATGCCACTTTGGTATTTTCTCCAAATCAGGCAATGAGGGCACTTGAAGCCATTTCAAAAGGTCCAAGAACCATTGATGGCGTGATATCTGTTTTTGTCAGCAGATTTGACAGAAAATTAAATCCCGAACTTGCTATGCAAAATTTGGCAAAAGACAGAATAGGATTTTTTAATGCTATTAAAATTTATAATCAAATAGAAGAAAAAAGATTATCAAATATAAGAGCTCTTTTTGCTTCAACAGGTGTTAAACAGAGTTATTTGCCAAAAGATTATTATGTTGAAAATCTTTATCTTCCTCATTCCGTTTTGACACTTCCGCTTGATGTAATTGAAGAGATTAAAAATAAAGAATTAGAAGATAGTTTTCATTTCCAAACAAAACATATAGATGCATTTTTCGGATTTTTAACACCTGCCGGAATTTCTATGCAAAAAGTTTACAAAGAGCTTTTTGATGAAGGTGTAAGTGCATTTGAAGATGCGTTTAATAATATGTTAAATTCAATTAAAGGATAAATATGAAAAAAGAGGATTTAAATAAATTTTTATATCATATGATAAAACAAAAGGGCAGTGACCTTCATATAAAATCCGGTGGTAAAATAAAAGCTAGGGTTCAAGGAAAATTAGTTGATTTTTTAGATACTGTTTTACCAAAAGAGCATGTAAGTGAACTTTTACAAGATATTTTAATATCTGAAAGATATGAGACTTTTATGAAGAATAAAGAACTTGATTTTTCTTATAAACTTGATGAAAATTATCGTTTTAGGGTTAATGCTTTTTTTCAAATAGAAGGTCCTTCTATTGTATTTAGGGTAATTCCTGTAAAAATTCCTACTTTAGAAGAACTTAAACTTCCAAAAGTAATAAAAAAATTTACGGAAGTTGAAAGAGGACTTGTGCTTGTAACAGGGGTTACAGGAAGTGGTAAATCTACCTCACTTGCCGCTATGATTAATGAAATAAATGAAAATAAAGCAAAACATATTATTACTATTGAAGACCCGGTTGAGTTTGTTCATAAAGATAAAAAATGTCTTATAAACCAAAGGAGTTTAGGAGAAGATACTTTAAGTTTTTCTAATGCTCTTCGTGCAGCCCTAAGAGAAGACCCTGATATTATTTTAGTAGGTGAAATGAGGGATAGAGAAACAATAGAAATTGCTCTTCACGCAGCAGAAACAGGACATTTAGTATATTCAACACTTCATACACTTGATGCAAAAGAAACAATTAACAGAATTATCGGTATTTTCCCACCGGAAGAGCAGCCAAGAATTAGACTGGTATTGGCTTCTATTTTAGAAGGTGTTGTTTCTCAAAGATTAGTTCCAACAGTTGATAATAAAAGAGCGGCAGCTATGGAAATTTTGGTTAAAACCCCAAGAATTAAAGATTTAATTATGCAAGATAGAGACAATGAGATTAAAGATGCTCTTGAAGAAGGAAAAGAGATTTACGGAACTCAAAGCTTTGACCAGCATTTAGTTGATTTGGTTATTGCAAAAAGAATTAATGAAGAAGTTGCAAAAGATTATGCAAGTAATAAAGATGATTTTATTTTAAAATTAAGACAGATAAAAATGGCAAAAGGAATTGATAATGAAAATGATGATATTATAGATTTAAAAGTTGAAAATTAATAAATTTTAGGTATAATTGCATTTCTAAAAAATTTAAGGAGTTAATTATGTTACAAGGAATTGTCAGAGAGAGTACTTCTAAGTCTGCATCAAAAAAACTTAGAAGAGATGGTTATCTGATTGCAAACCTTTATGGAAAAGGTCAAGAAAATGTAAATGCTGCATTTAAAACGGGTGATTTTATTAAATATTTAAGAAACAAAGAACATTTGATTTTCCCTGTTAAATTAGGAGATAAAGAATTTAATGTTGTTGTTCAAGAATATCAAAAAGACCCGATTACAAGTGATTTGGTTCATGTGGATTTACTTATAGCTCAAGAAGGTGTAAAACAATATTTTTATGTTCCTATTAAAGTTGTAGGAACTCCAAAAGGTCTTAAAAATAAAGGTGTTTTGATTTATCACAGAAGAAGAATTAAAGTTAAATCAATTCCTGAAAATTTACCTGATTTTTTTGAACTTGATATAAGTGATTTGGATGTAGGTGATAATGTTTTAATTAGAGATATCAAAATGCCAGAAGGTGTTGAATGTTATCTTAACCCTTCAATTCCGGTTGTGGGTGTGATTAAAGCGAAATAATTCTTCAAACTTTCCCCCTTTTCGGGGTTTTAAAGAGGTAAAATGAAACTT
>Ga0256829_1003633_pt1 | contig 10554 bp, 7 predicted proteins | sample 131447metaG_FD_185979 | JGI IMG/M metagenome (GOLD analysis project Ga0256829, IMG submission 185979) | Hydrothermal vent microbial communities from Lau Basin, Pacific Ocean - 131-447 | ecosystem: Environmental > Aquatic > Marine > Hydrothermal vents | place: Pacific Ocean: Lau Basin | collected...
AGCGCTGTGTGACCGCTTGTAAAGATATGATCGGTGATAACTCTTTAAAAACTGTGCCTCGTGGGGCAGATGCCATCGATGCCCAGTTCAAAGAGAGCATGCCAAAAGACTCGTATGCAATGTGGAATAAACTCAACAAGTCACTCATTGGACTTACAAACGGAACGGATGTTCTTGATTGTACTTCATGTGGTGAGTGTGCTGCGGTTTGTCCGGTTGGTGCGCTTGTTGACACACACTTTATGTACAAATCAAATGCATGGGAGCTTAAACAGATTCCGGCTACTTGTGGGCACTGTTCAGCAGGATGTCAGATCTCTTACGATGTGAAGCACACAAGTATTGAAAACCCTGAAGACAAGATCTACCGTGTTATGAACGAGTGGAACTATGTTTCACTCTGTGGTGCGGGAAGATACGGCTTTGATTACCAAAATGCAAATGCTACAAAAGATGAAGCGGCATTTAACACTGCCATCGAAGCATTCAAAAAAGCGGACACGATCGCATTTACTTCTACTATCACGAATGAAGAGGCGTATCTTTTACAACAGATGAAAGAGAAGTTTGGTTATAAACTCGTCAATCCAGAAGCAAAAGCATTCCAGACTTTCTTACAAGACTACTCAGAAGTAAGCGGGAAAAAACTCTATGGAAGTGACCTTGAAAAAGTACATACGACGAATTTCATCGTCTCTATAGGTGCTGCTTTAAAAACAGACAATCCGAACGCACGTTATGCACTCAATAACTCTCTCACTGTCAGCAAAGGTGCAGGAATCTATTTCCATCCGGTAAAAGATCCTATCATTGAAGGTATTGCAAAATCAATCATGACAGTGCAGCATGCACCACTTCAAGAAGAGATTGCACTCTATCTATTGCTTGATCTTTTTGCAGACAAAGAGAAGCTTCCTGATGATATAGTGAGTTACTTAGCAACCTTCCACTCTAGTAAAACAATAGAAGTAGAAGAAGTTGTTAAAGAAAAAGTCGTTGAGATCGTTAAAGAAGTAAAAGTCAACGAAGAGACAGGCGAAGAGGAAGAGATCGAAGTAGAAAAAAGTAAAATGGTCTCTACGAAAGTGAAAAAAGAGGTCGTTGTCGATGACAACAAACTCTTAGAACTTCTTGGTTGTGACGATAAATTTATGGAGACCTTGGAGAAAAATCTCAAGAAAAAAGAGACTTTTGCTCTTATGGTCGGACCAGATCTTTATACACATCCAAACTCTAAGAACTTAGCACGTTTGACCGCTTTAGTTGAAAAATACTCTCCGTTTGAGCTTGTAATGATTCCATCACTTACAAATACACTTGGAGTAAGCCTCATTTGTGAGCTTGATGATGAAAAAGGTTCTTATACAATCGGATACAACACCGATGGAGATTTTGTTCTCTCTGCACTTGGTGATGGTGACTTGGATATGCCTGCGATGAATCAGCAAGAAGGAACATTGACATCTGTTAATAAGCGTGTTAATCCTACAAATGCAGCGATTGGTTACAATGGTTATGAGTTGAACGATATTGCAAATGCGCTTGGATTTGAGGCAGAGAATGTCATAGACTATACTGTCAAACTTCCAACAGCGGTTGGATTTAAGGCTGAAGAGTTCGACAATCTTCCAAATCATTATGAAAATGATGGTACAGAGATGCGCGGTTATGTGTTAGAAAATGTAGCAGTTGCAGCATCTGGCGACGAAAGTGTTGAAAAATTCAGTGAAGACAAGCTTGAAGGTAGTATAATTTATTTAGCAAATCCTGTCAGACAGTTCAGTGCGTTTACATACAAAACGACAGAACTTGACGAGGTAAGCGGTATCTATATGAGTGAAGAGTTCTTGTCAAATTCTGACTTCAATGAAGGTGATACTGTAAAAATCAAAACTGAAAATGGTGAGCTTACGGCAAACGTTGTCAGTGACAATAAAATAGAAGGTTCAATCGTAGTCCTTCCTACTTTTGATAAAAATCTAAATTCAGAGGCTCTCTTTAGCGGTTACCGCTTTAACACAGCTTCGATTGAAAAGGTGTAATATATGGATACAGCATATTTAATTGAAACGATAATCAAAGTCGTTGTAATTCTACTTATATTTTCAGCATTAGCTGGTATTGGTACATATTTTGAGCGTAAGATACTTGCATTCATGCAACGCCGTCTTGGGCCAATGTATGTTGGACCATACGGGCTTTTACAAGTTGCTGCCGATGGTATCAAACTTTTTACAAAAGAGGATATTATTCCGACAAATGTTGTTGGTCCTATCTTTAAAATTGCACCGGTCATTACAGCTGCTACAGCATTTATGGCGGCGGCTGCGATTCCATTCTTACCACCATTTGAGGTATTTGGATACGAAGTACATCCTATTGTTGCAGATGTAAACATTGGTATTCTCTATATCTTAGGTGTTATGGCTATTGGTCTTTATGGACCATTACTTGGTGGTATGGCTTCTGCAAATAAGTTCTCACTGCTTTCAGCTGCACGTACTGCTGCGGTATTTATCTCTTATGAGGTTGTTACCGGGCTTGCACTACTTGCTCCTATCATGATGGTGGGTTCACTTTCACTTATTGATTTTAATGAGTACCAAGCAGGTGGGATTAGTCACTGGATCGTATGGTACCAGCCTGTTGCGTTCATCCTTTTTTGGATAGCGGCTTTTGCTGAAACTGGACGTACACCGTTTCACCTTATAGCAAATGATCATGAGATCATTGATGGTTTTGGTACAGAGTACTCTGGTATGCGTTGGGGTCTTTTCTTCATCGGTGAGTATGCAAATATGTTCTTTATCTCATTTGTAATCCCTCTAATTTTCTTAGGCGGTTATGGAGATGGTTCTTTACTCGGAGCACTTGGTCTTCTTGGTAAAATGGCGTTTTTCTTTTTCTTCTTCTTATGGACAAGAGCGGCATGGCCAGATGTAAGACCTGACCAACTTATGTGGTTGTGTTGGAAAGTACTTATGCCATTAGCAGTGATCAATGTTGTGATCACTGGTTTTGTGATGATGTTTTAAGGGGATATGAATGAAAATGGAAGCATTTAATGACAGAAATGTAGCAGATAACGGCTACTTTCTTGTAGATATTGAAGATTATCCTACTGATGGTTGGGGTAAGTTTAAGCGAGTAGTGAAGAGAAGTTTCAAAGGGGAACTTTTCGTAGGTCTTTGGGTAGTGTTGCGTGAGATGATTCGTTTTGACATCCATACTATTCAGTATCCTCAAGAGAAGATGCCAATCGGTCCAAGATACCGTGCAGTACACCAGATGAAAAGACTTTGGGAGTCAGATACTGAGCGTTGTATCGGTTGTGGACTTTGTGAGAAGATCTGTATCTCTGACTGTATTAGAATGGACACAAGAATTGATGAAGATTCTCGTAAAGAGGTTACAGAGTATACGATCAATCTTGGTCGTTGTATCTTCTGTGGATACTGTGCAGAGGTTTGTCCGGAGCTTGCAATTACTCACGGTGGTGAGTATGAAAATGCATCGGAGCAGAGAGAACACTTCATTATGTATGAAGATATGTTGACACCGATTGACAAGATGAAAGCTGGAAAACAGCTTGAGTTCGAAGGTTTTGGTGCAATTACACCACATGAAGACGAGCGTGTTAAGAAAACACCTCTGGCATATTAAGGAGATTGGATTATGTTTGAAGCGGTAGCGTTTTACTTGTTTGCATTTTTAACGATTGCGATGTTTTATATAGTTGTAACAACATCTCAAGCGTTATATGCATTAACTGCATTGGCAGCGGGAATGATTTTTATATCGGCATTTTTCTTTATCCTGGGTGCTGATTTTTTAGGTGCGGTACAGATTATCGTCTACACAGGTGCAGTAATGGCACTTTATGCCTTTGGTATGATGTTCTTTGATACGACACGTGAAGTCAAAGAGAAGCAAGGTAACAAGTACATTATCGTTGGTCTTTCAACTTTAGCAGCGGTTTTAACAGTTGTTATCTTTGCAGCACCAATGGTATCTGAAAATATTGTTGCACTCTACCCGGCACTTGATGGTGTGGGTAATACGCAAATGGTTGGGCTTGTTCTCTTTACAAAATACCTCATTCCATTTGAGGTTGCTGCAATCATGCTACTTGTTGCTATGGTAGCGGGTATCGTCCTTGCAGGTAAGAAAATGGACATTTCTCTTACATTGATGTCAAGCAATGAAATCAAAGAGAAAGAAGAAGAAAATAAAAAGGTGCTTTCATGATGGAAATAGGTTTAAATCATTACCTTGTTCTCTCTACGATTCTATTTGCAATAGGGCTTGTAGGTGTAATGAGAAGAAAGAACTTACTTTTATTGTTTTTCGCAACTGAGATTTTACTCAATTCGGTAAATATTGCTTTTGCTGCGATTTCACACTACTATGGTGACCTGACTGGACAGATGTTTGCATTTTTCGTCATTGCAATCGCTGCATCAGAAGTAGCTGTAGGACTTGGTCTTTTAATTGTATGGCATAAACGTCGTGGAACAATTGACCTAGATTCAATGTCAAGTATGAGAGGATAAGAGAATGGAAAAATATCTATATATTGCACTTTTTGCACCGCTTGTAAGTTCTCTTTTTTCAGCGTTATTTACGGCTACACCAAAGAAACTCTTTACAGGTATTATCGCTTCACTTTTGATCTTTACATCATTTGTTGCAAGTTCTATACTTTTAGCGTATATCTTAAAAGGTGGTGAGCCGATTCACGTAACAATGATGACATGGATGGCTACTGGAGATCTTTACATTCCATTTGGTTTTGTAGTGGATCAAGTTTCTGTTACTATGATGATGGTTGTTACGCTTGTATCGACGGTTGTACATATTTATTCAATCGGTTACATGGATCATGACAAAGGTTTTAACAGATTCTTTGCATGGCTTTCAGCTTTCGTATTTTCAATGATGGTTCTTGTTATGAGTGACAACTATGCAGGTCTTTTCATTGGTTGGGAAGGTGTTGGTCTTTGTTCTTGGGGTCTTATTGGATTCTGGTTCCACAAAGAGAGTGCTACTTGGGCAGCGAATGAAGCGTTCATTATGAACCGTATCGCTGACCTTGGAATGCTCATTGGTCTTTTCCTTGTTTATTGGAACACGGGAACACTTCAGTATGATGGTGCTTTTGCAGCATTCCATACACTTGATGGGGCAACTTTGACATGGATCGGAATTTTTCTCTTTATCGGTGCTATGGGTAAATCGGCACAATTTCCACTCCATACTTGGCTTGCCGATGCAATGGAAGGTCCTACACCGGTTTCAGCATTGATTCACGCAGCGACAATGGTAACAGCGGGTGTCTATTTGGTTGTTCGCTCAAACGAGCTTTACAGCTTGATTCCAAATGTTGGTCTCTTTATTGCATCTTTAGGTGCATTCGTTGCTCTTTTTGCAGCATCTATGGCACTAGTGAATCGCGATATGAAACGAATCATCGCTTATTCTACACTTTCACAGCTAGGGTATATGTTCGCTGCAGCAGGTCTCGGTGCATACTGGGTGGCACTCTTTCACCTTATGGCACACGCATTCTTTAAAGCACTTCTCTTCTTAGGTGCAGGTAACGTAATGCACGCAATGCATGATGAACTCGATCCATTTAAAATGGGTGGGCTCAAGAAAGTGATGAAGTGGACTTGGATTATGATGACAATCGCTTCATTGGCGCTTGCAGGAATCTTTCCATTTGCAGGTTTCTTCTCCAAAGATACAATTCTTGAAGCGGCATTTGCAGACCATCACATGGTTATTTATGGCGTTCTTCTTTTTACTGCAGGTCTGACAGCATTCTATTCATTTAGACTTGTAGCGCTTATCTTCCATGGTAGTGAACGTTATAAAATCTTTGGAATCCATCCGCATGAGGCATATAGATTTATGCTTATCGCGATGAGTCCATTGTTGATTTTAGCAATGATCGCAGGTATTTTCCAAGAGCCGTTCTTTAATATGGTTGAAGAGATTCTCTCAGCACATGAGTACCATATTCATTCACATGTAACTGTATGGATTATGCTTGTTGGAACACAGGTTTTTGTTGCACTGGCAATTTTATATGCATACAAAAAATATGCAAACTCAAAAGTTACTGTTCCAGACGGTACAAGTGCAATTGAAAACTCATTTATCTATAAATTACTGTTTAACCAGTACTATATTCCATATTTCTATGAAGAGTATTTGGTCAAACCATATAGAGAGATATCTGATATATTCTGGCATAAAGTTGACTTGAAGATTGTTGATGCAAGTGTTGACGGCATTGCCGGTATCATTTATGGTACAGGTGAGAAAACGAGAGATATGCAAAGTGGTAATCTTTCTACAATGCTAAAATGGATGGTTGCAGGTTTAGTTGGACTGCTTTCATTAGCTGTGGTTTTTGGACTTGCAGTAAGATATTCTGATAAAATCCTTCCGGTTTTATCAGGTTTAGGAGTTATGTAAATGTTAGATCATATTTTATCGATTTTAATTTTCTTTCCTGCAGTCGCTGCAGTGTTTGGATTTATGATTCAAAAGGATAGTATGCGTGCTTACGGTGTAAGTGTTGCTGCTATTGAGTTTGGACTTGCATTGTGGCTATGGTTTGCATTTGATGGAAATGTATCTGGCATGCAGTTTATGGAAAACCTTCCATTGGTACCGTCTTTTGGTATTAATTATATCTTGGGTGTTGATGGAATTTCACTCTTTATTGTTATTTTAGCAGCTTTCTTTACACTTCTTGGTATCGCAGCATTGACAGATACACCGAATGTAAAGTACATGATTATTACACTGTTATTTTTACAAATGACAATGGTAGGTGTTTTCGTTGCACTTGACGCTATTGTATTTTATGTATTTTGGGAACTTTCTCTTGTACCTATGCTCTATATCATCGGTGCATGGGGTGGGCCTTTACGTATTTATGCGTCAATCAAGTTCTTCCTTTATACATTCGCAGGTTCACTTGTGATGCTTGTAGGTATGCTTTTTATGGCATATTTCTATTATCAAGCAACAGGAACATGGAGCTTTGCACTGCTTGACTGGTACAGATTGATTTTACCGGAGACATTCCAGCTATGGCTCTTTGTAGCATTCTTCATTGGTTTTGCTATCAAAGTTCCAATGTTTCCATTCCATACTTGGTTGCCATATGCGCACGGGCAAGCACCGACAATCGGTTCTATTATCCTTGCGGCGATTCTTTTGAAAATGGGTACATACGCATTTGTAAGATTTTCACTTCCATTGTTCCCTGATGCTGCAGCATTCTTTATGATTCCTGTTGCCATTCTTGCCATTATTATGGTTATCTATACGGCAATGGTTGCGTATGCACAAAAGGACATCAAGCAAGTTGTTGCATACTCCTCGATTTCACACATGGGTATTATTATCCTTGGTACATTTGCATTAAATGTTGAAGGAATCTCAGGTTCTGTCTTTTTAATGCTGGGTCACGGTGTTGTAGCAGGGGCTCTGTTCATGCTTGTTGGTGTTATTTATGACAGACGTCATACAAAACTTATGAGTGAGTTTGGTGGTTTGGCACATGTTATGCCAAGATACGCAACTATCTTTGGAATCATGTTAATGGCTTCTGTAGGTATGCCGCTTACTATCAACTTCATCGGAGAGTTTTTAAGTCTGCTTGGATTCTATCAACAGTCTCATATCTTAACACTGCTTGCAGGTACAGGTATCATCGTCGGTGCTATCTATATGCTCGCTGCATATAAAAAAGCATTCTTTGGGGAAGTGACAAATGAGAAAAATAAAAATCTTCCTGATGTAAATAAAAAAGAGCTTTTTGGCTTAATTCCATTGGTTATTGTAGCGATCTGGCTTGGTGTTTATCCAAAACCTGTGTTAGATCCTATCAACAACTCGGTAAAATCTATTGTACAGTTGATGCACAATAAATCGACAACTGAGTTGGCAAAAGAGAGAATCCCTAATCTTATTAAAAAGAAAGTGATTGTTATCAAAAAAACTGTAATTGAAGAGGAGGTGCGCTAATGTTGTCGCCAATCAATGTTTCTATGGAGTCATTAAACCTAATGACTCTTGCACCAATGCTTATTCCGGTAGTTGGCGCACTGTTAATCCTGGTTATAGATATTGTAAAAGGTGGTTTACATAAATCACTTTACGTTGTGTTGAGTCTCCTTTTCTTGGCTATGGACTTTGTAGCGGTCATGAATGCAAGCGGCATGTTTATGTCCAATGGAACGATCATGGGTGTTTTTGATGTCATGCTGGTTGATGGGCTTGCGATTTTAGCGCAGTTTATCATTGTAGGTGCATCGATGCTTTTCATTCCTTTGGCCTTAACACATAAGCGTTTCCATGAATTTTCGTATCCTGAATTTTTTGCACTCTTTTTGTTCATGATCTCAGGCTTTCAGTTCATGGTAGCAACAGACAACCTTATTTTAGTGTTTGTAGGTCTTGAGACATCGTCTTTAGCACTCTATACCTTGATCGCTATGCATAACCGTGACAAATCTTTTGAAGCGGCTGTGAAATACTTTACAATGGGTGCACTTGCAGCGGGACTTTTTAGTTTTGGTGCAATGGTGTTCTATGCGCTTACAGGTTCTGTTGAGATCAATAAAATAGCTTTGGTTCTTGCAGCGAACGGATATGCTGACATGGGCTTTGTACTTGTTGGTATCTCATTTTTTCTTGCTGCATTTGCTTTTAAACTTTCACTTATTCCGTTTCATACATGGGCACCGGATGTCTATGAAGGAAGTTCGGCTGCAATGGCTGGATATATGTCAATCGTTCCAAAGATCGCTGCATTTATCGTTGCGATGAGATTCTTTGAATTCCTTGTACATAGTGATATTGTTTGGCTTGAGATCGTACTCTATGCTTTTGTTGTGATTACGATGACAGTTTCAAATATGTGGGCTCTTGTGCAGACAGATGTTAAACGTATGCTTGCATACTCTTCTATCTCTCACGCAGGTTTTGTTATGGCCGCGATCCTTATTGGAACGACGCAGGCAAATTCAGCACTTTTCTTGTACTGGATTCTCTTTAGTTTTACAAACCTTGGATCATTCTCAATGCTTTGGATGTCTCGACAGAAACATCTTCCAGATCACCAAAGTTCAGATCATTCCTATGACAAGTTCGCAGGTATGATTAAAACTGCACCGGTTGCTGCATTGATTATGGGTCTGTTTATGTTAAGTCTTGCGGGTGTACCACCATTTGCACTCTTTTGGGGTAAACTCTACCTTATCTCTTCAGCAGTGACAAGCGGGTATACTATTTTAGCACTTATTATGGCACTCAACTCTGCTATTGCAGGTTATTATTACTTGAAACTCATTGTTTATATGTTTATGAAAGAGCCGGTAGTTGGTATTGATGGAAATGTTTATGTCTCCAATGCTACTTTAGCACTCAAAACTATTATTGGAATCGCAGCAATAGGAACTATATTTGCTTTTGTAGCGATAAATCCACTTTTAGAGTTTATAACGGCTTTTGTATACAACAGCGGGTACTAGACACTAACAGCTTACTTTTAAAGGAGAAGAGCATTTGTACAGATACATAATACTCTTAACCTTTATAAGCCTTCATTCTTTTGCACTTGAAATTTCGATCGATAGTGCAAAAGATAACTTCACCAAGTATTCTACGCTTCAAATCTCCGATACAAGTCCTTTTGTTTGTCAGGCCATTCACGATGATCTTGCAAGAACAAAAGAAGTTATTTGTGCATTTTCTAAAAAACCAACCCAAGCAATTCCTCAGTTGCAAAATGATTTTTTTAAAGTGAACTCCTTTCAAAAAAAAGATACCTTCTTTGTTTCTATTAAACCTTTTTACAAGATAAAGCTTATAGCAGACATTTTCGATCTAAGTGAAGACGATACGGTCTTTAGTGCCGATGTAAAGATAGCAAATCGCTGGACTATTGTCGGCTATAAAGAGAAGTTTCCACTCATAAAGGAAGAACAAAAACCAGAGATCGCTCTCAATTTTCCTTTTTTTCTTGATAAAGACAAGTTGCCCTATGTAGGGAGTCTTGACCTTGCAGGTAATCCTGTGCGTATAAAAAAGGTCGAGGATGTGACGGAGTATTTGAAAATAAAAAAATACTTTGCAAAAAAACGTTATGACGATGCACTTGATATGATCGATGAAGTTCTGGCAACATACCCGCATACACTCTTTAAATCGGAACTCATCTATTATAAAATAAAGATCTCTGATAAAATGAAAGATTATGACAATGTCATTGCCTTGGCAAAAGAGTTCTTACGGGAATACTCTTCAGATGAAAATGTACCTGAAGTGCTGGCATTGATGGCAAAGGCCTATGCTAAGATAGGACAAAATACCGATGCAGATTACTTTTTTGACAGACTTTTTAGTGAACATAAAGGCACTGTTTATGCACAGTGGGGGTATATTTATAAAGGAGAGATGCTCGAAGATTCGGGTGCGAATCGTGAAGCGATCCAGTATTATAAAAAAGCACTCTATGAGACACAAGATTTA
>Ga0256829_1003634_pt1 | contig 10551 bp, 9 predicted proteins | sample 131447metaG_FD_185979 | JGI IMG/M metagenome (GOLD analysis project Ga0256829, IMG submission 185979) | Hydrothermal vent microbial communities from Lau Basin, Pacific Ocean - 131-447 | ecosystem: Environmental > Aquatic > Marine > Hydrothermal vents | place: Pacific Ocean: Lau Basin | collected...
ATCAGCTACTCCTATGGCTAAAGCTCCCCCACTTCCACCTTCTCCTATTACAATACTGATAGTCGGAGTTTTAATTCGTGAGAGTTCAAATAAATTTCTGGCAATTGCTTCGCTCTGCCCCCTCTCTTCTGCTCCAATTCCTGGGTATGCCCCAGGAGTATCAACTAAAAAAAGTATCGGTAAATCAAATTTTTCAGCAAGTTTTGCCACTCTTAAAGCTTTTCTATAACCCTCAGGATGAGGCATACCAAAATTTCTTTTTAATTTTTCTTTTGTATTTCTACCTTTTTCCTCTCCAATAACAATACATTTTTCATTTTCTATCATTCCAATATAACAAATAATGGAAGCATCATCTCTAAATTCTCTATCTCCATGAAGCTCATATTTCTCATCCATAATTCTTTCAATAATATCAATAGCATGAGGTCTATCTGGATGACGAGCAAGTTGTAGTTTTTGATAAGGAGTTAGATTTTTAAAAGTCTTTTCTATCTCTTTTTCTAAATCTTTTTGCAAAGCAGATACCGCATGGGTATCTCCTTTTATTTTTGCTACATCTATTTGTTCTTTAAGTTCTTCTATTTTTTTTTCAAAATCAAGTACTGCCAAATTTTAGCCTTTTATTTTACTTTTTTAAAAATAACCACTCCATTAGTTCCACCAAATCCAAAAGAATTGCTCATTGCTACATTAATTTCAGCTTCTCTTGCTTTATTTGGAACATAATCCAAATCACACTCTGGATCTGGTTCTTCGTAATTAATTGTAGGTGGTAAAATATTATTTTCCATTGCCATAAGAGTAATAACTGCTTCAATTGTCCCAGCCGCACCTAAACAATGTCCTGTTGCACCTTTTGTAGAGCTTACAGGCGGAGTGTTTTCTTTTCCACCAAAAAGTTTTTTAATAGCCATTGTTTCATAAAGGTCATTATATTTTGTAGAAGTTCCATGTGCATTAATATAATCAATTTTTGGTCTTCCTGCCATTTCATAAGCCATTTTCATAGCTCTATATGCACCTTCTCCTCCTGGAGCTGGAGTAGTTATATGATTAGCATCTCCACTCTCACCAATTCCAATAATTTCTGCATATATTTTAGCACCTCTTGCAACTGCATCTTCATATTTTTCTAAAATTAAACAAGCTCCTCCTTCTCCCATTACAAAACCATCTCTTTTTGCATCAAATGGTCTAGAAGCATAAGCTGGATCATCATTTCTTGTTGAAAGTGCTTTCATTGCAGAAAATCCTCCAACTCCCACAGGACATATACAAGCTTCTCCTGCTACAACCATCATTTTATCAGCCATTCCAGCTTTAATAGTTTTAAAAGCTTCAGTTATAGCATGAGTTCCTGCAGCACATGCTGTTACACTTGCAAGATTTGGTCCTTTTAATTTATATTCAATAGAAGTAAATCCTCCAAGCATATTTACTAAAGCACTAGGAATAAAAAATGGAGATATTCTTCTTGGACCTCTTGTTTCTACAATTACACTTGCTTTTTCAATTACAGGAAGTCCTCCGATACCACTTGCCGCACTTATACCAAATCTATCACTATCATATTCAACATCTGTAAGCCCACTATCTTCCATAGCTTCTTTTGCTGCTGCAAGTCCTAATTGAATAAATCTATCTGCTTTTTTAACTTCTTTAGCATCCATTATTGTTTTAGGGTCAAATCCTTTTACTTCACCAGCTATTTGAGAAGCAAACCCTTCTGGATTAAAATGAGTAATTTTATCAATTCCAGTCTTACCTTCAATAATATTTTTGAAACTTTCATCTTTATTAAGTCCTACAGAATTTATCATTCCAATACCAGTTACTACAACTCTCATTGATTTCCTTTTTTAAGAAGTAATGAAAATATGCGTTACATATTTTCATTACCCCTTAAAAGGGGTGAAAATTAAGCTTTTTTAGCTTTTTCTATATAATCAACAACATCTTGAACTGTTTGAATTTTTTCAGCTTCACTATCAGGAATTTCAATTTCAAATTTTTCTTCAAGTGCCATAATCATTTCAACTACATCTAAACTATCAGCTCCAAGATCTTCTACAAATCTAGCTTCTGGTTTAACCTCATCAGGACTTACGTTTAATTGTTCAACTATTACTTCTTTTACTTCATCAAATAATGCCATTATTTTCTCCTTTTATTTTTTTTATTGCAGCATTTTATCATAAAATGCATTTAATTTACAAATCACATATACATTCCACCATTAACTTTAAGTGTTTCACCTGTAATATAACTAGCTTCATCACTTAAAAGAAATGCTACTGCATTAGCTACCTCTTTAGGATTAGCAAGTCTTTTTAGAGGAATTTTACTTAAAATTTCTTCTTTTACTTTTTCTGGCAAATTTTTTGTCATATCAGTATCAATAAATCCAGGAGTTACTGCATTGAATCTAATATTTCTTGCAGCTCCTTCAAGTGCAAAAGTTTTGGTCATTGCTATAACCCCACCTTTACTAGCTACATAGTTTGCTTGTCCAATATTTCCTGATTCTGCCACTACACTTGCAACATTTACAACTGAGCCAAATCTTTTTTTACTCATAACTTTCAAAGCCTCTCTACATCCTATAAATGTTGAAGTTAAATTCGCATCAATTACTTTTCTAAAATCTTCAACACTCATTCTCATAGCCAATTTATCATTTGTAATTCCTGCATTATTTACCAAATAGCTAAGTTCTCCATCACTATCAATTATTGTTTTTATAGCATCAATAAAAGCACTCTCATCACTTACATCAAATCCAATTACTGCAGCTTCTCCTCCATTGCTCTCAATCTCTTCTTTTAATTTATCAGCTAATTCAGCATTGCTTCTATAATTTATCCACACTTTGACTCCATTTTTTGCTAAAACTCTTGCAATCTCAGCTCCTATTCCTCTACTAGCTCCAGTAATTAATGCATTTTTTCCACTAAAAGTCATTGAATCTCCTTTAATTTTAAATCATTTTTTTATGATACAATTTTATCCAAAAAAGGCATTTAATGTTATATTATCTGTATTATCATTTTGGAATAAACCTTTTTCATTATATTTCTGTAAGGTCAATTATTGCCTTTTTTATTTCATTTTTTTTAACTCTTTATTTAATTCCAAAATTTATAAAATGGGCAAAAGATAAAACTACTCAACCGATTTATGAATTAGCCCCTGAAAATCATAAAATAAAATCAAAAACCCCAAGTATGGGAGGAGTTATATTTATATCAAGTGCTATTATTGCTATTTTAATAAGTGCTGTTTTTAATATTTATGTAATTCTTTCAATTGCTACTTTATTAATTTTTATGTTAATAGGGATGATTGATGATTTAGGAAAAATTTTAAATAAGGATAATCAAGCAGGATTAAGTGCAAAAAATAAATTTATATTACAAACAATAGCAGCTTTTTTTATTTCATTAATTCTATATCTAAATCATTTTGATACAAAACTTTTTATTCCATTTTATAAATATCCTCTTTTTGATATGCATTTTTTCGCGGTATTTTTTTGGACATTTGTAATTGTAGGAATGAGTAATGCTGTAAATTTAACAGATGGACTTGATGGTCTTGCTACGGTCCCTAGTATCTTTTCTTTATTTACTTTATCTATTTTTTCGTATCTAATGGGGAATATGATTTTTAGCCATTATCTATTTTTACCATTTGAACCTGGGATTGGAGAAGTAGTAATAATCGCTACTTCTTTAATAGGGGCACTTCTTGGATTTTTATGGTATAACGCAAATCCTGCAGAAATTTTTATGGGAGATAGCGGAAGTTTAAGTATCGGTGCTATTATAGGACTTTTAGCAATCCTTACAAAAAACGAAATATTATTAATTTTTATAGGTTTTATATTTATAATAGAAACAATTTCTGTTATACTTCAAGTAACTTCTTTTAAAACAACAGGAAAAAGAATTTTTTTAATGGCACCTATTCATCATCATTTTGAAAAATTAGGATGGGATGAAAATAAAGTAACTATAAGATTCTGGATTATTGCATTTATTATGAATTTAATTGCAATTTTAAGTATAAAAATAAGATAAAAGGAAAAATATGGAAGAAAAATTAAAAGCAGAACTTAAAATATTTAAACTAAAAGCATTAAAAGAAAAAATTGTAATTTTTGGTGTAGTAATTTTAATAATTGCAGAATTATTAGTACTTTTTTCATTTTTGAAAAAATATATCTCTCCAAAGACTGTAATAACAAAACCTTATATTGCAGTAATAAATATAAATAAAACAATTACAGTACCTTATATAAACAAATTAATGAATAAAATGGATGCTCTAAGTAAAGACAAAAATTGTAAAGAATATCTTCTTATTTTTAATACTCCTGGAGGAAGTCCAAGTGCTAGTGATGAATTTAATGCATATCTTAGATATATAAATAAAAAGAAAAAAGTAAATGTTTATGTAGAAAGTATGGCTGCAAGTGGAGGATATTACATAATTAGTGCAATTAAGCCTATAATTGCAAATAAAAATGCAGTAGTTGGAAGTATTGGTGTAATTATGCCTCATTTTGTAATTAAAAAACTAGCTGATAAAATAGGTATTCAAGAAGACACACTTACAGTAGGAAAATATAAAGAACCAGTAAGTTTATTTAAAAAATTTTCTCCTGAAGATAAGAAATATCTATTATCACATTTATTACTTCCTACATATGACAATTTTCTAAAAACAGTAGCAAAAGATAGAGGTATCCCTCTTGAAAAACTAAAAAAATATGCAGATGGGAAAATATATATTGCTACACTTGTAAAAGGAATTTTGGTAGATAAAATTTCAAATTTAATAACTGTAAAAGAAAATTTAAAGAAAAAATATCACGGGAAAATAACATTTGTAAATATTTCTCTTGAAAAGAAACCATTACCATTTTTCAATATTAAACTATCAAGCGATATTGGAGAGGCACTCAAGGAAATAGTAAAATGAAATCTCTTTTTGGATATGGTATTACTACAAAAGAGATAGCAAAAGAAGGAGGATGGCATATTTTTGATGATACTTTTAAAGAAGTTTCATTTGACCAATTCGGCAACAAATTATTACCTTCTTCTTTTTTTAACCCAAAAAAATCAAAACTTGAAATAACATCTCCTGGCATTCCTCCATCTCATCCTTTAATAAAAAAAGCAAAAAATTTAATAAGTGAGCTTGATTATTACTATAATCCTCAAATTTTTCAAATATGGATAACAGGGACAAATGGCAAAACAACTACTACTCAAATGATTCATCATTTAATTGAAAGTGAAATTGGAGGGAATATTGGAATACCTCTTGGCAAATTAAATCCTAATAAAAAATGGGTTGTAGAAGTTAGCTCATTTCAGTTATTTTATACAAAATATGCAAAACCAAATATTTTTGTAATTTTGCCTATAAAAGAGGATCATATTTCTTGGCATGGAAGTTTTGAAAAATATATAGATGCAAAATTATCTCCTCTTAAAAGAATGAGCAAAAGAGATATTGTAATAATGCCAAAAGAGTTTGATAGAAAAACTGATGCTTTTAAAATTCTTTATGAAAATGAAGATGATTTGATTAAATTTTTTAATATCTCTAAAAAAGAGTTTGAAACTCCATTTTTGTTAGATGAAGTTTTGGCTAAAGGAGTTTGTAAAATTTTAACATTCAATGAAAAATCTTTAAAAAATTTCCAAATTGATTCACATAAACTTGAAACAATCAAAGATAAAAAAGGAAGAATTTGGATAGACGATTCTAAAGCTACTAATGTTGATGCAACCTTTAATGCTTTAAAAAGATATAAAGACAAAAAAATTCATTTAATTATTGGAGGAGTAGATAAAGGACAAAACTTTGAAAAATTATTTCAATTCATGAAAAATTTAGAAATAATACTTTATATAATCGGAAAAAATAGAAAAACTTTTTTAGATTTAGCAAATAAATATAATATTACTTATAAAGAGACTATTACACTAGAAAATACAATAAGAGAAATTAATAAAAATCTAAAAAATAATGAAATTGCAATTCTTAGTCCAGCATGTGCTAGTTTTGATCAATTTAAAAGTTATAAAGATAGAGGAGAAAAGTTCAAAAAATGTATAAATTCATTGGAATAGTAATATTTTTATTTATTATAGGATGTGCTCCCAAAATAAATCCAAATGAATTTCATCCAATAATTGCACAAAAATCAATCATACAACCATCTCCCAGAGAAATTAGATACAAACCAAATGTAATCATTTTTACTAAAGAAAAAAACTATTTTGAAAAACAAGCAAAGCAATACCTTGAAAATCTTTTAATAAATTCTAAATATACAAACATTTTAAATAGAAATTCCACAATAAAAGATGAAATAAAATTAGCAGAAGATGCAAAAGCAACTAATAGTAATTTAAATCAAGCCGACTATATAATAATAGAAAATATCACTCCAAAAACATATAATGTAAAATATATACCTCCTTCATATTATAAAGATCACAAAGGAAGACTTCACAAAATCCCAGGATATTATGAATATAAAGCTTGTAGTAGTGGGTATATAAATATTTACAATGTAGTTCCTTATAAATTAATAAAATCTATCTATGCAAGTGGATGTTTCAGTACAACAACTCCTAATTATCAAAATATTAAAAATTATGTTTTATTACAAAGCATTTATTCCGCTATAGATAATATAAAATATTCTCTTTATAAAATATTTACTCCAAAAGGATTTATTTTTGAAATAAGAAAAAAAGATGATGAAATCATATTACATACTACTTTAGGGTATAAAAATGGAGCAAAAGAGTATGCAAAAGTAAATATTTATGAAAAAAAGTTAATAAAATTGCCATTTAGCAACAAAAAAATTATAGAAGAAGTTAAAATAGGTGAAGGAATAATAAGTAATGTAATTCATCAAAATGATAGCTGGATTATTGTTAAAAAATATACACAAATCCCAAAAATTGGAGATTATGTAAAAATGAATTATAAATTTAGCTTTTGGGAGTTATTTAAATGAGACAAATTTTAATTATTTTAATAATATTTTTTATTGGATGTACTACTAATCCTCCTAAATGGTATAATAAAATATATACTGATAATAAGTATTATATATATGCCTCAGGAAGTGGTAAAACTAAAGAAGAAGCAATTAATTCCGCTCTTGCAAATGCTAGTGCAAAAATTGCAATTGTAGTAAAAAGTATGTATAAATCTTTAAAATATCAATACTCAGACAACACAACCTCTACATATTCAAATACATCTATTTTAGATATACAAACCTCTACAAACCCTATAACTTTTACTAATTATAAAATATTAAAATTAGAAAAAAAAGATAAATATTATGTTTTATTAAAAATAGATAGATACAAAAATGCAAAATATATGTGCCAAAGCTTAAGTATCCCATCTCTAAACTTAGATACTTTAAATCTATTTCTTCACTATAAAGATATAATAAATCTAATAAATAAAAAAATAGATAAAGTAAAAAATATTAATGCAATATATCCTTTATGTAAAGAAAAATTAAAAAAACTTATATCTTTAAAACAAAAAGTTATTTCAAATTATAATAAACTCTCATATCAAATAAATTCTAATAATAACTTAATAAAAAATATTATAACCTCTATCATTTCTATAAAAAAATCTTCAAAAGGAAAAATTAAAATTTTTGTTAAAACAAAAATTAATCATAAAAATATAAATATTTATAAAATTACCTCAATTAAAATATTTTTAATTATTAAAACAGATAATGGTTCTAAAAACTATTATTTAACTTGTGCAAGCTCTTCTATTCAAGATTATAATACCGCTTTTGAACTTGCTATTAACAAATGTAAAAAAAAGTTAAAAAACATTTTTAATAATTAAATTCTTTATCTATCTCTTTATCAAGATTTTTCCACTCTTTATTAGCTTTAATTTCTGTTTTAAGATTGTTTACTATCTCTTCTTTTGGCATTCCAACTAATACATAAATCGTTCCATTAGGACTTTTCCAAAGCTTTAAAAGTTTAGAATTTCTAAGTATTTCATTAGATAATTGTTTTGATACATTTTGAATAACTCTTTCATTTAAAGTATTTTTCCCTACTCCATTGCTCTCTTCAAATCTTTTAAATACATTTTTAACTCTAATACTTATTTCTCTAGCTATATTATCTCTAGCAGCAGCAATAGCTTCTGTTCTTTGAAAACTAAATCCAAGAGGCGTAGGTTTAGCACTTCCAACACCGGTAATCATTCCTTTTATCTCTCCACCATTACAAATCCAACTTGGGGCATTAGTCCCATCTATTTGACATACTTGATGATTTACTTCATTTTTTGACGCACATCCACTAAAAAATATAATTCCAGCACCTATTAATCCTAAAATTTTTTTCATTTTCATCCTTTAAGCTAAGTTTAAGTTTAATTTATTATAATTTCACTCCACGCCCAGGTAGCTCAGTCGGTAGAGCAAGGGACTGAAAATCCCTGTGTCGGCGGTTCGATTCCGTCCCTGGGCACCATCTTCAAAAAGAAAACAATCCTTTTAATTTATTGTTTAAAATATTACCTTTTTTTGATTTTATAATATTTTTTAATTGATTATTCAATGTCTTATTTATATTTTCTAATGAATTTAATTTTTCAATTGATAAATCTAATTTATTTATATTTAATAATTTTAATTTAGTATTAATTTTTTGTTGCAATAAAGCTTGAGCTTTATTTACATTTTTATTAATAAGCGCATTTATTTTATTTTCCATAATTTTAGATAAATATTTATCCAAATCTGATGTAATTTTAATATTAGGATTAGTAATATCCCCTTTTAATAAAATAACTAACTTGAAATGATTAATATTTAAATTATTTAAAAATTTTTTCTTAGATATAAATTTAGGTTGATAAAAATAACATACTATTTTTGAATTAATGATATTATTTTGTAATAAACCTAAAATTTTTATATTAGCAAAAGATGAAACTGTAAATAAATTTAGATTTAATTTTTTAATCTTAACTTTATTTGCATACAAATTAAACTTAATATTTTTAAAATAATTTACATTTCCTCCTACATCAAAAAATTTACTTTTACCTTTTAATAAAATAGTTCCTCTTTTATTAAGCAATACTTGATTGTTAGAAATATTTAATAAATTTATTTTCCATTTAGCTATTGAAGTTTTCAAATTTACATTTGATTTTACTAATACAAAATCAGGATATTTAACTTTATCTTCAAATTTAATATAAATTCCCTTTGCTCTAATATATTCTTTTTTAGGTTTAGAATGCAAATACGGCTCAATTTTTCTATATATTTCAGATACCACTTTTACATATTTAGATATTTTAGGTTTTAAAATTGATTCTGCAAAATTCAAATATTCTTTGTTTTTAATCATTTCATATTTGGATTTTATATTTTCTTTATCTTCATTAAGTGCTATCTCTAAATTTTTAATATCATTTTGAATCAATCTTTTATCTTGTATTAATAATTGTTTATCTTGTTTGATACTATTTAACAATAATTTACTCTCTTTTTTTATTTCTTTAACTTGAACTAAGAGTTTTTGAAAATCTTGAGGAGTTTTGATTTTTATACTTTGTAAAGATTTTATTTTTATTTTTAATTTATTTAAATCTTTCTTGTATTTATCAATATTTAATTTACTTAAATCTTTTTGTACCTTTTTATAATCACTTTCTAATTTTCTTAAAGCTTGAATAGATTTTAATTCTTCTTTTGCCAAAATATTTTCAGGTTTTGGAAGAGATATTTTTAAATTAAATTTATTATGAGTAGAGACTTTATTTTCTTTATTGATTAAGTCATAAATACTTTTATTAGTTTGAGCATAAACAATTAAATTATCTATTTTATATTTTTTCCAAATAAGTTTATTTTTATCTATTTGAGTATATATTTTAGAAAAGAGTAAATTTCCTATTTGCATATTTTTGATATCAATTGAAAAATTTTTAAGACTAGTATCTACTTTTTCTATTTTAACTTTTTTATGAGTTGCCTTTGATAGCATAAATTCTAAAGAATATTTTATAATAGGATCTAATAAAAATATTACAAAAAATAAAAATAAAAAAATAATAAGCACAGAAAATATAATCCCACTAATTCTAATAAAACCTTTTTTTTCTTCTCCAATAAGCCAAGACAATAATTTAATTTTTTTTAATTTTTCAAAAACAATACTTCTATATATTTGGATAAACTTATCTAATACAAAATATAAAATAACTCCTAATATAACTCCTAAAACTAAACTTCCCATTACAATGGTATTATTAAATCCACTCCATCTAAAAAATGGGAGATTATAAAAAAATGTCCAAATTGGTTTTAAAAAAGAAGCTGTTAAAACTGCATAACCTACATTGTTAAATAATGGATCTAAAAAAAATCCCAAAATTTTAAAAATAGCATAAGAAGCTATAAAAAGACCTATTGGTATCCTAAATATCAATACAATAAAAAATATA
>Ga0256829_1003635_pt1 | contig 10549 bp, 9 predicted proteins | sample 131447metaG_FD_185979 | JGI IMG/M metagenome (GOLD analysis project Ga0256829, IMG submission 185979) | Hydrothermal vent microbial communities from Lau Basin, Pacific Ocean - 131-447 | ecosystem: Environmental > Aquatic > Marine > Hydrothermal vents | place: Pacific Ocean: Lau Basin | collected...
TTTGGGACACCGGCTCGGCCTCCCAAACCCCGAGGAAAGTCGCCGGGTAGGGCGAAAGGCACTCGCCTTTCGCCCAGAAAGCGGCACAAAGTGCTCAAAAAGGGCGCTCAGGCCGCTTCCTGAAGCCTAAAATCGGCTCGTTTGTTGGTTTGGTAAGGTGCTCAGCCTACCCCGCAAGGGTTGGAGTTCGCCTCACGTTGTCTAAAGTCCAAGAGAGCTGAACAGTTACAATTTGTCAAAACGAGAGCGGCGGCCAAACTCACTTGCCAAAAAGGGAAAAATCTGCTAATCTGTGGGTGTGTGCCTTGTGCGTTCGTTCTTTGACCATGAAAGGAGGAAATCGTGACACTCGGTGGGTATGCCAATCGGATTGCGTGGATTGACCTTACAGCAGGGAAGGTCGAATACAAGCCCTTGCCGGAAGAAGACGCGCGCAAATATATCGGCGGGCGCGGCCTGGGCGTCAAATTTGTGTTCGACAATGGGCCGCAAGTCGACCCGCTTTCCCCCGAAAACATCTTGTGCTTCATGAACGGGCCGCTCACCGGCTCAGAAGCCAACATGAGCGGACGGATGGCGGTGGTGACCAAATCGCCCCTGACCGGCACGGTGACCGACAGCCACCACGGCGGCTGGAGCGCGGCGCGCCTGCGTTGGGCCGGTTTTGACGGCCTGGTGTTCAAAGGCAAAGCCGGAAAGCCGGTTTATGCTTATGTTCACGATGGCCAGGTGGAATTGCACGATGCTTCGGAAGTGTGGGGCAAAGGGGTGCACGCCGCCGTCAAATATTTCCAGCAAAAATACGGTGAAAAGGATTTGTCGGTCATTGCTATCGGCCAGGCCGGCGAGCGCGGCTCCCTCTTTGCTGCCTGGATCAACGAAGACGACCGCGCCAGCGGGCGCGGGGGCACCGGTGCCGTGGGCGGCAGCAAGCACCTCAAGGCCATCGTCATCAAGGCTCCGAAAGCCATCGTGAAAGCCAAAGACCGTGAAGCATGGAAAGCAGCCCATGAACGCGCCCTGAAAGCCATCATGGCCGAAGAAAACATCACCAGCCCGCGCAAGGGCGGCCTTTCGGTCTATGGCACCAACGTGCTGATGAACATCACCAACAGCATCGGCGCGCTGCCCACCCGAAACAGCCAAAAAGCTTCTTTCGGCGAACACGCCGAGAAAACCAGCGGCGAATACGTCCGCGAAAACGTGCTGGTCAACGACCCCACCTGCCACGCCTGCCCGGTGGCCTGCAAGAAAGAAGTGGAAATCACCTACGGGCCGTGGAAGGGCTTGCGCATGGAATCGGTGGAGTACGAATCGGCCTGGGCGTTTGGCGCCAACTGCGGCAACGACGACATTGCCACCATCGCCAAACTGATTGATATGTGCAACGACTACGGTTTTGACACCATTGAAATGGGCAATGTCCTCTCCGTTTACATGGAAGCCAGCCAGCGCGGCTACGTGGACGGCGAAACGCTGAATTGGGGCGATACGGCGGGTATGGTGGCCTTTGTGGACAAAATTGCCGCGCAGGAAGGCATAGGCGCCATTCTGGCGCAAGGTGCTGCCCGGGCAGCCAAAGCATTAGGCCATCCTGAACTTGCCATGACCGTCAAAGGCCAGGCTATTCCTGCCTATGACCCGCGCGGCCTGAAAGGCATGGGCATCGGCTACGCCACATCCAATCGCGGCGCCTGTCACCTGCGGGCTTACACCCCCGCCGCCGAACTCGGCGTGATGCCCTTCAATTCCCTCAAAGTGGACCCGCTTGAATGGAAAGGCAAGGGTGAACTGGTTGCCATCTTCCAGAACTTCCACGCCTTCTCCGACAGCATGGATATCTGCAAATTCAGCGCCTTCGCCGAGGGCGCGGAAGAATACGCGCAGCAATATTCGGCCATGGTCGGCATTCCCTTTACCGCCGACGACGTGATGAAGACTGGCGAGCGCATCTACAACCTGGAACGATACTATAACAATCTGGCCGGCTTCCGCGAAGGCAGCGACTACCTGCCAAAGCGATTCCTGGAAGAACCCTCCGACCAGCCGGGCTCCGAAGGCCAGGTCTGCGAACTGGAGCCCATGCTTGAAGAGTACTACAAAGTACGCGGCTGGAAAAACGGCGTCGTGCCGGAAGAAAAACTCAAGGAACTGGAAATCACCTGATTCCCCCTCCCCCCTAATCAGAAAGCCCTCACAGGTTGACAAAACCCGTGAGGGCTTTCTCGCGCTTGTCGTGTCACACTTCATCCCCCTGCCCGCAGCGTCTTTTGTCCTAAACGGCGGATGAATTCTTCCGCAAAAGCGTCTTCAACTTGAATTTCCAGGCGCGTTTGGCCGACTTCAAGCGAGCCAATGCGAAACGGCTCCATGCGCGTCAGGAATACATCCCACGCCGGCGCCTGTACGTGCCCTTCCGAGATCTGCTTTCCCCCCATTTCCTGAAGGTATTCTACCAGCAGGAAAAACGGAATCCCCCGAATTTCGCGGACGATGACCCGCCGCGGCATCATCCGCCTCCCACGGGGGGAAAGATATCCACTTTATCATCGGGCTGCAAAGGGGTCTCAAAGCCTTTTTCCATGTAAACGACTTCGCGCCCGTTGACAAATAACTTCATGTGGGGCAGGAAATGCCTTTCGGCATCCAGAAGCGCATCCCGCAAAGGGGGGTGCATGTCAACCAGGCGCTCTACCAGCGCCTGCACCGTCATGCCGTCCGGGGCTGCGACTTCCACCGTTTTCCGCCCCACGATATCGCGCAGGGTGGCGTAGAAATTCACTTTGTACACAGGCTCTTCTCCCAGACCGCCGGGTTTTTGCAAGACCCGGCGGTGTTCAACTCAAGGACACTGGATGATACCCTGCGCCCACAAACACGCGCCACATACCGGGAAAATATCGTTGCCCAGGCAGTCTTCCTCATTGGATTCCACTAAATCGCAGCCGCCGCAGAAAGTACATGGAGCAAACACAAAGTTGTGCAGCCGCTCGCGATAGGCCACATAGCCCGGATCCAGCCAGATGTCTTCCAGTGAGCGTGCGCGCACGTTGCCGATGACATGCTTTTTGACCACACGCCGCCGGCCGTTCAGATAAGTGACGTGAGAGTGCATCAGCGGCCAGCATGGGCTCACGTTGCCGTCCCAGGCAATGGACATGGTGCCGCGCTCGACAAAATCACAAGTATCGTTAGCGCCGCTCCAATTATTACCCGCATAACTGATGTTCAATTGCGAATTGAAGACCTCAAAAAGCGCATCGCGGGTATATTCGTTGAAGTCCATTTTGGGAAGGCTGAGGTAAGGCAAATGGGGGGCGCGCATATAAGCCACATCTCGCATAGAGCGAGAATACAGGATTTCATCTACCATCGCGGGCGTGGCCGGTTGCAAATTACTCACCGAAAAATACTGCGCTTTGAAAGATTTGCCAAGCCGGATGATTTCCGGCAAATCGGCAATGTTGCGCTTCATAGCCACGAAAGCCACGCCGATTTCCGGTTTGGGGTAATGTTCTTTAGGGCGCATTTGGGCAAAGCGCCGCATGTTTTCAATAATTTGCGGGAAATGTGCCCCCAGGCGCACATCGGCGTAGGTCTCTTCCGATGCGCCGTCCAGCGAAACCCACAACAAATCCAGGCCGGTGTCAATCAAACGGCGCGAGATCCTTTCCGTCAGCGTGGTGCCGTTGGTAATCAATTCAACTTTGACCCCTAATGCTTTGACCCGTTGGATCCATTCTATCGTTTTGGGGTTAAACAGGGGTTCCCCAATGCCGCCAAAATAAACGTCGGGCATCGGGTCTAACTGTTTCAAGCCTTCCAGGATGGCTTCAAAGGTCTCCTCGGTCATGTGGCCGATGGTCTGGTCCCAATCGTTGCGGAAGCAGGTGATGCAATCCAGGTTGCAGGCCACCGTAGGCTCAATGTAGATTTTGGTCAGGTGGGTCACGGGGCGGTGCATCCGGATGAAGTTTTCCCCCTCGTCCAGGCGCACTTTTGCCCCTGGTTTCAGGCCATAGTGCGCCATCACTTCCGGCGGCAGCACCAGGCGGCCTTCTTCATCCACTTCGGCCCAGGCGATGGTTTGTTTTGTGGTGTGTTTCTCTACGGGCACATCGTCTAAACGCAAGAAAGCAGATAACAGATCGTTCACGATGGCACTTTCTCCTCTACCTGATGTGAGCGGTGATATAGGGGAATGCTGTGTAAAACTCGCCTGGCATTGTCGGCGCCGTCGGTCGGGCAGGTAATTGCCGCGATTATACCATTTTTCGGCGCCCAGCTGCTTTGAGGCGTGCAGGCGGAATTACCCACCCAGATTGCGGCGATGGCAACGCTGGGCATGTGTTCCCACCGCGTTTTTCTTTGACACCGCCGCCGCTGCGTTGATCCCACCCCCGTCCCTTCCCCGCATGTAGGGAGGGGAGCCAGGGGGGGATGACAGAGGCACAGCAGTTTTCGGCGGCAATTTCGCTCATCGCGGCGTTGCCGTTCATGGTCAATTTTCTGTTCTTTCTCAACCCCAACGGTGTGGTGCCGCGCGCGGAATGTGGTTTCCCTTGACTTTTTGGGCCTTCGGGTGTATATTGTTGCAAATAAGTTTATGCCACAAACCTGTTTGCTTTGGAGGAAGAAGGTGCGTACGAAAACCGAACAGGAGATAGAACACCGGATATGGCGGTCATGGGTTGAAGACGGCCTCCCTGAACTCGTTACCGGCCTGGGCTTTTTCGCCTTGGCGATGGTGTTATGGGAGCGCGGGCACGCAGTGGGGGTGTGGGCCCTTGCCTTGCAGTATTTGCAGGTGGGAGTGATCCTCGTTTTGGCCTTTGGAGCTCGCCGGCTTGTGCAGGCGGCGAAGTGGCGGGTTACATATCCCCGCACAGGCTATGTGGCTTACGGGCGCGGGGGCTGGAGGAAACGGGAAGTGTGGGTTGCTGTTGCAGTGGGGCTGGTCACGGTGGCTGGCTTTGCTTTTGTCATGGCCGCGGAAAGTCTCTCGGCGAGCGCTTCCCTGATGGGGTTGAGCGCCGCCATGGCTGCGGCTTTTCTCTATTGGGCGGGGCGCCGAGGCTGGGAACGCGGCTTTCTCTATGCGGTTACAGCGGCTCTCGCCGGGCCGTTGGCGGTGATGTTGAGCGCTGGAAGCGTGACGGCGCGCACTTTTGCCCTTCAGGGCGGCGTGCATTTTGTTCTCATCGGCGTAGCTCAAATGGCAGGGGGGGCGTGGGCGCTGTTTTCCTATTTGCGGAAATATCCTTTGCCGCTTACTCCGAGGAGGAAATCGCATGAATGAATTTTCTCGCCCCTGGGCCGGGTTGGACCCGTTGGTGCATGCTCCGGCCCGCCTGGCGATCCTGACGGTGCTTTCGGTGGTGGAGGAAGCCGATTTCCGTTACCTCCTCCATGCCACGGGGCTCACTAAAGGCAACCTTTCTGCCCACGTGGGGAAACTGGAAGGCGCAGGCTACCTGGTGGTGGAAAAGACTTTTCGGGGCAAGATCCCGTTGACCATCTGCCGGCTCACACCCAAAGGGCGCGACGCCCTGGAGCAATACCGTCAGACGATGCGCCGGTTGCTGAATGTGGAAGACGAGCGTGGCTCTAACGAGGGCAGCCGCGCGGTTTCCGGTGTGGTAGGTGCCCTATGAACGCAGTGGTTGAAGTGCGGCATCTCGTCAAGCGTTACGGCAACTTTACGGCCGTGGATGGGGTATCCTTTGAGGTGGCTGCGGGGCAGGTTTTTGCCCTTTTGGGGCCCAACGGTGCGGGGAAAACCTCTACCATCCGTGTGTTGATGGGCATTCTCTATCCCGATGGAGGCGAGGTGCGCCTGCTGGGGATGCCGCCGCAGGAAGCCCGCGAGCAGGTGGGATATTTGCCCGAGGCGCGAGGCCTTTATCGGGAAGCCCGCCTGCTGGAACTGCTGGTTTACCTGGGGGCGCTCAAGGGGCTGCGTACCGCCGAAGCCCGCCGCCGTGCGTTGGCGTGGTTAGAGCGCTTTGGCCTTTCTGAGTGGGCCGAGCGCAAGGTGCACGAACTCTCCCACGGCATGCAGCAAAAAGCCCAACTGGTCGCCGCGCTGATGCACGACCCGCCGGTGCTGGTGCTGGATGAGCCTTTTCAAGGCCTCGATCCGGTGAACATCCAACTGGTCAAGCGGTTGGTGGCCGATTTGCGCGCCGAAGGCAAGGGTGTCTTGCTCAGCTCACATCAACTGGTGCATGTGGAAGCCCTGGCCGACGAAGTGGCGCTGATCAACCGCGGACGCATCGTGGCCCAGGGGCCGCTGGAAGCCCTCCGGCGGCAATATGCCCGCGGCGACATTGCCGTGGGGCTGGCAGAAAGAGCGCCTTTGCCGCCACAATTGCCGGTGCAAAAGGCCGAAGCACGTCATGGCCTGTGGTATTTGTTGCCTGAAGCGGATGTGACGCCTCAGGAGGTACTTCGGGCGCTGGTGGATGCCGGCGCGCCGGTGGAGCGGTTTGAAGTTGTCTATCCTTCTTTGGAAGAAGTCTTCCTGCGTGCAGTAGAGGAAACCTCCGGGGAGACAATGGCCGGTGAGGAGGTGCAGGCGTGAACTTACGCAAAGTTTTCCATGTGGCCGTTTACGAATATCGCACCAATTTCCGCCGCTGGGGCTATTTGCTGGTGACGTTTGGCTTGCCCGTTTTCGGCGCCCTGCTGCTTTGGGGCGTGCAGGCGCTCAAAGCGCACACCGATGTGGGGGCGCTGGTCACGGGCGACTTGAACAAACCCATAGCCCTCGCAGACCAGGCAGGGCTTTTCCCTTCTGATGTCGGGCTCCCCAAACCGTTTGTGAGGGTGCGCGATATCGCGCAGGCCAAAACCGCTACCCGCGCCGGCGATTACCTCGCACTGGTGGTCATCCCGCCGGGCTATGCGCCGGGGCAAAAGGTCACGGTGTTTATAGGCAGTGGCATAGCGGCCGGTAGCAAAGTGTTGACCGAATTGCAAGCCCTGCTGCTCTATGCTGCTCTGCAGAAGGTGTATTCCCCTGAAAAAGCCCGCCGCCTGGCCGAAATGCCCAATGTGGACCTGGTGCTGTTGGGCAGCAGCGCAACTTCTGAGGAAAATAGCAACGGTCGCTTTGCGGTGGGGTATGCTCTGAGCTTTCTCTTTTTCATCGCTCTGTTCAGCTCGGCAGGGTATTTGCTGCAAAGTGTGGCTAAAGAAAAAGAAAGCCACATTATGGAATTGTTGCTTTCTTCGTTGACTTCTTTGGAATTGTTATGGGGTAAAGTGCTGGGGCTGGCTGCACTGGCGCTAACGCAAGTGACGGTGTGGCTGGTGAGCATGTGGCTGCTGGGAACGCAGGCGGTCTCCATCTTCCCGCGATACGATGCCCTGCAGACCGTGCTTGCTCAGGCGCGCCACCCCGACCCGCAGCTTTTGGTGGCTGTGGTCATCATCATGCCCCTGAGCTATCTCACTTACGGCCTGTTGATGGCCGGTTTGGGTTCCCTGGGCAGCAATCTGCGGGAAAGCCAGCAGTTTTCGGCGGCAATTTCGCTCATCGCGGCGTTGCCGTTCATGGTCAATTTTCTGTTCTTTCTCAACCCCAACGGTGTGGTGCCGCGCGTGCTGAGCTATTTTCCGCTCACTGCACCTTCGGCGGTGTTGCTGCGGCTGGCCAGCGGCCAGATACCCTGGTGGGATTTGGACGCTGCAACGCTGATGATTGCCCTGGGTGCGTTGTTGAGCCTGTGGGCTGGGGTGCGGCTGTTTCGTGTAGGCGTGTTAGTGAGCGGAAAAAAGCCTTCCTGGCGAGAGGTGTGGCGCATTGTGCGCAACCCGGCGTAAAGCCAGGCGGGCTGGCAGGCCTGAGAATCCTGCCAGCCCGCTGAGATTTTACGGCCAGCGCAAGGTGAAGAAGATGCGCTTCAGTTCGCTGAGGACGCGCTGGCGATCGTAGGGGGTGACGCTGCCGCTGTCGTAGTTGCCGATGTTGGTTTCGTGGGTGAAGAGCCGCACGGTGATGCAGCGTGTGTGGACGTAAGTGCGGAAGAATTCCGACTGGTAGAGACTTCCCGCGGCGCCTTCTTCTGTATGGTAGTAGCGGTAATCCACGTTGTTCACCCGCCAGGTGCCGAGGGCGTTCACCTCGGCGGCATCGGGCGGCGCGTTGAGGCAGGTGTCGCGGTCGTGGTAGTCTTCCAGCGAAATCACGAAATAGGCTTCCGAGAGGTTGGTGTTCGTGTAAAAGTCGCCGGCGGCCAGCAAAACGCCGAAAACCTCATGCGGGAAATAGCCGGGCAGTTGCCGGTGGGCAATGGCCCGGTCGTAGAGCACCTTAAAGCCTACGCCGGTATCGGTAACGGCCTGGGGCTGCCGCAATGGCGGATAGATGGTCACGCGAAGGGTCAGCCCGGCCGTGCCGTGGGGGGCGGCGATGCTGATGTGGTAGTCGCCGGTTTGAGGGAGCATCCCGCGCCAGTCGGGGCGGCCGATATTGTAGGTTTGCAGCGGCTGGCCGTTGGGGGCGGCCAGGGCGAGGGCGGCATCGGCGGGTTGGTCGCCGTGGAGCACCAGCATTTCGGCGCTTTGCTCTTGCATGGCCCCAAAAACATAATTCCCGGAAGCGTTGACCGGCGCCTGCCAGGTGATGGCTCCTGAAGCGAACTGAATGCGGGTTTCCCGGCTTTGCGGCGGGGTGGCAGCCGTAGGGGCTGATGCGGTGGGGGGCTGCACAGAAGGAAGGCTGTCGCAGGGGCCGTTGAGGCCGCCATCGGCCAGGGAAGCCCAGCCCTGCCCGGAAAGGCTGTTTTGCCCCTGATTGAGGTTGAGCAGCACCCAATCGTCGGGGCCGCGCCCTGTGACCGCGGCATATTGTTGCGGCGTGAGGGTGCCTACGGACGCGGCAGTCGCCGCAGGGGCGCTGCGTACGGTGAGGGTGGTCATGGGCATCAGGAAGCATACCCCCGCGGGGAGTGGGGGAGCCAGGGGCAGCTGAGCGCACGCGCCGCGAATTTGAAACCCTTGCTTCCCTTGCACCCACCGCATTCGGAAGATGCCGACGTTGCCGGCCTGCGCGACGCCTGGCTCAAAGCCATACCAGCCATCGGCAGTCCGATACTGGGGGGTTAGCGAGGTTCCGGCGCTGACCGTGCCGAAAACCTGGGCGTGGGTGCTGGGGCGGTTGTAGGCGGTGGCGTCGGCGGTGGCCGTGAGCGTGCAGGGCCCTGCAGGGGACGGCGATGATGTGGGCGGCGGGGGCGTGGGGGAAGCCACGGGCAGCGGGGAAGGCTTGGGCAAAGGCGCGAGGGTGGGCGCCGGTGGAGAGGGATGCCCCGCCGCGGGCAGGTTGCAGGCGGTGAGCACAAGCGCCAGCAGCGCAATGGCCGCCGCGGACTTGCGGAAAACGGGGAATGTGCCGTTCATGGCATGCTCCTTTTGGGGGAGGGAGGACGGTTCGGCCCGCCGGCGGTAAGCGCACAGCAGTGCAAAAAGGGCGCGCCAGGGTGATGGCAAATAGGCCGGTTTTCGGGGCTACAGGTCGCTCACGTAGGGCACGTATTCGGTCTGGGCCACGCCCTGGGCAATAGCCGTTTCGGCCACCGCTTTGGCTACGGCACGATGGACTTCGGGGGTGAGGGGGCTGGGCAGCAGGTCGCCTTCCGGCGTTTGGGCCACAATGGCTTCTGTGGCCGCAAGGTACATTTCGGGGGTAATTTTGGTGGCGTGGGTATCCACTGCGCCGCGGAAGATGCCGGGGAAGCCGAGGACGTTGTTGACCGATTTGCCGTCGGCTGCAAAGGCTGCCCCCGCGGCCATCGCGGCTTCGGGATCTATTTCGGGGTGGGGGTTGGAGAGGGCGAAGATGATTTGCCCTGGGCGCACCATTTCGGGCTGGATGAGGCCGGGAGCGCCGGTGGTGGCGATGACGATATCGGCTTTTGCCATGATTTCGTCCAGGCTGGCCCGCTGGCCGCCGTAGGCTTCCAGCCGCCGGAGGGCTTCGGCGCTCAGGTCGGCGCCCAGCACCGGCTGTCCGCTGATGTGCATCAGCATCCGGCTGATGGCCATGCCCGCCGCGCCGAGGCCGATTTGCCCGATGGTGGCCCGGCTCAGGTCAACGCCCGCGTAGCGGCAGGCGTTTTTCAGCGCCGCCGTAACGACGACCGCGGTGCCGTGCTGGTCGTCGTGCATGACCGGAATGTTGAGCATCTTTTGCAAACGTTCTTCTATTTCAAAGCAGCGCGGCGCGGAAATGTCTTCCAACTGGATGGCGGAGAAAGTGGGGGCAATCGCGGCCACGGCGTTCACGATTTCGTCGACATCTTGCGTGTTGAGCAAGATGGGCACGCCCGAAAGCCCTACCAGGCTTTCCATCAGCATGGCCTTGCCTTCCATTACCGGCATACCGGCCACAGGGCCGATATCGCCCAGGCCGAGAATCGCGGTGCCGTCGGTGATGATGGCGACCAGGTGGCTGATGGACGTGAACTGCCATGCCAGGGAAGGGTCTTGGGCAATTTGCAGGCAAACCTGCGCCACGCCGGGGGTGTAAACCCGCCGCAGGGTG
>Ga0256829_1003636_pt1 | contig 10546 bp, 5 predicted proteins | sample 131447metaG_FD_185979 | JGI IMG/M metagenome (GOLD analysis project Ga0256829, IMG submission 185979) | Hydrothermal vent microbial communities from Lau Basin, Pacific Ocean - 131-447 | ecosystem: Environmental > Aquatic > Marine > Hydrothermal vents | place: Pacific Ocean: Lau Basin | collected...
AGCATTCTTTGAGATGTCCTTTGGTCTCTTTGATTCCTTGGACCCTGCGGATGTTCGCTACGATGTGCTTCTAGACGATGATGTTGACGGCGGTACCATAGATCCGGTGAGTAATCCTCCGGAGACCTTATTTATCAAGAAATATCCGGGACGCGACGGACAGTTTGGGTTGAACGACCTAAAACTCTATCGCGTAGCCGAACAATATTTAATAAAAGCTGAGGCCCAAGCCCGCTTGGGGCAATTGGCCGAGGCAGCACTAACCATCGATGCCCTTCGTGACGCGCGCTTTGGATCCGATCAGCCGGCTCCTAATTATTCCTCTGTTCTCGAAGCCATTACTGACATTTTAAGTGAGCGCCGCAAAGAATTAGCCTATGAAGGGCATCGATTTATCGACTTGAGAAGAACTCGAGACCTTACGGGTCTTGGGATCGTGCGGAACGAAGCCGATTGCGGCGGGCCTACGCCTTGTGAACTCTTGCCAAGTGATTTTAGATTCACTTTGCCTATTCCGCAAGCCGAGATCGATGTAAACCCGAATATTGAACAGAATCCAGGTTATGACACCAATTAAATTCAAGAATCATGAAAAAGTATATCATACTCATTTTAATGAATTGCGTGGCTTTTACCGCCTGCGATTCCGATAAAGACCGTATCCTGTTCGATCCGGATAATGGTCAGACCTTACTGAGCTTTGAAAAATCTACTGTAGAACTCGCCATTCTGATCAACGATTCCGGATCGGCAGAGGTGGTGGTCAACAGTTCTACCAGAGCTCCAGAAGACCGAACTTTCAATTTGTCTGTCGCTGCCCCAGTAGGGCTAGGTGCGGATTACTACAACATCCCCAGTAGTTTTACCATTCCTGCCAATGCCTACCAAGGGAGTTTTACTATCTCGGGAATTGATCCTTTGGGAGAACAAATCCCAACAGAAGAGGTATTGGTAAGTATTGAAGCATCAGAAGAGGTGGCAGTTTCTAGTTCGCTTATAATCAAGGTCTTCATTACTTGTCCTGTAGAGGCTGGAGCTTTCACAGGAGATTATCTGGTAGAACAAGTTACGCCGACCATTTTTGGACTCGATACCTTTGATCCTGACGGGGGTGGAGTGGTTTTGACTCTTTACGATGAATCGACCTCTGAAGCGGCTTTAGGCATCACGCTAGGCGGACCAAACCAACGTGCTTTTGAAGCCTTTTACGTGGCCTCTGTAGGCTTAGACAACCTTACTTCTTATGTGATGGATTTTGTATGCGAGGAGGTGATCTTTGCGGATGAACAATTCACCTTTACCGCCTGTGGTGGCAACTCTATCTTTTTAGGGCCCGGTGTAGGCGGAAATGGCATGTATATCTCTGGAGACGACAGTAGTTTTACCTTGACCTTTCAAGACGATATTACCGATTCTTGTGGCGAAGGTTCTCCTGATGTGACCCTTCAGTGGACCAAACAATGATACTTTTTTTCAATTTTTTTTGAATCAAGGTTGGTTAGCGAAACCTGGGGCTTCGGCTCTGGGTTTCAATATTTAAGACCGAATCAAAGCTGCAGTATGACAAGCCACTAGCGCGGCAGTTTCTGTACGCAGACGCTGCTCTCCCAGACTTGTAGCCTCAAAGCCCGCCGTAACCGCTTTTTCTATCTCCGCAGGGCTAAAGTCACCTTCCGGACCAATTAGCACAAGTATATCCACAGATTCTTGCTCGCCTAGCAAGGTTTTAAGTGGAGTTTTGGAGCTTTCCTCACAGTGGGCTATGGCTTTGATTCCCTTAAGGGCGGCTTGCTCATCGATAAAATTTGAAAATGAGGTAAGCTCGTCCAATTCCGGTAAGTGTGCTTGCAGAGATTGCTTCATGGCACTCACCAAGATCTTGTGGTAACGTTCCCAATTGATCTGCTTGCGTTCGCTGTGGTCACACAACAAGGGTGTAATTCGACTAATGCCTATCTCCGTAGCCTTCTCTAAAAACCATTCAAACCGATCGTTGGATTTTGTAGGAGCAACGGCCAAATGCAGTCGGTAGGGCAATGCCGGTAATTTTTCAACCTTGGTAATATAAGCCTCGCAATGTTTGGGTTCTACCAGTCCCAATTCTCCTTGGAACATCAATCCCTTTCCATTGGTAATGTGAATAAGGTCTCCGGTAGACTTTCTAAGTACGCGAGTAATGTGGCGACTTTCTTCTTTGTCAAAGCCTACACTGGTACTGTTGGTGTCTAATTCAGGTTGATAGAATAGCTGCATGGTTCAAAGGTAAAAAAAGCCCTAGATTTCTGCCGGACGGGTAAAGGGTAAACGGGCTTTGGCGTGTAATTCATAACCCGCAAAATTCTCGCGCTCGTATTTGAGTTGGCCAACCATTGCGATCATGCCTGCATTGTCGGTACAAAACTGGAAAGGTGGAATAAAGGTTTCCCAGCCCAGTTCCGTCTTGGCATCTACCATGGCTTGGCGAATGCCACTATTTGCAGAAACTCCTCCGCCTATGGCCACACGCTTAATACCTGTGTCGCGAACGGCATTCTTAAGTTTATCCATAATGTAATCCACTATGGTATACTGTACACTGGCGCAGATATCTTTCAGGTTCTCTTCTATAAAGTTCGGATTCTCTGCTGTATTCTTCTGCACAAAATAAAGCACAGCTGTTTTAAGGCCACTAAAGCTGAATTCATAGGGGCCAACCTTTGGTTTTGGAAAAGGAAAGGCCTTCGGATTCCCCTGCTGGGCCAATTTATCAAAGAGTGGGCCTCCAGGGTAAGGCAAGCCAAGAATCTTTCCTGATTTGTCAAAGCATTCGCCTACAGCATCGTCTATGGTCTCTCCTAAGAGCTCCATATCAAAATAGTCGTTCACACGAACCAATTGGGTGTGGCCGCCGCTTATGGTCAGGGCAAGGAAAGGAAATTCGGGTGGCGTTTGGCCTTCTACCTCGATGAAATGCGCTAAAATATGTGCCCGCATATGGTGTACATCGATTAGGGGAATGTTTAATCCCATGGCCAAAGACTTGGCAAATGAGGTGCCAACCAAGAGCGAACCCATAAGCCCAGGACCACTGGTAAATGCTATGGCGCTTAGGTCTTTTTTTGCGATATTTGCTTGAGCTAAGGCCTGATGAACCACTGGAACAATATTTTGCTGATGCGCTCTGGAGGCAAGCTCTGGAACAACCCCGCCATACTGCTCGTGTATTTTTTGTGTAGCAACAACATTGGAAAGCATTCTACCGTTTGCAATGACAGCGGCACTAGTGTCATCACATGAAGATTCAATTCCCAAAATATAAGTTGGCTTAGCCATAATAAGTGGTACATTTATTGAATACAAAATTACGACTTTGAGCGCTCTGAAAAAATACCGAAAACGAATCCAGCGGATCTTTTTGTTCCTGCTGATCTTTTTGGTGTCGCTCATTATCCTTATCTCGCTGCCTCCGGTACAAACGGCTATAGCTAAAGAGATCACCAAATCAGTAAATGAGAAGTTCAAGACCGATATCAACATTGATCGTGTAGGCCTTAGTTGGAACGGCGATCTGGTGCTGCGCAAATTGCTCATCAAAGATCACAAAGCAGATACTTTGCTTTTTTCTGAAAAGGTTTCCGCTTCTATCCTCAGCTTTCGGAGCATCTACGAGGGCAGTCCAGACCTAAGTCATGTAGATTTTGAAGGCCTGGATTTTTATCTGACCACCTATAAAGACGAACAAGACGATAACCTGACCTTGTTTATCGAGCGTTTTGAAAACGACAATCCACCAAGCGGTGAACCCTTTGTTCTTATGGCAGAGGAAGTAAATATGGAAGATTCGCATATTCGTATCCGCGATGAGAATCAGGAGCTCGAATTGCTTTTCGATTTTAGAGATCTGATCTTAAATGCCCAAGATCTTAAAATCGTAGACGATAAGGTCAGTTTGTGGGTGACCCATTTGTACTTTAACGAAAGGAACGACATCTGCGTGAATCATATGAGTGGCCATTATACGTATGGGCCGGCACATATGGAGATCAAAGACCTCCGCCTTCAGACGGCTTATTCGAACATTGGTGCTTCTGTAATGTTGGACTATCCGGACAAATTGGGCGATTTTATCAACAAGGTGACCATTACGGCCAACTTTGAGCCTTCTGCCATTAGCACTAACGATCTGAGCGCATTTTACGACGAATTCGGTCGTGACGAGACTTTAATTCTATCCGGAGAATTCAAAGGGACCTTGAATGACTTTGTATTTAATACGAACAACACCAGATTCAGATCTACGCGAATCCGGGGGCGATATCAAGGGAAGAATCTTTTGAGCACGGAGAACGGATTTAGTGTCTCCTCGGGCAACCACAACATATCTACCAGTTATACAGATCTAAAGCGACTATTGCCAAATACCTTTGCAGACCTGCCTCAGGAACTGATGAGCCTTGGTGTCTTTGATGTTAACGGAAGTTCTACAGTGACAGGAACCACCCTAGAATCCGATGTCTATATTGCCACTGGTTTAGGAGATCTGCAGACGGTGTTTAAAATGGGGCGGATCAATGAGATTGACAATGCAACCTACAAAGGGTTTCTGCGGATGGATCAGTTCAATTTGGGTACCTTTGTCGGCACCTCTACCATCGGGGTCTTAGACGGATCCCTAAACTTTGATGGGCGTGGCTTCAACGTAGAAACCGTCAAGTCTAAGATTAATGGTCGTCTCAACACTTTAGAGATCATGGACTACCCGTATCGAGGGGTTCGGGTAAGTGGTACTTTACAAAAGCCGGAGTTTAACGGAGCCTTTACGGTCAACGACCCGAACTTACGCATGGATTTTGAAGGATTGATCGATGTGTCTAAAGCCATTAATCGCTACGATTTTACGGCCAATGTAGACTATGCTGACTTAAACAAGCTCAATCTGGTCAAAAGAGATTCTATCAGTATTTTTTCTGGTTCCATCCTTATGGACATGACCGGCACCAATGTGGATGATGCTGTAGGAATGATAGAATTCAAGGAGACCATCTATCAGAATCTGGAAGACTATTATTATTTCGACGATCTGATCGTGGAAGCGGGAAATCTTGGAGAAGAGCGCGAAATAAAGATCATTTCTCCGGATGTGGTCAATGGCCGATTGGTAGGGAAATTCAAGATCATGGACCTGCCAAACCTGTTTCGCAATGGAGTAGGGAGTATTTATGCCAATTATCAGCCCATAGAGGTTACCACCAACCAATATCTGGATTACGAATTTGAGGTATTCAGTAAGATCGTAGATGTCTTTGTACCCGAGATCAAACTCGGGGAGAATTCTAGGGTAACGGGTTCTGTCTCCTCTGATGAGTCTGAGTTCAAACTCAACTTCAATTCCCCTGAAATAGGTGTCTACGGCAACTATTTGGGCAATATCAAACTCCGTGTAGACAACGACAACCCACTTTTTAATACCTATATACAAGTAGACTCCGTAGATCTCGGCTTTTACGATCTCAAGGATATGGAGCTGATCAACTTTACCTTAAAAGACACCCTTTTTATCAGGTCTGAGTTCGCGGGCGGAAAAGACAATGCAGACAAGTACAATCTGTCTTTGTATCACACCATAAATCCCGAAGGAAAATCTGTGGTAGGGGTTAAGCGATCTACCGTGGAGTTCAAGGAGAAGACCTGGTATATCAATAAGAATAACAACAGGCTAAACAAGATCGTCTTTGACAATAACTTTAAAGATGTACGGATTGATTCCTTGGTCATGAATCACAAGGAACAGTCTATACAAATGGCTGGCTTTTTAAGAGGGACCGACTACAAGGACTTTAAGTTGAACTTTACCGATGTGGACATTGGCAATATTACGCCGGTGGTTGAGAATCTAGATCTTTACGGCATAGTCAATGGTCGCTTGAATTTCTTGCAACGCGATGGCGCGTATTATCCGGATTCCAATGTGCGGATCTCAGACGTAAGTATCAATGATGTTTACTACGGAGATCTGGTCATGAAGGTCACCGGAAACGAAGATCTCTCCCAATACGATGTCAATTGTACGCTGAGTAGTGGGAGCGTAAAGGCCATTTCTGCCGTCGGTGGAATAGACTTAAGACCGCGCGAACCGCAAATAGCCCTCGATGTGCGTTTGGATCGTTTGAACCTCAGTGCATTGACGCCTTTTGGAACAGACGTAATAACCGATATACGCGGCTTTGCCAGTGGTTTTGCCAGAGTAAGTGGTAGTTATAAGAACCCAGATATTAAAGGAAAGATAAGTATGGATGCAGCTGGTTTGGCTATCCCGTATCTCAATGTGGATTACGCCTTTGATGATGCCGCGGAGTTGTTCATTAACGGCGGCCGCTGGGATCTTGGTAACATCCCGCTTAAGGATACCAAATACGGTTCTGGAGGTATCTTGTCCGGTTATGTGACTCATCAAAAGTTCCAAACTTGGAATTTGAATCTCAAGGTAGTAACAGACAATTTATTGGTGCTAGACACCCCATTTGAAGAAGACGCCTTATACTATGGAACCGCCTTTGTAAGCGGTGAGACGGATATTTATGGCCCTACCGATGCCTTGACCATAGACGTAATAGCGACCACAGAACCGAATACGGTTTTCAATATTCCGCTAAGTGATGTAGAGGCGCTAGGAGAAGAGGGTTATATCCGTTTCCTGTCTCCGGAAGAGAAGGCAGCACGTCTGAGAGGAGAGGCCATAGCCCAAGAAAAGATCACTGGTTTGGAGATGAACTTCGACTTGGATATTAATGAAAATGCGCTCTTGGAGGTTGTGATAGATCAGAAGAGCGGTTCCAAGCTCAGAGGGCGGGGCGCAGGAATTATACTGGTGGAACTCAACACTCTGGGTAAATTCAATATGTGGGGTGATTTTAGGGTGATAGAAGGGAAGTATGACTTCAAATATCAAAACATTATCTCTAAGACCATAGACGTGGATGATGATGGTCTTATTACCTGGAACGGAGACCCAACCCGCGCCAATCTAGACATTAAAGCCCGTTACAAGACCACGGCAAACCCGTCGGTTCTCTTAGATAATCCTGGAGCCAACAGAAAAATAAACGTAGACGCTGTGGTGGCCCTAAGTGGAGAGATCCTCAAGCCAGAGTTGGATTTCTTTGTGGAATTCCCACGCGCCAATAATGTAGTGGCAGAAGAGCTTAAAGACAAGCTGCGCTCTAAAGAACAGCGCGAACAACAAGCAATATTCTTATTGGCCATAGATCAGTTCCAAGATACGGCCGGTGGTTTTGACAATCCGGTTGGTAGCGTGGTGTCTCAAGCGGTGGGCTCTGTACTCAACGACTTGCTCAACGACAAGGACTCTAAGCTGAATATAGAAGTGGCTTACGATGTAGGAGACAGACGCCCAGACCTAGATACCGGCGACAGGTTCAGAACTACTATCTCTGCAAATATTACAGATAGGATTATCATTAACGGCGAAGTTGGAATTCCTGTAGGCGGTGTAAACGATACCCAAGTGGCTGGAGACGTGGAGATACAATGGCTTATCAATGAGGACGGTTCGCTGCGGATGAATTTCTTTAATCGTCAGGCGCAGATCCAGTTCATTGGAGAACAGCTCAACTTTGAACAGGGAGCAGGTATTTCTTATACTGTGGATTTTGACACCTTTAGAGAATTGGTCAAAAAGATCTTTAATAAGAATATCGAATTGGAGGCAGACAGTACTCTAAATGTGGTTCCAGATGACTCAGACCCAGATCTAGGCCCTGTAAATTTTGGCGGAAGGAAGAACGATAATTAACGTCCGGCGATCATCCCGATCTCTACATTGACGTATTTGGGCAAATTGGCCACTTGCACCGTCTCTCTGGCAGGCGCAGTATCTGCGTCAAAGTATTCTCCGTAAATGGCGTTCACCTCGGCAAACTGCCCCATGTCATTTAAGAAAATCGTGGTTTTAATAACGTTCTCAAAGCTCATATCCGCAGCAGCCAAGACAGCCTTTAAATTCTCCATGACCTGTCTGGTCTCCGCTTGAATCGATTCCATCACCATTTCGCCACTCGTAGGATCTATCGCTATCTGTCCTGAAGTATACAGCATATCGCCGTACATCACAGCTTGAGAATAGGGCCCAATAGGTGCAGGGGCATCGGTAGTATTAATGATCTTTTTTGCCATAAGAGAAGTATTAAAGTCGCTGATCGGGTCGGCGCTGTTTGTCGTATTTGATATCGCTGAGCACATCCGCAGTGATCCCAACATAAAAGTACCAAGAACTTCGGTTGCTAAATGGAACCCAGGTAAAGTTCATGTTCCAACTCTCCAGATCTCTATTGAATCGAAACTGTGTAAAGGTGAATCCTTTGTTGGTAAAGTCATAACCCGAAGATGCTCCCACAGACCAGCGCGGAGATAACTCCACATTTCCACTGAACATGAGCGAGTGGGAAGAGATTGTATTTTCGCGTTGTCGGTTCGAATAAGTTATGGTGTAAGCCAGACGCAGATCCCAAGGGAAACTATAGCGGTAGCGCTGAAATTCAGAAGGATCTTCCTTATCACCAGGGTCTCTGTTTCTGGCATTGTTTCCAAATTCGTTGGAATTACCAAATAGGTCATCCGGACGACCTCCGTTCCTAAAGGTCTCGTTATCTAAGCGGTCCTCGTCTGTAGCTCCTCCAGTTAAGAAATCTTTACTGTTAAAGGCGTAGTTCATACTCATGTTAAAATCCGTGAGTCGAAACAAACTACCGCCATTGTTGATGTTTAGTGTGTTAATGCGCTGATTATTGTTGTTGAGCGCATAGGGGTCCAAACTACCGCCAAAGTTCAGATCCAGCTTGGGCAGTACAGGTAAACTTCCTCTAAAACTAACAGGAGCCAAGTTCAGCGAGTCTGCCAACAGATTGTAATTGGTACTGAACGAGAGGTTGTTGAGCAGCATGATTTTCTTAGGTTCTGTAGCCGTAGTGTCTTTGTCGCGGACCTTGGCCTCTATGGTGTTGCTAACACTAAAGCCAATATTACTGCTCGCATTCAAACTAGGAGCCCCATAGAGCGTATTCTCGAATCGGGAGTATTGTACAACTTCCTCTCGATCTGGAGTCCCGGCAACTTGGGCCGTATACTCATCGTAGAACTGATCAAAACTAGGAGTGTTACTGTAACTTATAGTAGGCCGCACGACATGTCTTATGGCTTGGATCTTCCTGGCTGTGGAATCTTTTTTGAGTCCGAAGGGGAAATTCCCGTAAACCGTTGTTCCTAAACTAGCCGAGAAATTATAAGTGCGGTAAGAATCAAAGCCACGAAGGGTGTCTACAGCTACGCCACCAGCTCCTTCATTGAGCTCCGGATCAAAACTTTGCTCAAAGGTCTTAAAGACCCAAGTCTCCTGATAGTTCGCGCTTACAGAAGCACTGATGTAATTGAGCAGCTTGAAGTTTGTGGTGATCGGAATGGTGTGGCGAGCACCCAAACGCGCATCTCTAAACATTTCTGGTCTAAAGAATAGGCTGTCTGTAGTGTTGTACTGATTAATGGCCTGCACATCGTATTGCAGGTTAATATTTTGAATGATACCCTTTTTACTTCCAGATTTAGGCGCGAAAGGGAAGACCCTAGAGACATTTCCCGTAAAGGTGGGTAAGGTCATTGAGATCTGTTCACTTTGCGAGTTTTGGGTATGTGTGGCCGTTAAGGCTAAGTTTATCTGCGGATTTCCCTGTATCACTTTGGTGTAAGACACCGAAGAACTCAAGTTGTTGTTCAAAAAGTTGGCCGTGTTGTTTTGGTTTACCGATTGGCGGTAAAACTGAGAACTACCGAGGTTTACCGAAGCCGAAAAACGGGAATTCGGATTGGCCTTTTGATCCTGAGAGTGATTCCAACGCAGGTTGTAAATGGTCTGTTGGGCAAAGTCCGGGAATCCGCGTTCGCTGGTCAGGTTGTTCTCGTATCTAAAACTCAGATTTCCGTTGAACTTATAACGCACTCGGTATGCGCTCTCTACTTTAACTCCATAACTTCCGTTGGTGAAGTAGTCTCCCATTACGGTGAGATCCGCATAGTCTGCAATAGGAATATAGTATCCGAAGTTCTGAAAAAAGAAACCGCGGTCATTGTCTTCGCCAATAAGCGGTAGGATAAAGCCAGATTTCCGATCTTCTGTGAGCGGAAAGAAGGCAAAAGGTAAGCCAATGGGTGTAGGAACATCGGCTATATACATATTGGTCAGCCCGGTAACGATCTTTTTCTTGGGTACAAATTTTACCTTGCGAGCATAGAAATAATACTCCGGATCGTCCACGTTCTCTGAGGTGGTAAAACGCACATTGCTCATATAGACTACCGAGTCGTTCACTTTTTTAGCGACCTCTCCGCGAACGCGGAATCCATTCTGTACCGTACGCGAATTGTATATGAGCGCTTTTTGGGTGTCAAAATTAAAGATGATGGAATCCGGTTCTACTTCGCTAGGGCCTTGTGTAAAGACGGGCATTTGGGTATAAGTGCCCGAGGTGTCTACGATTCCCTTGGCGGTGACCTCGTT
>Ga0256829_1003637_pt1 | contig 10539 bp, 6 predicted proteins | sample 131447metaG_FD_185979 | JGI IMG/M metagenome (GOLD analysis project Ga0256829, IMG submission 185979) | Hydrothermal vent microbial communities from Lau Basin, Pacific Ocean - 131-447 | ecosystem: Environmental > Aquatic > Marine > Hydrothermal vents | place: Pacific Ocean: Lau Basin | collected...
CCAGGAAGCTGGAGCTTATATGCGGGCTCGCGCGTATAGTCAACAATGCGCGCCGACGCAAAACCAAGAAGTGGGGTAATGTGCGGACTTTTTGGATTGGTAATAATCACACCCTGCGAAGGCACCCTGCTTATCGCCTTCCGAAAAGTTTCTTGAAGTGCCGCAAGTGATGGAAAGTAATCGGTATGGTCCCACTCAAGGTTTGTGATCACGAGAATCTCGGGGGAAAGTTCAAGAAGGTGGTCGTGATATTCGCACGCCTCCACCACAAACCAGTCAGAATGTCCCGCGACATAGTTGCCGCCGAGATCTTTGACAAGACTGCCCACCACCACCGTCGGCTCTACTCCCGCGTCTATAAGTATTTTTGCCAGCATGCCCGTCGTGGTCGTCTTGCCGTGTGTGCCGGCAACAGCGACTGTGCGTTTTCCTGCTGAAACCTTCCCGAGCATTTGGAAGTATGAAAACTGCGCAATGGCACGCCTTGTCGCTTCGGCGCGTTCAGGATTATCCGGCGATACCGCATCGCTATAAATAAGTACGTCACAGTCCTGGGGTACGTTTTGGGCCGCGTGGCCTCTGTTTACAGGAATACCTTTCTTGGTGAGCATAGCGGTTGTCGGCGATACGTCCCGGTCTGACCCCGACACGGTGATGCCTTCGTGCGCGAAGAGCTGCGCGAGCGCGCTCATGCCGATACCGCCAATACCCATAAAATGCGCGTGGCGTATTGTTTTGAGAGAATCCCATTCCATAAAAGCTACTCTACCACTTCTATTGATCCTGCACTTTGGGGAAACATTTCCGCAACACGCGCGCGAAACGGTCTTGAATCTCTCGTAATGAAAAACTGGAGTTTCCCCTCCCCCGCCTCGCGCGGCCAGAGTTGCTCCTCCACGCGTGCAGCGACAGCGCCCGCAGGGTCAAAAAGTGATACTTTCCCACTAAACACCCGCTCAAATACAGAAAATGCGAGCGGGTAGTGCGTACAGCCGAGCACAAGCGTATCAAAATTATCAACTGCAACGCCGACGAATGCCTCCCGAATAATGCGCTCAAGTTCTGCTTCTGGGGCGCCAAATTCTATCGCACCGGCAAGCCCCGCAATGGCAACCGCGGTAATGTCCTTCCCCACCATACGAAAACCGTTCTGATAAATCCCCGAACGCACGGTTGCCGGCGTTGCACACAGGAGAACCCTTTCTGGGCTACCTCGAAAATAACTCACTGTTGGCCCCACCATTTCTATAAGCCGATCGCTGGCAAGGTTGAGAGTATCAAAGAGGGAGATTGCCAGGGATGCAGAAACGCTGTTGCAGGCAGAAACAATGCTCGTTGCGCTACGTGATTGCAAGAAGCGAATGTTCGCCACCGTGAGCGCGGAAAGTGCTTCTGGTGGCTTCTCGCCGTAGGGCGCATTTTTTATATCCCCGACATATAAAACGTCTGCTGAGGGCACTTGTGCGCGTATTGCTTTCAGTACCGAAAGCCCTCCCGAACCAGAATCAAAAATGCCAATCATAGAGGATTTTACTAGCGGCAAGGCACGCATCTTTCACGCGCGGGACCCCTGTATTTCTCTTCTTTGTCATACCTCTTTCACGAGCGCAGTAAACTTGTCACCGCGATCAAATTCATTTTTGAACATACCAAACGACGCAAAGGCGGGGGATAAGAGTACGGCATCGCCCGGCGCGGCGGCGCTTCGCGCCGCCGCAACCGCCTCTGCGATACTGTCATATATAGTAGTATCGCGGGGAAGATCCTCTTTGAGACGGTCTGTGCCGGTACCAGCGAGCGCAATAACTTTCTTCACGCGCGGCAACGCTGCAAGGAGCTTATCCATAGTAAGATCCTTATCTGCCCCGCCCATAATGAGCACAGTACGTGCGGGATCAAGCGCGGCGAGAGCGGCGAGGGTCGCCTCGGGTGTGGTTGATGTCGTGTCATTGTAGTAGCGGATTCCGTCCTTCTCGGTAACAAGCTCCAAACGCCCGGGGACACCCGAGAAAGCAGCAAGAGCGCGGCGAATCGTCTCGTCAGCGATACCGGCAGCGCGCGCAACGGCAACGGCAATACCCGCATTGTAACGATTATGTGCGCCCGGAACCGAGAGCGTCCACGCCGCAGGCAGTGTCCCCTCATCAGCAATAGTCATACGCGCGACAATGCGCTCACCAAATGTCTCAATGAGCATTGGCGCGCACTGGCTCCCCGCCACGAAAACATCGTCGGGGTCTTGGTACAGAAAGATGTTTGATTTATCCGCGAGATACTGATCCGGATCATCTTTGTAATAATTTGCGTGATCGGGATAAAAGGTTGTAAAAACGGCAAGAGACGGAGAAAGGTTGGCTTCGCCAAGCCCTTGGCATTGCCAGGAATCAAGCTCAAGGACGGCTGTATGCGCGGGCGTTGCTTCTTTCAAAAGAGCAAGCGTGGAGACGCCGCGGACATTCCCGCCCAGGAGAACGGGCTTCCCTGCTTCTTTGAGAATAGCGTGAACCATATGGGTAACCGTAGATTTTCCGCGAGTTCCCGTTATCCCGATTGTTGGAATATCCGCGTACTCCATAAAGAGATCCGCGCTCATGCGCACAGGAATTCCTTGCTTTTTTGCTTCGGCAATATAGGGAGAGTTGAGGGGGACGCCCGCCGCCTTCAAAATAAAATCACGGTTCCTGAAATCCTCTAGGCGATGTTCCCCCAACACAAAAGTGATATGAGGAAACGACTCTAAAGACGCCACCGATGAGGCAAGCTCTTCCCTCCCCTTCAAGTCAGTGACAATAAGCGTGGCGCCGCGCTCGGCGAGATAGCGTGCATCGCCAACGCCACGGCCGAGAATGCCGAGACCCATGACCGTTACCTTTTTGTTACGAAAATGCGCCGATGCGTCCATAAGTAACTTTATCCTACACCGCGCGCGCGGTGTGCGCATCTGGAGGAAAATTTTACTTGCACACGTGTACTTTGTTGATATAGGTGTGGGAAAGTTTAAGCGCTGTTGCGGGCACAACAACAACCTGGTAAGGGCTCGTTGTCGCTTGGGTAACAGCGCACGTGGGGCCGGGCGCCGTGATTGTGATAGACACCATTCTTTCGCCTGACTGGTCGGCGACTTTGGATACCCCTATGGTATAGCCTCCCGTTGGTTCGGCGCCGGCAAAAACAGCGAGCACTTGGTTTTTAGAAAAATCAACGGAGGGGAACGACGCGCCGGTGGATGTATTGAATAGCGTTTTAAACTGATCCCATTCGGCGCTATTTTTTATCACATAATTTGTCCGTGCCACGAAGGGCGCCTGGTTTCCCTGCGCAATGACAGTAATAGGAACAGAAGACGGAGAAGATTTGAGTCCATAGGAAAAAATGAGGGCAGCAATCGCACCGGCACCTATCGCAATTCCCCCGAGGATGGCGAGATCTTTTTTCATATGCCCTTAGTATAGCAGGGTGCAAGCGCCTCTCCCCTCCCCTGCGTGGATAACACCTCTGTGTGGAAACAGGAGGTGGTGTGTTTTGTGCGAGTGCCAGGACTCGAACCTGGGGCCTCTCCCTTATCAGGGGAGTGCTCTAACCACCTGAGCTACACTCGCAATAATTGCGATAGTAACAAACATCTCCCTTGAGAGCTAGGGGGGCTGCTATAATAAACGTAAGGATGGTTCATCGAGGATACACGCGAGAACCTAAAAGACTTGGCGCGCACCACGTCTCTACACCCACCCTTAAGATGCGGCGGCACCGCAACAAAAAACGCATCTGGCAGCGCTGTATAAGGAAACGTGAGATAGCGGTCAGGTAGAGACAAAACACGCGCAGCTTTGCTGCGCGTGTTTTGGTATGTGTTCTCTTGCGTTCCGCCTATTCGCGCGTCAGCGCGTCATATGAGCGCGCCCACGCGCACCGGTAACGCTTTCCGGCGTCCGGGCACCGTTTAGAGGCGAGTGCCATCCCTCCACCGCGCAAAGCGCGGCGATCGCCAAGTGATTTCCTTTCGAGAAATCGATTCCATTTGGATATGATCCACGACCAGGTTCCCCTAGCCGTGCCTTGTTACGACTTACTCCCTGTCACTGAATTTACCGTAGTTCCACGCGAGGTGGAATTTCGGGTACCCCCAGCTCCCTTGAGTTGACGGGCGGTGAGTACAAGACTCGAGAACGTATTCACCGTGGTATAGCTGACCCACGATTACTAGCGATTCCGGCTTCATGAGGTCGGTTGCAGACCTCAATCCGTACTGGGGCTGGTTTTGGAGATTTGCTCCACCTTACGGTATTGCCTCTTTCTGTACCAGCCATTGTATCACGTGTGCAGCCCAAGGCATCAAGGGACATGCTGATCTGGCGTCATCCCCACCTTCCTTTCCCGTGAGGGAGCAGTCTTGCCTGACATATCTAACAGACAACAGGGGTTGCGTTCGTTACCCCACTGAAGGGAACAGTTCAAACCACGAACTGACGACGACCATGCATCACCTGCCCAGCACCCTCGAAGGCTCCCTCCCTTTCAGGAGGGATGCAGCTGGGTTTCTAGCCTTGGTAAGGTTCTTCGTTTATCGTCGAATTAAGCCACATGATCCACCGCTTGTGCGAGTCCCCGTCTATTCCTTTGAGTTTTAAGCTTGCGCTCGTACTACCCAGGCGGCTCGCTTACCGCGTTAGCTTAGCCTCGCAGAGGGTCGATACTCCGCAAAGCGAGCGAGCAACGTTTAGGGCCAGGAATACGAGGGTATCTAATCCTCTTCTCTCCCCTGGCTTTCGTGTGTGAGCGTCAGGAACATGCCAGTGCACTGCCTTCGCCTTTGGTGTTCCCCATGATATCAACGGATTTCACCCCTACACCATGAGTTCCGTGCACCTCTCATGCCCTCAAGCCGTACCGTTTCTCCCGCGGATCGGAGGTTGAGCCCCCGGATTTTACGAAAGACTAATACGGCCGCCTAGACACCCTTTACGCCCAGTGATTCCGGGTAACGCTTGAGGCCTCTGTATTACCGCACCTGCTGGCACAGAGTTAGGTGCCCCTTATTCGTGAGGTACTGTCAATAAACTTCATCCCTCACAAAAGCTGTTTACGTCCCGAAGAACTTCATCCAGCACGCGGCGTCGCTCCGTCAGGCTTTCGCCCATTGCGGAAGATTCTCGACTGCGGCCTCCCGTAGGAGTAGGGACCGTGTCTCAGTTCCCTCGGTGGGGGTCAGCCTCTCAGCTCCCCTAAGCGTCGTTGCCTTGGTAGGCCATTACCCTACCAACAAGCTGATACTGCGCAGGCCGCTCCCTTGGCGAAAAACCTTTACCCTCACGGGACTATCGGGAATTACCCAACCTTTCGGCTGGCTATGCCCGACCAAGGGGTACGTACCTACGTGTTACTACCTCGTCTGCCACTGCCCCGAAGGGCCGTTCGACTTGCATGCCTTATCCACGCCGCCAGCGTTCACCCTGAGCTAGGATCAAACTCTCATTAAGAATAGGCGGAACGCAATAGAACACATATTTCATCTATTGCTATAGAGGGTTTCCGACGCGACTCGAGTGCGCCTTTAATTGAAAAGGAAACCCCGTTTTTCAAAGCAACTAAAAACCGCCCCAAGAGCGGTATGCTCTATACTATCCCTTCTCTTCCTGCGCGTCAAGAACCCCTACGGCAAGATTCATAAAACAAAACTGCTTCCCCTCCGTGCGGTAAGGGGTTTCTCTGCAAGAGATCCTATCCAATGAAGGTAAGCGCCTTCCCACGCTTGTTGCCGCGACCCGTCCTCCCAATACGGTGCACGTAGTCGTCGTAGGTAGCGGGCACGTCGTAGTTAATCACATGGCTCACGTTGGCTATATCAAGGCCGCGCGCAGCCACGTCAGTAGCTACGAGTATCTGTACTCGTTCATTACTAAAGTTTGAGAGCGCGCGGCGCCGCTGGGGCTGGCTTTTGTTGCCGTGTATGGCATCTGCTTTAAGGCCATGCGCAGCAAGTTGTCTGGCGAGGCGTTCGGCGCCATGTTTGGTCCGCGCAAACACCAGCACCTTGCTGAAATCCTTCTGGTTCAAAAGATCACGGAGAACGTCAAACTTATCGGCACCCCGTGTTACCCGTACAACGTCTTGGTCAATGCTGCGGGGCGTATCGCTCGTTTTAACTGAGATACGCACGGGTTCCCGCAAAAACTCCCGCACCAGCCCCTCAATTTGGGGTGAGAGAGTCGCCGAAAAGAAAAGCGTATGCCGCTTGCTGGGCATCTTCTCCATAATGAACCGCATATCATTTACAAACCCCCTGTCAAGCATTTGGTCTGCTTCGTCAAGAACGATGGTATTGAAGGTCGCGAGCCGAATACTGCCGCGGTCAATCAAATCCTTGAGTCTGCCGGGCGTGCCGACGATGAAGTGATTCCTGTATCGCAAGCTGCGCAACTGTGTGCGCATAGGCGCACCACCCACGCAGCAAACGGAAAACAGCTTCATGCCTTTTGTAAAGGACGTGAGCTCGCTCTCTATCTGAAGCGCCAGTTCGCGTGTGGGGACAACCACGAGTACTTGTTCTGTCTGTGGTGCGCGCAACACCTTGTCAACAAGCGGCAAGAGGAATGCGGCCGTCTTGCCCGTGCCCGTGTTCGCAATGCCCACCACATCCTGCCCCGCCAAAATGTGCGGAATAGCGCGATCTTGAATAGGGGTAGGCGTTACATACCCTTTAGCAACGATATTTTTCTTGAGTGCTTCAACGAAGGCGAAGTCAGTAAATTGGTGCTCGGGCACAAAATGTGCGGCTTCTTCGGTGATGACTGCTTTGTTGATAAACTTTGACGGATCAATATAGGAGCCGTGATGAGCGCGAGAAGAGGATGGCCGTCCCCGCCCGCGCGCGAACGCGCGCGGGCGGGGACGCGAGAAACGAGACACGCTCCCTGCGCGCGATCGTGAAAAAGGGCGCCGACCTTGCCGGCGTGATGGTTGTTTTTGATACATAGCTTTATCGTGCGGAACGTATCCCGCGTATAACTCCCGACCTGTGATAATAAGGAAAGGCGGTCAGGTCTCGCGAGTTTTGATAAAGCCTGGAGAGACTTCTTACTATTCAGGTATATGCCTAAATAGAAACCAGTGAGAGTATTATGGATACATAATAGGAGAAACGACACGATATGTCAATAGGAGAGGAAGCAGGCCGTAGCGTAGCGCATAAAGGCGCATAAAAGAGACGGAATAGGCAGGATTCTTTCCTGGAACCTGCCGCGCAGGCGTTGGAAAGAATTAAAACGGGCTATACTGGGGGACGAGGTTGATGAGCGTTGGTTTTGTCAGGATGGATGTGCCGTCGCAGGTGAGGTCGTATATCGCTTGATGTGACAGTTTGATGGACCGTGCCGTACTTCCTGTAAGAGAAGAAAGTGACGGGGGTGAAGAGAATCCCGGTCCGGAAATAGTGCAGATGTGGCCAGCAAGGCTGGAAATCCCCGAGATACTCCACTGGAAGGTTGCGTTCGTGGTCACACCTTTATTCACCATTGTGGGGAAAGCGGTGAGGGTGCCGGAAAGAATGACACTTGTTGTTTGGGTTTGGGTTCCATTTGGTGTTGTGCATGTGAGAGTATAGGAGCCCGTGGTGGATGGCGCAAAAGAACCGCTCGCTGTTTGCGTGCCCGGGCTGGTATTGACCAGTGTCCCCCCTGTGGGACCTACAACCTTTACCTTGGTAAGATTTGCACCATTTCCGTTACACGACCAAGAGACTGATCCTGGAGAAGGGCTCGGCGTGTAGGAAATAGAGGGGGTCGGGGGCGCACTAATGGAAAGCGAAGCGCTTTGTGTGGCAGTACCGCCCGGACCGGTACAGGTAAGGTAGTAGGTGGTATTCACGGATGGCGAGACAGTAGTAGACCCGCTATCCGCCCCTGAGGAAACAATGTTTGATCCGCCAGACGCGGTACCGATCTTACAGGTGTTTGCTGTCGTGTTTGACCACCAGTATAGCGTTTTTGCCGCCCCTAACGGCGTACTCGCAGAGCTGGTAACCGTTGGTTGAGGAGAGAAAGAAAGAGAGGCTGTTGTGGAAGGGATAGTGACGCTCTGAGGTGCGCTCGTCCCGCCGGGGTTTGTGCAGGTGAGCGTATAGGTGCCCGCTCCCGTGGGTGTCCACGTGCCGCCTGGGTTATCGGCGGGAAGTGTGCCAGAGGAGGGAGAGGTTATGGCGTAGGAGACTGCTGAGGCACCCGATCCGCTACCCTTCTTAAGAGACACGCTCGTCACGCCCGTTCCACTGCATGACCATGTGGGACTCGGCGTGTAGGAGATGGAGGGGGTGGGGGGCGTTGATGGAATCACAGGTTGCGCCTGAATGTAAAAATGAACGGGGCTGCCAGCACTTTTATTCCCTCCTACCGAATACACGTAAGCTGAATTGGCGGCTCCTGAACCTATGAGAAGGGAAGGATTGCCATAGTTGGCAAACCAAGAAGGTACTGTTGCTCCTGATGGATATTTTTCTATACGCCAACCTTCAGGCACAATAACTGCCGTAAGGAGGGAGCTCCCCGTTTCAAGAAAACGAGTACCAACAACGTATACATTTGTCCCATCAGAAAAAGTTCCCAATGCCAGACCGATAGAACCACTCGTGTTTGTGAGAAGAGCGCCCGTACCAGCATCAAGAATTTGAATCTGCCAATGAGGCTGTAACGGTAGTGTCAAAAAGTTTTGCCCGCCCCCAACGATGTATACTTTGCCACCGGCCGTAATCATACTCACAGGCCATGGCGTGTCTCCGTACGGGAATTGGTGCGTACTAGACCACAAAAACGTAGAGAGGTGGAGGCCCCACTTTTGTACCCCTAAATCTATTTTGCCAGTTATTGGTTGAGGAAGAGACACTGTTGTAAAATATATACCCGTATTGTCTAAAGCAAGCGCTTCAACTCTCGTATTGTTCACTACGATTTTTTTAATAATTGCAAGAGATGACTGGTCAATCTCATAAACCATCCCCTGCACAGAGGTACCGGATAGCCGATTAGAAGCTCCGATATATATCATGCCAGAGGCGTTGTCGGCAACAACCGATGATGCAGTTGCATCATTCGGCGCGGGACCAGGAGAGATGACAATCGTTGCGAGGAGAGATCCTGTATTTTTATCTATTTTATCTATACGAATAACATAATTACTGGCTCCAATAAAGGTGCGGCCAACGACATAAACTGCGTTTGTTCCGACGGCGATACCCCGTACTGTGGCTATCGAGGATGATGTGTCTTCCATAGACCAATCAATCGTACCGTCTGTATTTCTTTTCTCTACATACCAAGTACCGCCAACAAGATTTTTAATATTGGTTCCTGCAGAATAAAGATAATTTCCACTAATTGCGGTTATACCGCCGCCCACAATTGTTGGGCTTGTCACCGTCCATATAGGCGCGCCAAGCGAGCCGGGCACTGCAGCATGAGAGAGGGCGGGCAGGATAAAAGAAACGGAGAAAAGAATCGTGAGCGATAGGATACCGCCGCGAGTGGTATAGGAAAGGAGCTTGTGTACAAAAAAGCGTCTTGTGGTTCTTGTTTTCATACTTACGGAGTGAGGATAGCGAGAGAATGGGCAGTAAGGTGGCGCGTACTATAAATATCCTCAACGGTATCTATGCGCACAAAACTTCCCACGGTAACGGCAGAGATACCCGTAGATGTCGCCGAGGACGGAACGGTAACGGTATATGGTTTTTCTATGTACGGCACGGTGTAGGAATACGAAGAGGTGGCAACATTCGTTTTTAGGGTTGCCGCTAATTTGGTTTGGTCAACAACCTTCGCGCGCACAGAAAGCACAACGCCAGCGCTTGTGTGCTTGAGCGCTGTTACTGTGCCAAAGAGTTCATGCGTGTTGCCGAGCGCCGCACGTGTTTCCGCATGAATGGCTTGCTGGATCGGGTTCACGTACGTGATGTCCTTTGCGACGAGAGGACTCTGCGTGTCATACACGCTGTGGGTAAGGGTAACAGTAAGAGTATCGCCCGCGCGAAGGGCGGTAAGTGGTTTCGTCGTGAATTGGGTCGCCGAGTTGAAAGAAATCTTGAGAACTTCTTGCTTCCGCGGGAGAGTGCCCAAAGGCCTGCCCCCGCCAAGACTGCTTAAGCGCGAGCGGTCATACGCTGTGCGGAATTGCGGGTTGGTAATATCAAAAAGACTCGTTTTGATGGTGAGAGTGCCTGAGGAATTTGCTTGCGTGCTGTTTGAACTGATACTCATAATGATCCCACTAATTGTGGTGCTGTTTTTAATGAGATTTGCTTTCCATGCGGCAAAGCCATCGTTAGGCTGATTGGTCGTTTGCGTTAAAGCAAGGGCGACGCCAAGCGCAGCGGCAATAACAACGATCACACTCCACGCGAGTATTTCCTTCTTATGAATGGAAAAGAAAGAAGGGGACGTGTCCATAGATTATAAGTACTTTTAATTCTAACACGCACACAAGGGCACCCGCGCGCGTGGTGGGGATAGAGATTACCTCGCGCGGGGCATACTTTTCCCCCGTGTCAATGTT
>Ga0256829_1003638_pt1 | contig 10537 bp, 10 predicted proteins | sample 131447metaG_FD_185979 | JGI IMG/M metagenome (GOLD analysis project Ga0256829, IMG submission 185979) | Hydrothermal vent microbial communities from Lau Basin, Pacific Ocean - 131-447 | ecosystem: Environmental > Aquatic > Marine > Hydrothermal vents | place: Pacific Ocean: Lau Basin | collected...
TGGAGATGAGCAAATCATATAACCCAACCATGCAGATGACCACCATGAGTAAAGCAGAAGCGATACAGATGCTCAAAGATGCAGGGGTAGAACCTAGCAAGATTAAGATGCTTGAAAATGGTGAGATGGCTAAGACTGAGGGTGAGTTTTGGAATTTTATTTTGTGGTTTTTTATTGCCACTGTTGCTGCTAATGCACCAACAAGATCCAATCAACATTTTCGTCCAAGAAATAATGGATATTTATTTGTACCATCAAGAAACCCTTGGGTACAATTTAAATCTTGGTGGCTCTAATCTATGGTAGAAGTTACTTAACTTCTACTTTGCGAAGGATAACAGTATGATAGATTTTTTATACGGTATTGATCTGATTGTAATGTTGATATTATTATTAGGATTTAACTTATTTGCTTCTTTCCATATGTTTGTTAAGATTGTATATATCCCTCTAATAATTTATTTTTTATTTGGTATAGAAATAGGTGTTGTTTGGATAGAAATGATTATTCAACTAATGCTTTATATGATAGCAATTTATGTGATGTATGTAAAATATTTAAAAGTCTTTCATAAAGAAAAAATTAAAATGGTAAGATCAAAATGATGAATTTTTTTTGGCGAGAACTTTTCCCTCACTTAAAACTAAAAGACAAAAATCTTTCATTGTCTAAAAAAATATATATCTATCTAAGTATTGTGTTGCAAGTATGGGTTATTATGGTGATAGCAATGTATATGTTATTGCCACATTTAGCAAAAGACAAATATGAAGATTCGCATATTACTTTTTATACATATAATACATCTAACGATAAAAACACAAGTCAATATTTTCATAAAATCGCATCAAAAATTGTGAACAATAAGCTTTATAAAAAGCAGATGAATATTGATATTTATTTTCTTAATAATCATTTTTTATATACATTGTTAAATCCTATAGAGTTATTACCTTATAGACAAACATTTTCAATAACATATAGAAAAAGTATCTTTTTTAATGATGCAGATATTGAAAATAATAAAGTATATGCATCTAACGGGGTTAATGAAAATTTAGATGCCATTTTAATACATGAATCTGTGCATACAATGCAAAACACTCAATATGGTTGGATTTATACCTCTTATAAAATGCCATATTGGGTAAAAGAGGGGTATCCTATATATTCAGCAAGGAAATTCTCTCAATATAAAGAGCAAAAGATAATTGATTATTTGGTAAAAACTAAAGATATATATGGGCACTTCTAAAAACTACTATTTTAGTAGCTTAGATTAACCCATTCTGATTTTTTAAAATAATTTTCAACAATTTTTCCATTTTTAGTAGAAAAGTTGAGTGAATTCTACGTTTTAAGAGTAAAACTCACTCAATATTTCTTACTTTTTAGATCATTTTACCTTTTGTAGCCTTACTAGCTGTTCATATCTAAAGAGGTTATAGGTTAAATTGAGAAATCCAATAGATGATTCTATCCTTTCTTTTCCAATACATCGCATATGCAGGGCATCATGCATAGAGTTGGTCATAAAGCCAAAGATATGTTCTACTCTTGCTCTTATTTTGGATTTGACTCTGTTTGATTCTCTTTGTTGTTGCGTTAAAGGATTAGATCTATAACCTTTTTCATGTATATGACTTTTGCATTTTTTTTCTTTGAGATACTTCTCAATCTTTTCACTTCTGTAAGCACTATCTGCATATAGCTGATTATCTGTTTCATCGATAAGATTCTCTAACTCTGTGGAATCATGGGGAGAAGCCCCGCTGACGCTGTATTTGGTAATTAATTTAGTTTTCTTATCTACATTCACATGATCTTTATATCCAAAGTGTCTTTCTCCACTTTTAGTTATCCAGCTTGCATCAGTATCTTTTTGTGAAAGTTTGCTACGTCTACCATTTTTATCTTTTTGACCAAACTCCAATGGAACAGCACCTTTTTTGATAGCTGCATTTTCTTCTCTTGTATTGTGCTGTCTTGGCACATCAACAAACGAAGCATCTACAATACTCCCTTCTTTGGCAACGATACCGTGCCTGAGGAGCTGTGCATTGAAAAGATTAAATAAATCTTTTGCAAGATACTTCTCTTTGAGGTGTTCTTTAAAGAGCCATATTGTTTTTTCATCTGGTACTTTATCACCTATCTGTAATCCAAGGAACTGCATAAAGGAAAGTCTGTCTTTAATTTGAAACTCTGTTTGTTCATCTGATAGATTATAGTATTTTTGGAGAATCAATATTTTAAACATCATCAGTCTATCAAACGGAGGTCTTCCTCCAGCTCCTTTTGCCTCTACGTACAGTGCATCCTCTATTGGTTTACGGAACATTTCCCAATCAATCGTCTTATCAAGCTTATTCAGTGGTGGTTGATGGGCATTAATCTTTTTTAGCTGATTCTCGTAATCGAACAGTCCTGGCATTTTATTCTTCCTCTTTACTCTCTATGATTATCTATTTTACCATTTTCATGATTTGTGGTGGGTTTTTAGAGGTGCCCTAGAATTAATCTGGGCATCTGAGTCCATCATAAACAGAGCATTGTTGACGATGCTATCTCCCTTCTTTAAACCAGAGAGTACTTCAAATGATTTGTTATCAAGAGGTTGTACTTTTATCTCTATAGGCTCATATTCACCTTTAAATGCGGTAGCTAAGAATGCATACCATGTACCATTTTTACGTATGGCTGCGGTTCTTGGAATGACGAGCTTCCTTATTTTATTTGAAGAAGAGTAGAGTTTTGCATACATACCTGGTTTGAGCATCTCATCAGTATTGTCTATCGTAAGTCGCAGGGTTGCTGTGGCTTCCTTGGGGTCTAGCATCGGGTAAAGTAGTTCTTTGTGTGCTGTATATACTCTATTTATACCTTGGACTTTGACACGAAAGGTTGTAAATTTATCTAAATATTTCAGTTCATTTTGAAAGAGTTTTGCTTCTATCCATACCTTTTTAAGATTGACAATTTCAAAGAGTCTCTTTTTTGTGTTAAAAGAAGCACCTTCATTGATATTTTTTTCAAATATCCATCCAGATATAGGTGCATGTATGGTTGTGTAGTAGTCTGCATATTGGTCTGTTTCTATACATTTTATCTCTTTATCATCCACCCCTAAGAGTTGAAGTTTGACCTTGGCACTTTTGAGCATGGCAGGCATAGAAGATTTTTTATTGTAATTAATAGAGTTAAGATAGTCCTGCTTGGCTTTATAGACTTCAGGAGAATAGACTTTTGCAAGCGCATCTCCTTTTTGTACTTTGGTGTAGAGTGTGTCAGTATAGAGCTTTTTTACAAAACCGCTATACCAAGGGAGTACATCAACCCTAGCCGAATCTTCAGCCACAATGTAGCCATAATTGACCTGTTCTTTTGCCGTGCTACGCTCTTCTACAGTTGTAACAGTGACGTTAAAAAGTTGTTTTACTGTGGCACGTGTCGCTTTTACACTTTTCTTTTCAGATGTTTTTTTCATCTCCTTCATTTCTGTATCTGAAGACTTCTTGTCATTTGTAGAATTTGCAGCCTTTTTTTTGATTACAGGTTTTTGTGGCACTTTTTTAGATGTGGCAGTAGCCCCTGTGCTACATTTACCCGATGTACATTTCATGGCACTCTCTTCAGCCAAGGAGTGGCTTAGTAAAAAGGTACAGAGTGTTAAGAGTTTGATGGTTCTAGTCATTATATTTCTCCTATGAGGGATTTGAGTTTGGCTTCAGTCCTGAAGTACTCAGCTTGAATAGAGGTACTCTGTTCTTCGAGGTCTAATTTTTGTTCAAGTAGGTTGGTATAGGCAAAGAGGTCGCCACCTTGTTGTATGCTTGCCTGCGTGAGTTCAAACATATGTTCAAGCTGTGGCAGTGTTTGGGTATGTAAGATAGTGTAAATCGTATATGCTTCTGTGAGCTTGGCATACATTGTTTCTATCTCACTGTATAACGCACTTTTATAATCTAGTGATGCACTGGTAGTTGCTAACACCTCTTTGCGTGCGGCTTGGGTTTTTAATTTCTCACTACCATAGATAGGCATAGATGCCCCAATAGTGATACTTGCATAATCGCTATAGTTTTGTCTGTTAAAATAACCAGCTTTTACATAAGGATCAGGCATAGTATTCAGCTTTTGCACCGTTTGTTCTGCTAAAGCTTCTTTCTGTTTGGAAAGATGCATCTGATAGTTTGGATTTTGTTCTATTTTGGAAAGATAGTAGTGTAATGTTTTAGGTTTTTTCATAGCTAAAGAGATATTTAGATGAGTTATATCTCCTTGAACAAGGTATGTAAGTTTTGCCTTTTGGCTTTTAAGTATGGCTTTATAGTTGGCAGCTTTTATTTTGACTTTGGTAAGAAGTAAAGAAGCATTCATACTGTTAATATGGCTTTTACTGTCTGTGGAAGCATAAGAGGTATAGAGTTTAATGTTTTGTTCTGACACATCAATATACTTTTGTACAATATCTATACGTACCTCCATCTCTTTTATGGTATAGGCAGTCATACGTATCTCTTGGGCAAGTTTTACTTTTGCTGCATCTAGGGAGTCCAAGATGACATTTTTTTGTGCTAGTGTGTATGATTTTCTAGCATCCAGTTTTCCAAACCATGGAAATTTCTGTTTGAACTGTACCGCCTGATACTGCATGGGCTCCAAATCTCTACTCAAAGGATCGCCAAACCGCATATCGTTAATCGTCAATGACAAATCAGGGTTTGCAAATTTTTGAGACAGTAAAATCTTTTCATCCATCGCCGAAATACGATGCTCTATTGTTTGAAGTGAAGGGTGTTTGTTGAGTGCTGTGTGAATGAGTTGATCTATACTCTGTGCCTGAACCATGCACAGTGTCAATGCCATAATAAGTATGTTACGCATCATCTGTCCTTTTGACTTAATAGCAAAGTATAATTGAAATACGTGTATATAGTGTGCACATACTAGTTTTCTATATCGTTGTTTTCTAAAAAAAGCTATTATACTATCTATAACAATATCACTAGATATTAAAATATCTTCAATAAAGGCCCTTATATACGTCGTTTATAGCAATATTTTTGTAAAAAATTAAAAATTTATCATAAAACCTATAGATTTACTTGACAATTAATTTTTTTTTTGTTAGAATACGATTATAAATTAAATGAGCACTTGTAAAAACCCTAGAAATTTACATTTTTGGACAAGGGCATTGTACATTTTTTAGTGATTTGTTGTCTCCCCTATATTGTTAATAAAAAGCTAAAAAGTGTTCAGTGTTAGTAAATCCCTCTAGGGCTCTTAGAGGTGCTGTTTAATTTGCATCATTCTCCCGTCCAAAGGAATCAATATGGCTCAAGTATGTCCCATCTCAACAAGAAGAGTTGATTCCAATATGGTAAGAGTGATTTCTTTCCAAGTTGCGTTATTCACGGTTGTCTTACTTATCACCAAAGAGAGCGTTTTTGCTTTTGTATTGTTGTTTGATTTTTTAATGAGAACACTTAGGCTTCCTCCTTTGAGTCCTTTTCATTTGGTTGCCAAATTTGTTTTAGATGGCTGGGGTGTGGCACCAAAACTGTGTGATGAGTCTCCAAAACGCTTTGCATTGTATTTGGGCTTGCTTACTTCACTGTTTCTTGTTGTCTTTTATGCGGCAGGATTTGCTACATTTGCTACAGCAATTACCATTATACTGTTCATTTGTGCATTACTTGAAACTTTATTCGATTTTTGTATAGGATGTAAGATATACTATGCTATTCAAATTGGAAAAGGTTTTTTAAGCAATGGTAGGAATATCAAATAAAACAATTTATGCTATCGCTGCATTGCATGAGTTAGGCAGAGCAGAAGATGGTACGGTACTCAAAATAAAAGAGATTGCATCACAGGCAAATGTCCCTCAGAACTTTTTAGAGCAGATACTTTTGGAACTTAAAAAACAAGGGTTACTTCTTAGTATTAAGGGTGCACATGGCGGCTATAAGTTGGCACGCCCCTTAAAAGATATAACACTCAAAGATGTGGTCGTTGTGCTTGAAGCAGATATTTTTTCAGATATTGCACAAAAAGACAATCCTGCTCTCAAGCTTTTTTGGAATGACCTTAAAGATGAGGTCGCAAAAGTGTTTGAAGTTTCTTTGTCAGAACTTAAGAACTATGAACTAAAAGCCACACAAACACTGAATTATTCAATATAGGAACAGTAACATATGAACAACCCCATAGATTTTGATTATTATAACACACAGCTTGTGCATACTGTAGGTAACAGAGTAGGACCCATTGCACAAACCATTACGCCATCTGCTGCTTTTGGATACCAAAATGCAGAGGAGGCAGAAGGTATTTTCTCTGCAACGGTTAATAAACCACTCTATGCAAGAGTTGGAAACCCAACAAATGGTAAACTAGAAAGTATTGTAGCCCAACTTGAAGGTGGTTTTGGTGCCATTGCTACCTCTTCTGGCATGGGTGCTATCTCCATGGTATGTACAGCCTTTTTAAATGCAGGAGATACCATTTTGTGTATTGGTGGATTTTTTGGTGGCACATACTCCTTAGTCAATGAAACACTTGCGCGTTTTGGTGTAAATAATAGTTTTTGTGCGGTAGATGACTTTACGCATATAGAAAATACACTTCAATCAGGCGTAAAAATGGTGATGTTTGAATCTGTGGGTAATCCAAGTCTTACATTGCCAGATGTGCAACGCATTATAGATCTTTGTAACAAGTACGAAACCCTAGTGATGATAGATAATACCGCAACCCCAATACTTTTGCGTCCTTTGACGATGGGTGCAGACATAGTTGTACATTCAAGTACGAAAAATATCTCTGGGCATTCCGCAGCACTTGGTGGGGTAGCAGTCTTTAGAGAAGTCAAAAGCGAGGGCGATAAACTTCTCAATGAAAAGTATAAAGATGTACATAAAATCGTCAAAAAAATGGGTAAAAAAGCCTTTATACCCATCTGTAAAAAAAGAGCTATACGTGACTATGGTATGACAGCCAATGCCTTTGGCTCATTTATGACAATGATAGGGCTTGAGACCCTCTCTTTACGTGTGGAACGCATTAACCAAAATGTAGCAAAGGTGGCTGCACTACTTGATGAAAAGTTGCCTGAAGGTGTCAGTGTTAATCATCCATCACTTCTTTCAAGTCCTGATCATGCCCGTTATCTTTCGGATTTTGCACAGGGGTGTGGCCCGCTTCTTAGTATAGACTGTGGTACAAAAGAGCGAGCGTTCAAGTTGCTTAATGCACTTGAACTTGTTATTATGACAGCAAACATAGGTGACAACAGAACACTTGCTTTGCATATGACAAGCACTATCTATTCAGACTTCAATGAAGAAGCACGTAAATTTTTAGGTGTGCATGAAGGGCTTATTAGGGTTTCGGTTGGATTAGAGGATCCTGTGCGTGTAGCAGAAGATTTTATACAAGCAGCATATGCTATTTAATTTTATATATCTCCGATATAGTCTGTTTGCACTTCTTTTTACTGCTTTTGTTTTTGCTAAGGCAGAAGAAGATGGCTTGGCATATTTAAATACTTTACGTCAACATACAGGGCTGATTGCTTTGCATCGTAATGCGTTACTTTCCAAAGCAGCCTATGCGCATGCTATGTACTTGATTGCACATCAGAAAACAGGACATTATGAAAATAAATATCAACGTTACTATACAGGTAAGACACCTGCACAACGGGTATTGAAAGCAGGGTATGGCTCTGCTGTTGTGATGGAAAATGTTTCTACCAATACCTTGTGTGACATATCTTCTATCGATACGCTTTTTTCTGCTATTTATCATCGCTTTGTGTTTTTAGATTTCGATAAAAATGACATAGGCATAGGTGTTGCTACTTCAAAGAAAAAAAAGGGTGTCACTAAAGCCTATGTCTATGACTTGGGCACGTCAGGTTTAGTCAAACTCTGTAAGCATGACTATAGGCTTAAAAATGGGATGTACTATATCAAAGGTGTATGTAACAATGCACAAAAGATGATACCTCAAGCTATTTTTGATAAAGAAATATCATTGATTGGACTGCAAAACAGTAAAATGGTACGCTATCCTTATGATGGGCAAAAAGAAGTTCCTCCTGCATTCTACGATGAATCTCCCGATCCTCTGCCAAAATATGATGTGAGTGGTTTTCCTGTCTCTGTATCGTTCAATCCTAACTTTGTGTCTGAGGTGAAGTTCAAATCGTTTCGATTGTATGATGAAGAGGGATATGAGATACGAAAAACCAAAATATTGCAAAAAAAGAGTGATCCAAACCATAGGTTAAGCAGATTTGAGTTTGCGTTGATGCCTTTGGCTAGACTAGAGTTTTCGCATACCTACAAAGCAGTATTTGAAGCAGAGGTAGATGGTGAAAATGTATATACATCGTGGAGATTTACAACACAGACTTTTAGGGAGAAGTTATATAGAGTCTCAAAAAATCATGCAACATTGACAGTAAATGCAGGAGAGAGTATTGTGCTTTATATGGCACCCAATCATCGTAAAGATTTACTAAAAAACTATAGGTTACAAGGCAAGGCAAAAGCTACTTTTTTAGATCAAAATACGCTCAAGATAGATTTTCCAAAAAGTAGTTCTGTCTCAAAAGTTATTCTTTTGTTTGGTGATAAAAGAGAGGTAACATTTAAAGTGGAAGCGTCGCTTTAAGTCCATAAAAGGTTGAACGTAACTGCATCATGCTTTTTGCAGCAAACTGTTCTATAAAACTTTCCAGTTTGTCTTTCTCTTTCCATTCAGGTTTTTTCACTTTCGCGAGCTTGATTAAATCATTTTTGGCTGTACGCATAATGCCTATTTCATCTATGAGTCCTGCTTCTTTTGCACGTTTGGCAGAGAAGATATGTGCATCTGCATAGATTTTAGCTTTCTTCACCTCTAAACCTCTTGCCTCTGCCACATCTGAGACAAAGAGATTATAGGTGTCCTTGGTAAGTGTTTCAAGCTCTTCACGCTCTTGGGGTGTCCACTCTCTTGTAGGTGTTCCTGCTTCTTTGTAGGTACCTTGTTTGACTATTTGTGTTTTCACGCCTATTGTATGCATAAGTTCTTCGACATTGGCACTCTCCATAATCACCCCGATAGACCCTACAATAGCACCAGGATTGGCGATGATTTTGTTCGCATAAATGGAGCTATAGTAACTGCCACTTGCCATGATGCCTGAGGCATAAGCAACGACAGGTTTATGTTTTTTGAGTTCTTTTATCGCATAGGCTATCTCTATAGAAGGAGGGACAGCACCCCCAGGTGAGTCCACATTGAGCAGTACACCTTTGATATTTTTGTCTTTTTGTGCCTCTTTTATCTCCTGGAGTATGGCATCTGCTGACATAATAGGACCTGTTAGTTTTATCTCTTGCAGGTTCGCTGTTTTGAGTTGTGTACCAGACGATGGCATGAGTACCACAAAGACGATGAGCAAAAAAAGCATCCCCATAAAGTGCTGACCTATCCACTTGATAGCATTTCCTATAGCTTTAAACATATTGTTCTCCTTCAATATAAAGTGCTGAAACCTCTTTGGTATGCAAGATACTCCACAGTGCTATCTCTTCAGGACGTTTAGGTGCTTCTCTGAGTGTCACAATGGCAAAATCTGCTGCTTTTCCTAACTCTATTTTACCACACTCTAGTCCCAATACATCTGATGCATCTGAAGTGACAGTGCGAAGCAAACGCAATGCCAAATCATTGATAGGAGCTTGATGGTGTAACATGAGCGCAGCTCTCAGCTCATCAAAAATATTGAGTGAGTCATTAGAGCTTAGCCCATCTGTTGCTAGCGTAAATGGAAGTTTAAGATTTTCTATGGGTAGTCTTCCACAACCCAAATATCGGTTACTTCGTGGACAGTGGGCGATGCTATGTCCCTTTTGTGCCAAATAGTCCAACTCAACCTGGTTTGCCTGTACACAGTGAGTAAAGTGTGTAGGGTAGGTGTCAAAGGCATACATAAACTCTTGTATGTTGTTCACGGGTGTTTCTGTGTTAAAGTATTTTTTAAAGAAGCTTTTAAACTCTCCCTCTCCATGCTCCAACCACGCTCTTTCTGCTTGTGACTCTAAAAAATGTGCGCTGAGTGGAAGTTTGTACTCTTTTGCAACATTGACAGCCTTTTGCAGGATAATGGGATGCACAGAGTAGGGTGAGTGAATAGCAATTGCTGGTATGATACGTGATGAGGCTTCGCAAGACATGGAAGCTTTTACACGCTCCATGAAATCACCATAGAGCATATCTGCATATTGAGCATTTGAGCCTATAAGTTCATTAAAAAAGACTACACGTTGAGGTGTTTTTTCACACACTTCAAGCTCGTTACCAAAGCTTGAGATGGCACCAAATGTGGTGATACCAGAACGCATCATCGCTTCACATTCAGCCATCATAACACTGTTATCACATTCACCGACGAGGTCATCTCTATGCTCTATAACGGAGTCCAACCACGGCATAAACGAACCATACTTGAGTGAGGTTTTGTTGGATGAAAAT
>Ga0256829_1003639_pt1 | contig 10530 bp, 10 predicted proteins | sample 131447metaG_FD_185979 | JGI IMG/M metagenome (GOLD analysis project Ga0256829, IMG submission 185979) | Hydrothermal vent microbial communities from Lau Basin, Pacific Ocean - 131-447 | ecosystem: Environmental > Aquatic > Marine > Hydrothermal vents | place: Pacific Ocean: Lau Basin | collected...
CCCAAATATCGTGGTCAATCATGTCTCTACCGAACTCAGTACCAAATAGTTGATAGAGTTCTCGTTTTGACTTACCTATGTGTGGAATAACCTGTTCTCTATCCTCATCTGGTTTGTCTGGTTCTAACCCAAACGCGGCAATTACACCTGCTTTTACTGGTTGTGCAAAAGAGATTACATCTAACATGTGGTGTTTTGCTAAATAATCGGCAATAGTGTCTTTTCCACTTCTTGCTTTTCCTGTTAACCCAATAATCATGCTGTCTCCTTTACGTTAAATGTTCGTAGTAATATCTCGTCAGGGCATATCCAGTCGCCGTTCCAAGGGAAATCGTTTAAATACCACTTCCAGTTTTTCTGGTGTATGCATACACCAGGTAAGGCATTTAGCCTGTCTTTTGTTGTCACTGTTTCATAACCAGCGGTTGTTATTCGTAGTTTATCTTCCCCATTAATGTTTCCATATGATGCTATTTCATTGTCATGCAGTAACAATAATGCTGTTTTTACCCCACTAGGTTCTTTTATAACCACTACCTTTGTGTTACTTCTTATGAATGGGCGTTTTTCTATTAACGCATTAGCTGCGTCTATTGATATTTGTCGCATAGTTGAATACCTACTAGTTATTTTTTAGTGTTTCCAAAAGAGAGTTCATCGCTGATTGCTTACCTTCGAGCTTTTTATACACATCTATTTCGTATGTGTCTTTGGCTGCAATTTGAATTATGCGCGTCTTTTGTTTTTGACCATTACGGTATATACGAGCGTTCATTTGTTCGTAGTGCTCTAGGTTAAAAGTAGGGGACGACCAAATAAGGGTGTCCCCATAGGTTAAAGTAAGCCCATGCCCAGCAGACTGAGGATGGGCGAAGATTACATCTAGTTTACCTGCTTGGAATGCATCGACCACTTCTGTGCGTTTCTGTACGGCCACAGAGCCATCAATAACTCCATAAGATAAACCAGCTTTTTCTGCCAACTCAATGAGTTGGTCTCTTTGATGAGTCCATAAAAACGCAACAACTGCTTTTCGTGATTCTTCAACCAACGAAATAACGAGATTAGCGCGTTCAGTATGGACAACATGTGCATCGCCATTAGCATCATAGACTTTTCCTGAAGTAAATTGGAGTAGTTTATTTGCCAATACTCCTGCACTTACTGCATCAATATCACCACTGTCTAATTCCAAGACTGCTTGGTTCTTGAATTGGCTATATTGCTTCATCAAGCTTGGAGGTAAGGCTATCTCCATTGTCTGTATAGTTAGTGGTGGAATATCAATACACTCATCAAATTTGTGACGGATAGATTTACTTTTCATTCTGTCTGCAATAAACATTTGAGCATCCGGTTTATCTGTCCACTTAACTGCACCTGGTACTCCTGGTACAGGTGATGGAGTACATACTTGTGATTGAAAAGCAAAAAATTGTGTTCCAAATGTGTCGCCATCATCTATCACTAGCATTTGGTGCCAAATATCGACTGCTCCATTTGGTGTAGGTGTGCCTGTCATTGCTGTTCTGTATTTGAATTTATTGCGAAGCTTTCGTAGTGCTTTGCTTCGCGCGCTAGTTCTATTCTTGAATGCAGTAGACTCATCTATCACTATGTCTGTAAATCCGTCTAACAAATGGCTGTTCTTCTCTAGCCATTTGATGCCGTCATGGTTCATAATCACTATGTCAGCGCCTGATAAAAACGCTGCTTCGCGTTTCTTTCCAGCTAACGCTATTGCGTAAGTGGCATCAGGAATAAACTTCTCAATGTCATTGCCCCATGCCGACTGTAGAATTGACTTAGTAGCAAGCACCAATAGTCTTTTGCTGTCAGGTCGTCTGTTCCAAACTGCTAAGGCTGTAATTGTCTTTCCGACCCCAGGTGATGAAGCGTTAAAGAATCCTGTGCATTGTAGGTTCTTTTCTACTGTTTCGTTTTGGTGTTGCATTAATTGTAGTTTTTCTTCGTACTTCATGGTGTATCTCTCTAATTAAAGGGGTTTTTATAATTATTAGTTATAAAAACCCCCTCATAAAGAGGGGGTATAGGCTAATTATTAAGCTGCGTTTGGTAGTGCTTTACCTGATACTGCTGCATAGTCCTCTAGCGCTTTATCAAACACTTCTTTGTTCTGCTGATACCCGATAAACTTAGGGTCGAACACATACCAAGAGCCTTTTGAATTAGCACGTTTGAGTGTTCCTAGTTCCCATACGCTTAGGAATCGTTGTGGCGCACCAGTCATTTGTATTTGTGAGTTCCAGTTATCTGAAACTCCAAGACCTGTGCCTGTCATTGGTACAATTGCTTGACCAACAATTTCTGATGCATCATCATTTAACAGAAGTAGATAGTGGGTTGCTGTTTCCGCAATATCATGCATTGATGGGTCTAGTCCAGAATCGGTCATATATTGCTGTGCAGCTTCTTTTGAATCGAACTCTGCTACTTTACCGCCGCCTGCTTCACGTTTTAGCCATAGTACAAACTGTTTTTTGTAAAACAGATTCATACATTTAACTGACTTTACTGCTTCTCCAGTGACAGTGTTAGCAATCATTCCTGCTTTTGCACCCTCAATGTACTTAGCATTATCTTCTTGTAGTTCAGGAGACAATGCTTGTAGCACTTTAAGCATTGGGATTTTCAAATCGTCTGCAGTGACATTTTCATTCCCTGCTTGTGGTGCTTTTTCGGCAAAAGATGGTAGTTGTTGAGAGATATGTGCTGGTAGTTTTGACATAGCTATTTCCTTTTTATAGTTGATAGAGTTAATGTTTAAATAGTTACCATACTTTGACATATAGTAACGGCCATTATACCTATTAGGTATAATCTAGTCTACGCTATTAGCGTAATATGGTGTGTCAAACGGGTTATTTTCGTGTCCATAATTTGCAGGGTCTTTTAACCAATCCTGTAGGTATTTTGGATACCCATCTAATGAAATAGGTGGTGCAAATGTATTCAAATCTGCATTTAACATTTTTGCTACACGCCGCTCGAAATTCGGCAAGAAGGCCAGTGCTTGTTGCCGTGTATATGTTTGCTCCAAGTTAGTTCTGTATGGTTGGTCTAGATATAGAAACTCAACCCGTACAAACTCTAACTCTGGGTAAATCATAAACGCCATTATCGCGTATAGAATACCTTGTTGCTGGTGTTTCATCTCATTGCCAAACTTGCGTCCGGTCTTCCAATCAATGATATGAGCGGATGTGCCTTCTAACACGAATACATCTAACTTACCTCTAAGCCATGCGTTTTCTGCCCCCCAAGGTACTTTGTTCCAGTCTTTGTCAAACGCCCATTCGTCCTCGCATATGACTTGTTGTCCATCTGCGTACATTCCGCGGAGTTCTTGAAGTTCTGGCATCCATGCTTGGATTTTAGCGTCCGTAGGTAGGTCATTAGTTTGCATCGTGATGTAGTGTTCGCATTCATCGTGAATTTTACTTCCTCTTTTTGCTGCTGGGCCTGACAGCCCTCTATGTCCTAGTCGTTGCTCAACAAAGTACTTATATGGGCATTGCTCAAATGTCATTAGTGCTGAGAACGACCAGCGTCCTGATGGTTTAGGTATTTCCTGCTTTTCTACAAAGTCAGGAAGTGTAAATGCTGTACTCATAGTTTGTTTACTCTTGGCGTTAATGCTTCTTGTAATGTTTCTGTTGCAGTTATAATTCCATCTGCTTTGTGTGCTACTGAATACAGCACTTTGTTATAGGATAGTAATGCACTGCACATGTGTTTTGTTGCTGTTTGTTTTGTGCCTTTGTTGTAATAAAAATAATCGCGCAGGTATTCTTTATATCTACGCTTCAAGTTGGAATTATTGATTAGGAAGCTTATAACGCCTGGTATATTCTCCATGTTAATTACATTTAATAAGGCTTCCGTTGTATGTTCTGGTTTTACTGCGTCTTCTTTTCTTAGTAAATCGCTTCCACTCAATTTAATCATTGTTGTTACTGAGTCCATAAAGTATTTTATTTTTTTTCGCATGTCGTTGTATATTGCGTCTGTTGTTAACCCCATTGCATATTGGGCTATTGGTTCTTTGTAATCGCAGTCTTTTATGCTTACTTCTGTGTCGTCTGATTTATATGCAAAGCCGTTCAACTCATATGTAATGTCTGCGTCTTTAATTACTGCTAATTCTGGTAATCCAGACAGTTTAATATACACTATCTCTTTTTTATAACTAACAGCATGTGTAAGTAGGCGTGATGGTACATTTTGGTTACTTGTTAGTGGATAATACCTGTGTAGTACCTCTTTTGGGCCATCCCATCTATCTACATGCTTCCCTATTACTGTTGTGTATTCATATAGTGCTGGTGTTACTTTTACGATACAACCGTGTTTTTTCTGTATTACATACAGCATTAATTTGTCATTGAAGTAGATATATAATGACCTGTCATCCATTGACGCAGAAATTACCACTGACAAATAATATCTATTAATTTGTGCTTTTGACTGCCCTAGGAATAATAATGTATTGCTTAGCTCATTGTGCCTAAGAACACTATACTTATCCATAAAGTTTTTTAGTATTGCGTGTAATTTATTATTTGGCGCATGTATATTAGACATTGTTGGTTTTGAGTGCATAAATAGGTTCAATACAGCATCTTTTGTGTAGTCTGTATATATTAGTTTTTGTGTTTTCATTCTCTATACCTCATAATTTAGTTTAGTAGTTAACGCACACTTAGACAAATACTTATGCATCAATTCCTTTCTATATTCGTTTTTAATTGCTTGTGGGCTTCTTCCATGGTTAATGCCTATTTTTATCTTTATATGTAATGGAATAGGCTCTTTTTTTGAACGATATGCGTCTAGCTCTTTGCTTGCTGTTTCGGTTGACATAATCAATGCTGTTGTATAAGCAGCGTTAAGCTCTTTTTGTACTTTTTTAGCCACTGCTTTATAATCTTCGTCCGATATAGTGACTAGTTCTGACAAATTTAATGGTTGCCCATATCTGAACTTTGTGTCTGTTGTAATCGCCATTAACTTACCGTTGTGTGGGATAAACGCAATGTATTTACTCGGTATTGGTTTTACACCGTACACCACGCGTTGGAGGTGTGCCGTAATCTCTATTGCTGGTATGCCTAGTGTGTTTAGGGCATTTACAATATCCATTCGGAAGTAATGCTGTAAGTTGTTAAACTTAGAAGTTATATGTATTACATCTGTTTCGTCTATATATAATAGTTGATACACTAGTTGTATCGTTTTATTTGGCTTTAGCCATTTAATGCGTAACCCATTACCTAACTTAAAATCACCATGTTTAGAACGTTTAATGTACTCTTTTGCTTTTTTAAATGTGTGTAACATACTCAACCTCGTTAGCGTTTGGGATAATGCCATTGTTTATATCAAAAGCACCAATCATTTGTATTTCTACATGTCCAGTTGCGTATTCGTTATAGTTATCGCGTAACATAACTCTTCGCATTTGCGTTAACATTGTCTGTGTTACTCCCTGTAAGCTATAACTACTTACAGCCCCTATTACTTCTTTTATTGCCCTAGCGGCTGTGCTATTATCACTCATCAATGTATCTTTTACCTCGTTTTTATCTAGCAATAAAAGTAAGCTAATTTTTGCCTTTAGTTCACTCAACATATCCTTTAGTATTTTTCTTCCTTCTTTTGAGTTTTTATCAATCACGGGTATTTTATAGGCGTTCTCCTCTAAGCATATTGTTTTTGCGTTTTCGTTATCAGTAAAACGCATTGTGCTATTTTTTTGTTCGTGATAATGGTATGTGAACAATCTTCCTTCTTTATCCATTCCTAGTTTTCCTATAATCATTGGATAGAAGTACTGCTTAAAGATTGCATCCATTTTATTATTATGTTGAATATGTGGGATTCCTAATAATGGTTTTAGGTTGTTATAGCTATAATCTACCGGTGATACATATAAAATTCCTGTTTTTGTATCTAAGTATGAAGTTTTTTTTGTGTGAATATATCTACCACCTATATATATTACGTGTGCACTATTTTTGTTATGTTCTATTGAGCCTGGGTTTATTTTCATTGTCTATTACTCCTTAAATGTTAGGTTCACGCGCTCACCAAAAGGTGTATGCTCATTACTGTTCGGTAAACATGCCCACACTGTGTCATATTTCTCTTTATCTGGCGTTGGGCCATATAAATCAGTTAGCATCACAATTACATCTGGTGACTTCTGGTTATCCTCTACCCAATCGAACACAGGGCGAAAATCTGTTCCACCTCCGCCATGCATCTCCATTGAGATGTCAAACGCTGATGGTTCATCAAACTCATCTACATGTGACACGCTTGAATCGAAGTAGACAACAGAAACACTAGATGGTCTTGCATCTTCTACAATCTGCTTAACTTCTGATACGAACAATGATAATTCACGCTGTGAGATAGACACTGACATATCTACGCCTACCACAACTTCGCCCATTCCGTTATCTGATTTCATAGCTGGCATATACATTTCGCTACCGATATAGCGACGGTTTGGTACTGCCCACGAGTAATCATTTTTGGCGGGGCGTGTCATGTACTTGCGTAGCATGTCTTGCCAAGGTGTTGTTACATTGATTAGTTTATCTACGAGTCGTTGCATAGCGCCGGGTAATTTACCTTGCATCTTTGCAGCTTGCGCAGCAGATGTAGCAAGTTCTTTAATGCGTTGTTCTTCTGCAGTAATTTGGTCTTGTGGTAATGTTGAGTTAGCGTTTGTTCCAGTAGTTTCAGTTTCACCATCCCTAGGTGTACCGTTATTACCGAATGTCCCTAAAACACAAACTTCGCCCGGTTGTTGGTCATAGTCTATGTTTGGTAGTTTGGAGTAAACTTCCTCCGCTGACATATTGGTATATTGTTTGTCATGTAATCCGCCATTTGGTAACGTAAAGCCTTCCTCTAATAAGAGGTCATTTATTGCATAGTCCGCAGCAACATCAAATTTTCGTTGTTCGTGCCCTTGGATTCGTATGTGGTGCATTCCTAGAATGTGCATAGCTTCGTGAGCAAGTACACCAATTACTTCTTCGATGGATAGAGATTTTGTGTATTCTGGGTTTACAAGAATCCATTTCCCGTCGGTTGCCATAGTTGGTACTTGTTCCGTTATTTTGAACCTTGTTGACAGTACTACTTGCGCGAAAAATGGGTGTTTTAGCAAAAGCTGAGTTTTAGCTTTTGCCAAGATATTTTTGGTTTTTCTTGGCATTGCTATCTCTCCTATACTTAGTAGTTATAATAGTTAGATGAAAAGGGACTTATTTTTGGCTGCCCAATCCATGATTGGCTTTTCTTTATATAGCGTTGGTGTCTTTTCTAAGGCATACTTGATACCCATTACCCCATATTCTGGTGACAATTTGTCTTGTAAAAAGGCTACTGCGTGCTTAACATTCTTGTTATTCATATGATGCCCAACTGCTGTGGCTAGTGCATAGCAAACGGCTGGGTCTGTATCATCGAACTCTACTTTTTCTCCTTTCATAATCTTATTAATATCAGGAAGTTGTGAGTACAATGTCAAGTAGGTCTTGAAGTCGATGGCGACAGCTTCGCCAATAGCACCTTGAATGAATGGCATTACTTCATCAATAGAGTTGGTTGCTTTCATCCACTTATCAACAAATGACCATGAGCGTGGAGTGGCAAATGCTTTTTCATCTGTTGCTGGGTCAAACTGATACAGGTTCTCTGGCTTGAAGTTAATATAAGCGATTAATTGTGGTTCTACATTGTTTTGTGCTGCCCACTTTTTCCAGTCATCCACTGACACTTCAATTTGCATGTGCATAGCAAAACGATTTCGTAGTGGAGTTGGCATTCTGTTTGTTACACCACGGTCTGTGTCTAAGTTGCCTGCACCAATACAAATCCATTCGTCTGGTAACTTGTAATCACCTAATTGACGGTCAAGAATTAGTTGGTATAGAGCAGCTTGAACGCTTGGTGGAGCTGAGTTCATTTCATCTAAGAACAAGATGCCTTTTCCAGAAGTAGGTAAGAAGTCTGGCGTAGCCCATGTAGTTTGTTTGGTCACTGGGTCGATTGTTGGAATGCCGCGTAAATCTACTGGGTCCATTTGTGATGCGCGGACATCAATAACATCAATACCTAGATTGCTTGCGGCTTTGCGTACCGAGTCTGATTTACCGATTCCGGGTGACCCCCAGATGAAGATTGGTTGTTTGGCTTTGTAGGCGGTTTGGATTTTTTCAATTGCTGAGAAAGGTGTAGTTTTTAACATAGTATTTACTCCTATTTAAACTTAGTAGTTATAAAAATGTTGCGTATCGTGCAGCCGCCGGTTAATGCCTATACTGGGGGAGTACTTATATGGAGGATTCCTACATGGAAAAGGTATATCATTAACTGCAGAGGTTATACATTAACGATTATACCTATCACTCACTGCTTACTTCGGTATAATCGCTGCCTTCACGTCGTCGTGGAAGAACTATTACTTGATGTTATGGTAGTATTCGTCTACACCGCCTTCTGCTTCTAGTGGAATGCCAGTAAACCAGTCAGGTGATGTTGACATGATTTGTTTAACCTCCTCGTATGTTTTATCTGCTTTATCTTCTTCAATAATGAACCATAACTCATCGTGAACTGCGCAGACTGGTTCTAGACCTAATTTTTCTTTAATCTGTGTTATTTGCCAAGCAATCACATCTCTAGCAATGGATTGTGTGATGTTCTGGACAAGCTTACCTCCATAGATATAAGCTCTGTCTCTTTCATCACCATAAACCATTCCATTCTTAGATGGGTCTTCGCTGTCGGTGTGGTAATGCAGGTTATCATATAACAGATACATACCATTTGGTTTCTTAACTGCTTGATACAGATAAGTTATACCTGTTCGTTTGTCTGTATACGAAAACTGTGGGTTATTTGCCATTTCGATTAGTAGCTCTTGAGCCAATGCCCATGCTTGTGCTACTTTGAAGTTGGCAGTTCTGTACACGTTTACGATTTCTTGTGCGCGTTCCTCTGTCAACTTTACGCCATATACAATTTCTGCTACATTACGGAATGATTTTGCGCCTGCCTGGAAGCCAAGCGACAACACCGCTGCTTTTGCTTCTTGGCGTTGGTCTTTTGTTACTTCCTCTAGTGGGACTGAGAACAAGTCGGTTGCAAAGGCCTTATATGGGTCAATTTTATCTTTGAACGCATTAATAACAGGTTCATTCCCAGTTAACCAGGCTAATACACGCACTTCAATTTGTGACAAATCACAAACTACATACTTATAACCTTTTGGTGCGTGTAATGATTCTCTTAACTTAGAGCCACGACCCATATTCTGAATGTTTAGCTTCTGGCCACCTGACCATCTATGTGTTGCACGAGCACCTGCATAATTTAGGAATGCTGGTAAATAACCAAGCGTGTTCATGCAATCAATGTAACGCTGTGCTCGTGTTTCTGTGATTGTGGACTTCACTGCTAATCGTGCTTCGCATAGTTCTCGTGCAATTGGGTCTTGCATTAACTCAACAAACCCTTTGTCTTTTTTCGAGAACGCATATGTTTCTTTTCCTGTCTGTTTGCTTATCTTTACTGGTGGGGTAATCCCATATGAACGCAATAAATCAGCGAATTTTTGGTTTGACATAAGTGCTTCGCGTGTAAACTTTTGGATATAGGCGCTTTTTTTGTTTTGTTCTTCTTCTATCGCTAGCTGTAATGTGTTTATGTCAGCACGTAGTCGTTTGTTATATGCCATCTTTATTGTCATATCCATGATAGATAGTTCATCATCTGGTATTAATGGCAACATAACTTTGTACAATTCCCGCATAACATACACATCGTTATTGCAGTAACCAGCCATTATTTTTTCTTGGTCTGGCGTTAGTACCTTAACATCTTTGAAATTAGCTAACTCTTTGCCTTTACGTTTTGTTTTGTCATTTGGAAAGAAGGCTTTTGATAATGCATCTAGTGATGCGCTACCTGGCACTAATACTCTACCCATTAACATTGTGTCTCTGTACTCTTCCGGCTTAATGCCGAACTTCCAGAATAGGATAGATGCATCAAAATGCATGTTATGACATACAAGGATAGTCTCATTCCAATTAACATTGGTTAGAAATTCACTAACCTTTTCTGCTGTTACCCACTGTGGTGTTTCACCATCATAGGCATAACTTAATCCTTGAATGTAAAATTTTTCATGGAAAATGTACTCCATGTAAGTTAATTGGGTTAATGAGTACTTTGTTCCATAATGTGTTTCAAAATCAAGAAATAGTGTTCTCATTTATCTTCCTCTGGTGTGTACAATGGGATTATCAGTGCTTTACTATCTAGTTGTTGTTCTATTTGTTTGAACTCTTGATAAGAGACTTCAAATGGGATATGTAAGTCCGATAAAAAATGATAGTATTTTATGGTGTTGTCGTATTTGTCTGTGTTCGGGTTATCAAAAAATGGGACAAATACTAATAACAAGAGTACATCGTTGTTGCTACT
>Ga0256829_1003640_pt1 | contig 10530 bp, 8 predicted proteins | sample 131447metaG_FD_185979 | JGI IMG/M metagenome (GOLD analysis project Ga0256829, IMG submission 185979) | Hydrothermal vent microbial communities from Lau Basin, Pacific Ocean - 131-447 | ecosystem: Environmental > Aquatic > Marine > Hydrothermal vents | place: Pacific Ocean: Lau Basin | collected...
GATTTACCCTGCATCAGTGGAAAAAGACGATCCGCTGGCTTGATGAACTCACCGCTGAAGCTTGCATGAGCAAGATTACATGCTAAATTCGTGGGGATCCCTCAGTTTTAAAGTGTATTTTTTCTGTACACTACCACGATACTCAAAGATGTAAAATCATCATTCGCTCAGTCCTTTACATACTTGTGTTTGCTCACCCAGATATTTTGGGGCTTTGTTTTTGATACGGGTTGAAACTTTTAACCTTTTAAAAGTGCATATTTAAAAAGCGCTAATAGGTAGTGTTTAAGCACAGTAAACAAAACATTGAATTATCGAAGTAGTGATATATAGTTTTATAAGCATATTTATGAATGGATTCAAAAATGGAGCTAGAACAACGGTTCTGGATGCTCGAACTTGTAGCGTTTTGGGAAGGGCAGGTTAACAGTAAACCGCTAATGCAGGCGTTTGGTCTTAGTCGTCAAAGCGTTAGCAAGGTAATACATCAATATTTAGAACAGTATCCTCATTCGTTACAGTATGTCGCGAGCAAGAAGTCTCACCAAATTACTTCAAGCTTTACCCCTCGATATATAAACCAAACGGTAGATGAATATTTTGATTGGTTAGAATTCAGTAAATTACCAACGTTTCCTATACGGCATCAGCAGTCATCGCAATACCGTATTGAGCCTCTCTCTCGTTATGTATCGCCTACTGTGATGCGCCCATTGCTCAAAGCAGTAAAAGAACAAACCGCAGTTGACTGCGAGTATCTTTCAGTCGCAAGTAGCGACCCAACAGGTCGGTTACTTTATCCTCACACTTTTGTGAAAAGCGCTAATCGCTGGCATGTGCGTGCTTATTGTGCGCTAAGGCAACAATATCTAGATTTTGTGTTAAGTCGTTTTCAAACTGTTGATTACGATGGTGCTAAAGCTAGTCACACGCAGAAACACGACGCACATTGGAATACCTCAGTTAGTTTAGTGTTTGCACCAGATCCCCGTCTTAACAAAGAACAAAAGCAAGTATTAGAAAACGACTATGGAATGGAAAACGGCCAGCTTATCTGTGATACCCGTGCAGCGTTGGTCAAATATACCCTCGACGATTTGCAAATAAAAACCAAAATGCTTGAAGCTGATCCGCAAGCGCAGCAGCTTATATGTGTAAATTACAGTGACATAAAACAATGGCTATACGACTAGCCTAGGCGTAAAAAGCCGGTTAAGTGTCAACTTACTTTACCTGTTAAAAACGCCAGTATTGTTAAGGAATAAAAAGCTCGGCAAAGTTTGCATTAACGCCGAAACAACCACGGACAAGGTAAGAGTATGGAACAGTTTTCTCCAACCGACATGAAAGCCATATTGCACTCTAAAAGAGCCAATATGTTCTATCTTGAATACTGCCGTGTGATGCAAAAAGACGGGAGAGTGCTTTATCTAACCGAAGAGAAAAAAGAAAACCTCTACTACAACATTCCCATTGCTAACACCACGGTGCTGCTTCTTGGTACAGGCACCTCGATTACCCAAGCCGCCATGAGAATGCTCTCTCAAGCTGGAGTGCTGGTTGGTTTTTGTGGGGGCGGTGGTACACCATTGCATATGGCAACAGAAGTTGAATGGCTTACGCCGCAAAGTGAATACAGGCCCACCGAATACCTACATGGTTGGCTGCAATTTTGGTTTGACGACGAAAAACGCCTAACTGCCGCCAAGCAGTTTCAACAATCGCGCATTACCTATTTAGAAAAAGTATGGCAAAGCGACAAAGACCTAAAGAATGAAGGTTTTTTGTTTGGTGATAAAAGCATTCAATTAGCCTTATCTACGTTTGATAAACGCACCCAAAGTGCTACCAAAGCGTCTGACTTAATGCTCACCGAGGCCCAATTAACCAAAACACTATACAAGTATGCGGCAAATGCAGTGAACATTGAAAACTTTACTCGTCAACATGCTAGTACAGATAAAGCCAACGACTTTTTAAATCACGGCAATTACCTTGCCTACGGTTTAGCCGCCAGTTGTTTATGGGTATTGGGTATTCCACACGGTTTTGCGGTGATGCACGGAAAAACCAGAAGGGGGGCTTTGGTGTTCGACGTGGCAGACCTAATTAAAGACGCGATTGTTTTACCTTGGGCATTTGTTTGCGCCAAAGAAAACGCCACCGAACAAGAGTTTCGTCAGCAAATACTGCAAAAGTTTACCGACCATAAATCCTTAGATTTTATGTTCGATTCAGTGAAAAACTTAGCACTACAAGATTACTCCGAACAAGACGTTGAGGAGAAAAATCTATGATGGTCACCTTTGTTAGCCAGTGTGAAAAGAATGCGCTTAAGAAGACTCGGCGGGTACTCGATGCCTTTGCCAATCGCATTGGCGACAACACGTGGCAAACGCTGATCACGGAAGATGGCTTACTCACCGTTAAAAAAATGCTGCGCAAAACTGCTAGTAAAAACACTGCTGTAAGCTGCCACTGGATACGTTCAAGATCAAGAAGTCAGTTTCTGTGGGTGGTGGGTAGTCGGAGGAAGTTTAACGAAGAAGGGGTAGTTGCAGTTAACAGAACAAATAGGAATTTGTTGCAGAGCGAAATAGAGAACGACTGGCATTATTTACCCCTAATCAAAAGTCTAACGGCCATTGCCGCATTGCTGCACGACTGGGGAAAAGCAACCGAATTATTTCAAGAAAAACTCGACCCTAAAAACAAAGTTGGTTTTAAAGGTGATCCTATTCGCCACGAATGGATTTCACTCCTGTTACTAAATGCTCTGATTCAAACGACGGACTCGAGCTCAGATGAAGCATGGTTGACAAAATTAGGTTGTGGTGAACTTAATGAAGACTTGTTAAAACAAAAGGTAAAAGAAGCTCAAACAAAGCCTCTGAGCGATTTACCTCCTATTGCTAAATTAGTCGCTTGGTTGATTGTTTCTCATCATCGTTTACCTCTACCACATAAAGACAGTTGTGGAGAATATACCGCTGAATCCGCGGTTTCGCTTGATGTAATGCTGAACCGAATTACGAAAGAGTGGGGATATGAAAATCGCTTTGATGACAATGAATACCAAGAACGAATTTCCCGCTGTTTTAATTTTCCAAAAGGATTATTAAGTAATTCTAAACAATGGCTTGACCAAATTGAAAGGTGGTCTAAGCGCTTGTTGATGAACCAAGCGCATGCTATTCAATCAATACAAGATGGCAGTTATCGCTTGGTTATTAATCATGCCCGTTTGTGCTTGATGTTGGGCGATCATTATTATTCATCTCAACAAGCAGACAAAAAATGGCGGAACACAACTGGATTATTCGCTAACACAGATAGAGCAACTAACACCTTAAAACAAAAGCTCGATGAGCATTTAGTTGGCGTAGCGAAAAACGCTTTGCAAACAGCGCACTTATTACCTGCCTTTGAGCAGGAACCACCATTAACACAAGATATCAACAGCCTCAGAAAACGAAGCCCGAAGAAATTTGAATGGCAAGACAAAGCAGTAGATAAAATTGCATTATGGACAAAAGAGTTTACTAAGCAAAGCCAACGTAAACACGGCTTTTTTACAGTAAATATGGCAAGTACCGGTTGCGGTAAAACCTTTGCGAATGCCAAGGTTATGCGAGCATTATCAGATGATAGTAAAAGCTTACGTTTTATTTTGGCGCTTGGTCTACGTACCTTAACCTTACAAACGGGTGATGAATACCGCGAACGGGTAGGGTTAGATAATAGCGAGCTTGCCGTATTAATTGGCTCTCGCGCTGTTATGGAGTTGCACCAACAAACTATAACAGATCAACAATCTCAGAGTTTCGAAAATACGGGATCTTTATCACAAAAACCTTTGTTAGATGAAGAGTTAGACTACGATTGTGCTATTCCTGAACAAAAATTAAGCACGGTGTTAACGTGTGATCGAGACAAACATTTTCTATATGCACCAGTACTAGCATGTACGATTGATCACTTAATGGCTGCTACTGAAACAAAAAGGGGTGGGCGCTATATCTTACCAACATTACGTCTAATGTCGTCTGATTTAGTCATCGATGAAATTGATGACTTTACCGGAGACGACCTGATTGCTATCGGCCGCCTAATACATCTGGCTGGAATGTTAGGGCGTAAGGTAATGATTTCCTCTGCAACCATACCGCCGTATTTAGCTGAGGGCTATTTCAAGGCTTACCGCGATGGTTGGCAGCTCTTTTGTAAAACACGAGACGCGAGCAGTGTAATTGGTTGTGCGTGGATAGACGAATTTTCAACTCAAGTTACCAGCAATAATTTTGCACATACCGAACAAGACAATAATGATGCTAAGGCTATAGGTCAGTATCGTCTCGATCATGCTCAATTTATTGAAAAAAGAGTAACCAAATTGCGTCAACAGCTACCTAAGCGCAAGGCGAATATTACCTACTGTCAAAGCATTATTGATATTAATAAGGGCCAAAGTCATCAGCAGCAAAGCGTTTTGAATAGTAAACAAGAAGCTTACTTTCAGTTGATGGCACAAAGTGCGTTCGATAAGCACAAAAACCATCAATTTGTGGACCCTCATACCGAACTTAGCGTTTCATTTGGGGTGATTCGAACGGCGAATATTAAACCTTGTGTCGCGTTAGCCGAGTATTTGTTAGAAAAAGACTGGCCTGATAATACAGAAGTCAGAGTGATGGTTTATCACAGCCAACAGGTTTTGCTACTGCGTTCAATACAAGAGCGTCATTTAGATGCTGTGCTTAAACGTAAAGAAAAACAAGGTGAGCTGCCTGCCTCCTTAAATGACCCTGTTATTCGCCAACATCTAAAAACAATAAAAACTAAATCCCCTGTTATTCGAAACGTCATCTTTATTCTTGTTGCGACGCCTGTAGAAGAAGTGGGCCGCGATCATGACTTTGATTGGGCAGTGATTGAACCTTCTTCTTATCGATCGATCATTCAATTGGCCGGTCGGGTTAGGCGCCATCGAGAAGGTGAAACCGCTCTCCCTAATATTGCTCTAATGCAATACAACTGGAAGGGAATTCGAGACAGTCATATTGAAAATGCCAAAGTATTTAATCGCCCCGGCTTTGAAGAATTGATAAGCCTTAAAAGTCACAACTTAAATGAGCTAATTGATAAACAAGCCGCAGCAGAAGGTTTAAACGCAATCCCCCGTATTCAGCAGCCAGCACATTTAAACGCTAGTTATTTACGTGGGTTATCTGTGGCAAATGATTTAGCAGAGCTTGAGCATGCTGCCACTTGGCATTGCCTAGCAAATTACCGAAGTACAGGTGATGGCGCACAAACCGGGCCACAAACTTTACAAGGTTGGTTAAATCATCATTGGTTTTTAACGGCTTTACCGCAAGAGCTATCGCCTTTTAGGAAAAGCGAACCGACACTTAAGATTTTCTTAGTATTCGATGAATACCAGCAAAGCAATCAATTTTGCGAAAAAGATGAGCAGGGTTATGTCATTGAGCGAGAACAGGTGCTCAATATAGAGCGGATTAACTTAAGTCAGCAGGCAAGCGAGCGTTTATGGTTAGTACGTGATTTTGACAAAAGTTGTATGGCCTTAGCGGTTACGCAGGAAAACAGCCAAAGGAGAATATCACTGCGCTATGGTGAATTAAGCTTTAGCCACAATGAAAAAAAACGCTATGGCTATAGTGATCAATTGGGGTTGGTCGAGATATAAAAAGTCAGAGGCTTTATAGCCTCTGACCAAGAAGCTGCTTGTTCAGCAGTGAAGTTTAAAATGCATTATTGCAATGTATTTTCTAAGCTGCCTTTTCGGCATCGGTAGAATAATACAGATAATAACCAGTAAAACAATAAAAATAGCATTGTTGTACTGTATGGATTCTTGTTTTTGATTTTGCATGTTATGCTGCACAAATATTGATCAAATTATGTGTGGCTAGTATGACTAAAAAATATGTGAAGACGGAAACCTTAACGATTACTAGAACCGAAGAAGTTAGTTTTCTCAATGGGAAAGAAACGGAGAAAAATATTTCAGAAAAACAGCTAGTAAACGGGCTTTGGCAATTGATTAAGAAATACCTATTTTTGTTCAAATGGATAGGAGGTGAAGATGATGGATAGAAAGATTACGGCATTTTTCGATGAACGAAAGGCTGCTTGGTTAAAGAAAAACCTAAAGGCTTCTATGTCTGAAATAGAGGTACGTGAGAAAGAGCAAGAATGTGAGGAAACCTTTGCGCTGAAAAACTGGTTACCGAATGCAGCTAAAAGAGCTGGGCAAATTTCTATTTCAACGCATCCTTGTACCTTCAGTCATCCAAGCTCCCGAAAAAATAAAAATGGTTACGCTAGCTCTGTTATTGCAAATACTCAGCGAACAAATGATGGTTTTTTACGTAGTGGAAATGTACTGGTTGAGAATGATGCTCTAGGAAATGCTGCTGCATTGGATGTGTATAAATTCTTAACCTTGGTGATAGAAGATGGGAAAAGTGTAATTCAACATTTAGAGCAAGACACAGAGTTAGCTCTAAACTTATTTACTTTGCCAGAAACCGATGAAACGCAAAACTATACCAGTCTAAAGCAAGGTTTTTTAGCAATGACTTCAGCCGGTAGTGATGTCGTAACTAGCTCGAAAATTAAGCAAGTATTTTTTCCTGTTTCAAATCACTCTAATGAAAAAGCGCAAGACAGCAATAGTTACCATCAATTGTCTATTTTAACCGCATCGGGAATGGTGTTTGAACTGCGAAAACGCCTTGATGGAATGCGTTTTGGTGAAGAAGTAAAGCTTGCCAGAGAGAAGAAGAAAAACAATCAAACTCATCAAGGTTTTAGTGAAATTTATGATCTAACCACTGTTGGATACGGTGGCACTAAACCGCAAAATATCAGTGTTTTAAATAATCAAAATGGCGGTAAAGCGCATTTGTTAATGAGTGCGCCCCCTAAATTAAAAAGCAGAGAGATTCACTTTCCACGAACTGATTTTTTTATTCAAACCGTCAATTACTTTCAATGTAAAAACCAATTTTTGCAGCTACATAAACTCTACAGCCGAGATGACAACAATATGCATGTTAGGGCAGAGCGTGATGAATATTATCAAAGTGTGATTGATCACATCATCGAAAAAATGTGGCAAGTTCGCAGTGTTGCGTTAGAACAATTCATTTCAACCGCAAGTCAACTTCCGATTTCACAGAAAACATGGCTATGTCAACAGGAAGAAAACAAGAGTCTGCGTGAAACTACAGATGATTGGTTAGATGATATCGTCAAATCAGTGAATACTTTTTTATTTTATGGCTACGAAAAAATATTAGGAAAGAAAGCCATTAAATTAAGTTATGGCGAGCATAAGCACATGCAGCAAATTGTGCTTAAGAATAGGGAGGCATTCAGATGATAGGTGAAGTTAAAAAACTACTCATTATTCCTCATATAAAAGTTCATAACGCCAATGCGCTATCTAGCCCTTTTACTATAGGCTTCCCAGCCATGACCGCGTGGTTGGGAGCGGTTCATGCCTTACAACGTTATTTAAATATACAAGGCATTCCAGTTACTTTTTCTGCAACTGGAGTGATTTGCCATGATATGGATTTACAAACCTATAAAGGCGATAACGATTTTGTGCATTCCATTGTTGGCACGGGTAATCCACTTGATAAAACGGGGGCTAGATCTGCCTTTATTGAAGAAGCACGTTGCCACCTTGATGTGAGCTTGGTTATTCAATTTGACAATATCACCATTGACGAGAGACAAAGTTTAATTGAAAAGATCAGTCACTTATTAATCGCAAAAATGAAAATGGCCGGTGGCGATATTCGAAGTTTTCAAACACCGTTTTGTTTAAATTGTGAGGAGGGTGTGCAAGAAGACTTAATGAAAGTACAACGCGCTCTCATGCCCGGTTACGCTTTAATTGAACGGCGTGATCTTATGATTGATGCTATGAAGAACGGGGCGGATGCGTTAGATGCACTCATTGACTATTTAGCCATTCATCACAATTGCGAAACAGACGAAGATGGCAAGGTAACGTGGAATAGTTATCGAAAAACATTCAACAACAAACCAGCTGGATGGATTGTACCAATAGCCACGGGTTTTCATGGTATTGGTGAACTTGGTGAAGCGAAGAATCAGCGTGACCCAGACACGCCACATCGGTTTGCAGAAAGTATCGTTACTTTAGGGGAATTCAAAATGCCCCACCGCGTTAAGTCTATCGAAGATATTTTGTGGCGTTATTACCAAGAAGGGGATTTATATCTATGCCAGCAAAATACATATGCATTGAAACCTCAACAACTAGACCCAGAAACCCACTCTATCGACTCTGAATTTAATTAGATTCCATTGAATGAAATAAAAGGAAATTTATCATGGCTAAAAAAGATAACAACATCGCATCCGTATTAGCATTTGAGAAAAAATTAGTAGTAAGTGATGGTTATATGTTTGGTACCACATGGAGTGACCGTACCCAAGTTGACCCACTATCATTGCAAGAAAAATCGGTGCGTGGAACGATTTCAAATCGTTTAAAGTCGACCGCTAAAAATGATCCTGCAAAACTTAATGCAGAAGTTGAAAAAGCTAATTTGCAACGTGTTGATGCCTGCGCCTTAGCGCTTGAGCAAGATACCTTGAATTTACAGTTTACCGTTAAGGTGCTTGGCGGTATTTCCCAACCATCTGCCTGTAATAACGCCTTGTTTAAACAAAGTTATAGTGCTGCTGCCAATACCTACATTGCAGAACAAGGGTTCTCAGAACTAGCACGTCGCTATGCAAGTAATATCGCCAATGCTCGGTTTTTATGGCGAAACCGAGTGGGGGCCGAAAAAATTGAAGTACAAGTCAAGGCTAAAAATAGCAACGTAGATCAAACATGGTCGTTTGATGCATGCCAATTTACAACGAAACACTTTGACTTTAGTGATGAAGGTATTAACCAGCTTGCAGAGAAAATAGCTATGGTACTTGCCAGTGAAAATGACTTTTTATTATTAGATATCAGTTGTTTCGTATTAGTGGGTAAAGCGCAAGAAGTGTATCCGAGTGAAGAGTTAGTACTGGATAAAGGAAAAGGGGAAAAGAGTAAAATTCTTTATGATGTAAAAGGTGTCGCAGCTATGCACTCGCAAAAGCTGGGTAATGCATTAAGGACAATTGATACTTGGTATCCTGATTTCTCAGAACCTGAGGCCAGCGCAGGCCCCATTGCAATTGAACCTTATGGCGCTGTAACTAACCTCGGTAAGGCCTTCCGAACGCCAAAAGATAAGCAGGATTTTTATACGTTTTTTGATGCGTGGGCGCGTGGTGAAAAACTCTCACGTATTGAAGATGAGCACTACGTGATGGCAACGCTAGTGCGTGGCGGCGTGTTTGGTGAAAGTGATAAATAAGGAGCCGCCGTGAAACACTATATCGACATTACCTTGCTCCCCAGTGACGACATCGGCATCCATTTTTTATGGACTAAAGTTATGACACAAGTGCATTTGGCATTAGTCGAAATAAAAGATGAACATGAAAAAGTACCAGTCGCAGTGAGTTTTCCAGAGTACCGTGAAAAACAAGGGCAGAAGCTAGGTTTTGTTGGCAAGAAACTGCGGCTGTTGGCGCTAGACAAAGCGGACTTGGAACGGCTTAACATATCAAAATGGTTTAATCGGCTATCGGATTATGTTCACATCAGAAGTATTGCGACTGTTCCATCTACCAATGTATACGAAACCTTTACTCGGCATAACGCTGCCGAGTCGGTAGACAAGCTAATCCGAAGGCGAATGAAGCGTCATAATGAAAACGTAGAACAAGCCAAAAGCTACTTTGAAGGCTATAAGGGAAAACCAATCGATCCTCCTTTCCCTTTTATTCAAATGAAAAGTTTGGAAAGCCAACATGCATTTTGTTTAGGTATTATACGCAGAAGGGTGGACGGCAAATTGTGTTCTGAACAACAAATATTTAACACCTACGGGTTAAGTGCAAAGGGTGTTTTACCTAAGTTTTAACCAATAAAAAATGCTCTTTAAAAATTAGCAATTAAAACAGTAAGTTATTCTCGAGATGAAAATTAAAGGGTTATTTGGTGAAAATAACCTAACATCTTGAGATAGCTTATTTTTTTGTAGTAAATTTATTGTTCATGGCCGCATAGGCCACTTAGAAACGTACATCTATACGACATTAAGAATATTGCGTGTTCATGGCCGCATAGGCCACTTAGAAATACCGCAGCAAAGAAAATCTTGATCACGAACAGTTCATGGCCGCATAGGCCACTTAGAAAATGAACTGTGCCTGGTACCAGTTTAATCACCGGTTCATGGCCGCATAGGCCACTTAGAAAAGAAGGTAACGAAGCCCAGACTTTTAATAACCGTTCATGGCCGCATAGGCCACTTAGAAATTTCAGAGCAAGTCGAAACAGCTAAAGCCATTGTTCATGGCCGCATAGGCCACTTAGAAATTTGGCTGTAGGTGAGTTTCTAGCTGGTACTTGTT
>Ga0256829_1003641_pt1 | contig 10527 bp, 6 predicted proteins | sample 131447metaG_FD_185979 | JGI IMG/M metagenome (GOLD analysis project Ga0256829, IMG submission 185979) | Hydrothermal vent microbial communities from Lau Basin, Pacific Ocean - 131-447 | ecosystem: Environmental > Aquatic > Marine > Hydrothermal vents | place: Pacific Ocean: Lau Basin | collected...
TTTGCTTCCAAGCTCAAATGCTGGTGTTGGAGCTACTGGGGCAAATATCAAATCCGCCTCACTAAAGATATCTTCATACTGCTTTTTTATCAAATGTCTGGCCTTTTGAGCCTTTATGTAGTAAGCGTCATAATACCCACTGCTAAGCACGAAAGTTCCAAGAAGAATCCTTCTTTTCACCTCTTCGCCAAAGCCTTTGCTTCTGCTTTGTAAGTACATCTCTTTTAAGCCATCGTTTGAGGCTCTGTTGCCATATCTGACGCCATCATATCTGCTAAGATTTGCACTAGCTTCTGCTGTTGCGATTATATAGTATGTTGCAATGTCGTATTTTGTATTTATAAAATTTTTGTAGATGATTTTATGTCCAGCATCCTCTAAGGCTTTGATACCATCTCTCATCTTGTTTTTTACATCATCACTTGCTTCGTCTATATAATTTTCTATGACGGCTATCGTCATCTTTCTATCAGGGTTTAATTTTTGAGATACTTTTTGGTGGGCTATATTTGCACTTGTGGAGTCAAGACTTTCGTGTCCTGCTATGATGTCATAAAGCAAGGCTGCATCTTCTACGGTTTGCGTAATAGGCCCTATTTGGTCAAGCGAGCTAGAGTATGCCCCAAGTCCATAACGACTCACTTTTCCATAAGTTGGCTTCATGCCGACACATCCACAAAAAGAGGCTGGCTGTCTTATACTGCCGCCCGTATCACTTCCAAGGGCTGCTATAGCGATACCTCCTGCCACTGCAGCTGCACTTCCACCACTACTTCCTCCTGGAACCCTACTTAAATCATGCGGATTTTTTGTCACACCATAAAATGAGCTCTCAGTCGAACTACCCATAGCAAACTCATCCATGTTTGTTCTTCCAAAAGGGGCGAGTCCATTATCTAACAAATTGTTTATCACTGTCGCATTATATGGAGCAATGTAGCCTTGAAGTATGTTTGAGCCTGATGTCACTTCCCATCCATTTACCTGTATATTGTCTTTTATAGCTATTGGGATTCCATCCATATATTGCGAAATTTCACTGTTTGTCAACTGTTCTATATAGGCGCCTATCTCTTTTTTCTCTTCAATCCTCTTTAGCAAATCTTCTCTTATATATGCTATCTCTTCTTTTGGGAGCTTTAGAGCCTCTTTTAAAGTTATCAATTTCTACTCCTGTTTTTACTACTTTTTTGTCTCTTTTATCTTAACCAAAAAGATACCTATGGCGATCAGTACAAAAATTACACCTATCGTTTCAAATATAAATTTTAGTGTTACTGGCTCACTAAGCATTGCTATTGCAACTCTCTTTTGGCTCTTCACCCTTGCATCTGCCACAAAGTTCATCTTCGCCTTTGGCTCTGTATTTCCAGCACCTTGGGCATTTATCTCTTTTGGCAAAATATATCTTGAACTCATCTTTTCCTACTGCAAAAGTAGTTATCGGATCACTTGCGCTTGCATAAATTATATTACTCACAGTAAACCAGTCTTCACCGTCAGCTCCATTTAACTTCTTAAGCTCACTTGAGTCTGAAAAGATGACCAACTCTAGCGTTGATTTAATCTTTTTATCTTTTTTAAGATTATCAACTATCTCAAAAAATTTCTCTCTAGCCTCTAGCATATAGCTCTCATCAAAAGGACTCTGCACAGCTGGCAACTCTTCATAAACCAAATCAAAGACATCTTTACAATCACCTTTGATAGCTTTTGGAGCATGCTCTAGCATCTCATCAATAGTGTATGTCAATATCGGAGTAAAAAGAGCCATCATGCTCTTTGCGATAAGTGCCATAGCACTCTGTGACGCTCTTCTTGTTATTGAGTTTTTTTCATCACAATATAGTCTGTCTTTTGATATGTCAAGGTAGATTCCGCTTAACTCATTTGTTATGAAGTAGTTCAGTATCGACAAGCCTTTTGAAAAATCGTACTGATCAAAAGCCTTTTTAGTTTGAGCAAAGACATCTCTTGCTTTATATAAAATCCAGCTATCTATCGCTGAGAAATTTTCTAATTCTTCAAGTTTCTCCAAATCACTCACATTTGCAAGTAAAAATCTAAATGTATTTCTGATTTTTCTATACTGCTCGCTTACCTGCTTCAAGATGCCATCACTTATCTTCAAATCAGTTGTGTACTCACTAACTCCTACCCAAAGACGAAGAATCTCTACTCCATATTTTTTAGCTATATCACTAGGAGCAATGACATTCCCTTTGGATTTGCTCATCTTTTCACCCTTTTCATCTACGGTGAAGCCATGAGTTAGTATCTTTTTGTATGGAGCTATGCCATTGTTTGCAGTACTCACTAAAAGCGAACTCTGAAACCAACCTCGATGCTGGTCACTTCCTTCAAGGTACATGGAAGCTGGATAATCACCTGCATCATAATCGCTTGATTCTAGTACTGCTCTCCATGTACTTCCGCTGTCAAACCAGACATCGAGTATATCCATCACTTTTTCTAAATTTTCAGGGTTATATCCACTATTTGGAACTAGCAAATCTTTTATATCCAAATCCCACCAAGCGTCTGCGCCTTTTTGCTCAAAAGTATCAGCGATAAACTCCATCACTCTTTCATCAAATATAGGCTCGCCTGTAATCTTATCTCTAAAAAATGCGATAGGCACACCCCAATCTCTTTGTCTTGAGATACACCAATCTGGTCTGTTTTCGACCATAGTGCCAAGTCTTTTTATGCCAGAATCTGGATAAAATTTTATATTTTTTAGCTCACTCATCGCCATATTTCTAAGAGTCTCTCTTCTACCCTCTTTTTTATCCATCGCTATAAACCACTGTTTGGTTGCTCTATAAATCACGGGCTTATGAGTTCTCCAGCAAAATGGATACGAGTGGGTAAATTTAGTGACTTTTAGAAGTGAGTTCCCGAGTAATTCGAGTATCTTTTCATTTGATTTAAATATATGGGCTCCTACAAATTCACTAGCATCAGGGAGTAGTGATTCTCTCACAACTGTTTCGTCAAAACAACCTCTCTCGTCAACTGGCATGATAACTTCCAAGCCATATTTTAAACCTACTCTATAGTCGTCTTCACCATGTCCTGGAGCTGTATGAACACATCCGCTACCACCATCCATAGTCACATGTTCGCCTAGTATAAGTTTGGATTTTCTGCCATTTAGTGGATTTATAGCAGATTCATTCTCTATCTCTTTTGCAAAAAATGTCTTTACTATTTCACCCTTTATCACCTCTTGCTCTATCAAACTTGCATGTAGATCTTTGGCTACTATAAAGTTATCTTTTGTCAAAACATACTGAACTTCAGGATTAAATGAGATAGCCATATTTGCTGGCAGTGTCCAAGGCGTTGTAGTCCAGATGATGACTGAAGCATCATCTTTTAAATCTAATTTTTTCTTTGCATTTTCACTCAATTTAAAAGCTACAAATATAGAGTAATCCTCTTTATCTTCATACTCTACTTCAGCTTCTGCAAGTGCAGTTCTAGCCGCCCATGACCAATAAACTGGCTTACTTCTCTCAATCAAAAGTCCCTTTTTTGCCACTTCGCAAAGCGCTCTGTAGATATCAGCTTCAAATCTAAATTTCATGGTCATATATGGGTTTTCCCAATCACCTATAACGCCCAAAGCTTTAAACTCATCTCTTTGTATATCTATAAATTTTCTTGCATGTTCGCGACACAACTCTCTTATCTTACTCTTCGGAAGGCTCTCTTTTTTCTGCTTGCCTATCTTTTTTTCAACTTGTTGCTCGATAGGGAGTCCATGACAATCCCAACCTGGAACATATCTAACATTTTCACCAAAAACATAGTGAGTTTTTACAATGATATCTTTTAGTATTTTATTTAATGCATGTCCTATATGTATATGACCATTGGCATATGGGGGTCCATCGTGTAAAAAGAAGCTTTTTTTCGCATCTTTTCTGTTTTCTATCATCTTTTTATATACATTGCTCTCTTTGCTAAACCACTTTTCATACCTCTTAGGCTCCTTTTGAGGCAAATTTCCTCTCATAGGGAAAGTTGTTTGTGGCAACAACAAAGAATCTTTATAGTCCATATCCTGATACTCCTAACCTTTAAAAAATTACATGATTTTATCTAAAATCTATTTAAGAAGCACTTATTTACTAATCTTGCAGACTTTTTTCTCGAAAAGTCCTACTTTTCGCAAGCTTTAAGGGGTTGTAGGGACTTTAGTCCCTGCCGTCATGACGAGCTTTGCTCTTTATGACGCATAAGGGTAATTATTTGGTATAATTAACAAAAATTATCGAGGACTAAGGCATTGAATAATTCACTTATTATAATCGGGGAGACAATTTTACGCAATAAGCCCTTTATGGACTACATCACAAAGACTCTTGAAAAGCATATTGGACATTTCGATTCTGTCAAGATTTTAAATAAAAACGATAATGATTTTTTTATCAAGCTAGAGGATTGTTTAAATAGATATAGGCAGAGTATTATGCTCATTCACAAAGATTCTTTTAATTTTGTAAATAAAATAGTAGCAACCATAAATGAAGATACGCTTGAGCTCAAAGACAATATGCTTATCCCCTCAAAGGCTGTTTTATACAGTGAAAACTCATACCTTTTACAACTAGGCAAAAATGTGATAAATGTACTCAGCGTTCTCGAAAATGAAAAATTACCAGATGTATTGGTGGAAGATATGGATAGTTCAAAATCATTTGCGATAATTGATATCGATATAGATTCCATAAAGCTTCTGCTAGAGCCTATAGCCTCAACCTATGAGATAAATATCGTAGCTACTCCCATCGTAGATGGCTGGATAGAGATCAGCGCAATTGCCTGTAAATATGGAAATCTAGAAAATTTTATAAAAGCGGTGAAGTCGCTTTTTGTTGGTAAATTTATAGAAAATAAAGACATAATAGAGCACATCTTGCAAAGGCTGGAAACAGATGAGAAAAGATTGACAGCCGTTGAGAGCTGTACTGGTGGACTGATAAGCTCACTTATAACAAAACATGCTGGAGCATCAAATGTGTTTGACGGTGGTCTTGTGAGTTATTCAAACAACATCAAAGAGTCATGGCTTGGCGTAAACAAAGAGGTGCTCCAAACATATGGTGCAGTGAGTGAGCCTTGCGTAGATCAGATGCTTGAGGGTGCACTGCTCACAAGTGGAGCAGATTTTGCACTGGCAACAAGTGGCATAGCAGGACCTAGCGGAGGGACAGATGAGAAGCCAGTGGGAACAGTTTTTGTTGGGGTAAAGGCGAAAGACAAAGAGGCAAAAGTAGAGAGACTTTCACTAAGAGGAGATAGACAATATATACAAATGCAAAGTGCACTTTATGCATTTAAAATGCTTCTACAAATAGATAAAAAACTCTTTTTTTAAAATAATTCAATTTTATGAGAAAATCTCTTGACAAAAAGAAGTTTTTTCTCTATAATTTCATCCTCAATACAGAGATGAATATCTAAATGACCCGTTAGCTCAGTCGGTAGAGCATCTCCCTTTTAAGGAGGGTGCCGTTGGTTCGAATCCAACACGGGTCACCATTCGTTAATGTCGTGTGCGACCCCATCGTCTAGTGGTCCAGGACCCCGCCCTTTCACGGCGGTAACAGGGGTTCAAATCCCCTTGGGGTCGCCATTTATTTGAGAAAAGTTCCTGGACAGATTTATTGTAATTTGGTCGTTTAGCTCAGTTGGTAGAGCGCCACCCTTACAAGGTGGATGTCAGAAGTTCGAGTCTTCTAACGACCACCATGTGACATTAGTACTTCTAAGTATTACATAGGTGCGGCGGTAGTTTAGTTGGTTAGAATATCGGCCTGTCACGCCGAGGGTCGCGAGTTCGAGTCTCGTCCGCCGCGCCATCTTTTTAGTTAAATTCTTTTTGATCTCTCTCTTAAGCCCTCATTTTCGTATATATCTATCTCTCTTGCGTAGTCAGGGTTTGCCTGCTTTATCACTTTATCCATATGTGCTATCATTTTTGCATTACAGTTCCTGTGGCTCGCGATAAGAAGTACAAAATTTAAGTAAATTTTTGCCTCTTTTGGAACTCTATGTTTTATCTTTTTAGGAAATGGCAACTGCGAAGCAACATCATCTATCGCTTTTTCCAAATCAGCCTCACTACTATCTCTTCTAGCTGCGATTTCAACCATATCTTTTATGCTGATAGTCTTTTTAGATGGTATATCTTTTTTAGTTATAGTTTTTGTTTTTATGATAACCTTGCTATTATTATTTAGTATAACTAATAGGACAACAAAGATAACCACTATTATAATAAGGATAACAAATATCAGTATATATTTTTCATTCATACTATATTATAACAAAAATTACCAAGAAAATGGCTTAGTAATCGACCTTACACACTTTTTTAAAATCTATACATGTAAAGTCGATTATCAAACTATAATTTTTTATCCATTTTTCTATTTTTAAATGCTAAAGCAATTACGAAAAATACAGTAACAACTGTATAATAGACAAATGATGGTATCGGCACAGGATCTCCTGAGGCATAAGAGTGCATTCCTGAGAGATAATAATTGACGCCAAAGTATGTCATGATTATAGATGAATACGCCAAAGTTGATGCCACTGCAAATGCAAATGGATTACTTAACTTTGGTATAAATCTAAAGTGAACAACTGCTGCAAACACTAAAATTGAAACCAATGCCCAAGTCTCCTTGGAGTCCCAACCCCAATATCTACCCCAGCTCTCATTTGCCCAAACTCCACCCAAGAAGTTTCCAATTGTGAGTAAGCTTAAACCCAAAATCATAGCCATTTCATTGATTCTTGTTGCTTCTACTATACTTCTATCTATCTCTTGTGTTCTTGTGTTGTTACCTTCTGGCTTCCTGAGTATAAACAGTACAAGAGTAAAGAATCCCAAAAGTGCACACAATCCTAAAAATCCATAACTAGCAGTGATAATTGAAACATGTATATCGAGCCAATAGGAGTTTAAAACCGGCACTAAAGTTGTGATTTGTGGATCCATCCAACTAAGATGAGCCACAAAGAGTGTTACACCTGCAAGTATAGAGGTAAGAGATAGTGCGATGATAGCTTGTCTGGAGAAAAATATACCAGAGAGTATGATAGCCCATGCTATATATATCATCGATTCATAACCACTACTCCAAGGGGCATGTCCATCTATAAAACCTCTCATTGCCAAGCCAGCAGTATGAGCTATGAAAGCCACTACTATAATCCAAAATACAACTTTCGTAACTTTTTTTATATTTAACTTTGGATTCATCATTTTTGCAAAAACAAAAATCAATAAAATCAAACCACTTAGTAGATAAACCGGAGTGAGTCTTTGAAATACTCTGGCTTTATTAAATAGAAGTTCTGCCTGAATCTTACTTGGACTAGGAATCACATCTGAAGCATACTGCTGTTGGTATTTTTTTATAGCATCTACTGCCTTATCTGCATCACTCCAATCTCCGCTTTGAATACCCTTGGCTATACTTGCAAAATACCCCGCAAGCAGTCTCTTGATATCTTTTACCTCTTGCTCTGGAAAAGTCTTGATAGCCTCTTCAGGACCATACCACTTATGCTGTGGATCATTAACTTTTGGTATAATCCTTAATAAAGCTCCAGTATATACCATATAACTTATATTTAACCGCTCGTCCACTTTTAAAACATCTTTGTCAAACTTATTTCTGCTGGATGGACTTTTTCTAATCGCAGCTTCTGCGTACTTACTTATTTTATATACACTTCGTTTTGCATTTGAGTCAAAAAACTGGTTGAAACTAGCATACTTATCGCTGCTTTTCATCCCTATTATCTTCTTAAGACCCGGATCATACACTTTTATAATCTTTTGTGTTTGCCATGATTTTGGACTAGCTAACATACCAAGTATCACCTGATCCGCAGTCAATCCTTTGTAATTTGTACTTCTGTATATCTTGTTTAAGATATTGTCCGCCATAGTATCAAGCGGCATGATTCTGCCATCACTACTTTGTGTTAAGATTGTACCAAAATGCGCAGCGTGCGTCTTGTCAAATTTCTTTAAAAAAGATAGTGAATCACTAGCTGCTTGCAGGCTTCCTCCACTAAAAACTGAAAAAGCTATAAACATAGCTAGTAAAATTGATTTTACTTTATTTGCATCTCTTTGTACCATATACGCCAACTTTCTAAATCTACTTTTTGGGTTCAACAGGTTAAGAAACAGCCCAAGCCCTAATAAAAAATATCCTAAATATGTAGGCCATTTTCCCGGGTCTTTATTGACCGAGAGTATAGTTCCTAACTCATCTTGGTCATAAGAAGATTGATAAAATCTATATCCACCATAGCTTAATATATGGTTCATGTAGATTCTAAAAGGCAAAGTTACTCCATTTGCACTATCTTTCACCTCTACTTCGCTAGCATATGACATCGGTGATCTTGATCCTGGATATCTATCTAACTGAAACTCTAAGAGTTTTATCTTAAATGGAAGCTTTATAACTCTGCTACCCCACTCAAATTCAAAAGGAGTGCCTGCAATGATAGCTTTTTTCGCCAAACCTTTTGCTCCTTTACCTTTTCCAAACATCGCTATCTCTTTGGTTTTACCTCTATATGTCACATCAACAATAAGAGCAGAAACCTTTAAGCTCTTTTTGGTTCTAAGTAGAGCACTCGTTTCTGTTACTATCTTCGTTTTAGCACTAAGCAACATCTGTCGTGGAGCGATACTTACGCCATCAATCGTATATAATCTTCCTGTTGTAAATTGGTACTCTTTGTTTGCCTCAAAATTACCTGTTTTGTTTTGCAACATCTTAAACCAACCTATAGATTTTGTTGATTTAACATAAAATTTGGCATCTTTTACTTTGATTTGGACGATATTTTTACTCGTTGGTGCTATTGGAGTATCAAAAGCTATTATGGTATTTTTTACTCTGTAGGTTTGACCTCTTTGTAATATAACAGTCTGCGGAGCACCATCCGCACTAACCAACATAGCTATTGCTGGTTTTCCATTTGGTACTTTAACTAGTTTTGTAACAGCATTAGGAACATATCTCTTATACTTGATCTTTGCTATATCACCATCTACATTTAAAGGTATCTCAAAGTTATTGTTACCGATACTAGAAATTAGTTTTTTGTAGTAAGTTGTATATATTTTTCCATCTTTTATTGCGCTAGCTTTAATATAAGAATCACTTGATACCATACTATCCTTTGTATTGCCATTTCTTATATGCAGTATCCCCTCAAAACCATAGTATCTAGTGATGCCAGCTCCTATCAATATTACTATGAAGCCAGCATGAAACATAAAAGCAGGAAGCTTATCTTTTTTGTACATTTTATACTTAAAGATATTGTAAATCAACATAATTCCAAGTGCTACTTGTATAAGAGCAAACCACCAAGAAGTATATATAACAGCCCAAGCTGCCTCAGTACCATAATCATTTTCTATAAATGTAGCTACACCACTAGTGACACCAAATATAAAGAGTAGTGGCACAACCACCTTCATAGACAATAGCGATTTGAAAAGTTTAAACATAAAATCCCCTATATTAACTGACCTTACAAAACATAATGGTTCAGTTTATTAATTTTTATAGGGGATTTTACCGAAGTATAGTAAATATTGTTTTAACTAACCGCCTAGATATTTTTCTCTGATAGTATCATCACCTATCATATCTTTTGCGTTTCCGCTTACAGCGATCTCACCATTTTCTAAAACATATGCTGTATCTGAAATACTAAGTGCTGCGAATGCATTTTGTTCGACCAATAGGATTGTGATTCCCTCGTCTCGTAATCTTTCTATTGTATCAAAAACTTCTCCAACTATCTTTGGAGCAAGACCAAGACTGGGCTCATCCAACATCAAAAGTTTTGGCTCGCTCATCAAAGCTCTTGCGATTGCTAGCATTTGCTGTTCACCACCGCTTAGAGTTCCGGCCATTTGAGCTCTTTTTTGCTCGATTCTCGGGAACATTTTATACATCTCTTCTTTTAAATGCTCATAGTTTTCATCATTATTAAAAGCACCCATGCGAAGATTTTCTTCGACACTAAGGTTTATAAAAACTCTTCTTCCCTCAGGCACTAAAGCCAAACCTTTTTGCACTAGAGTATGAGTTTTGTGATTTTTTGTATCATACCCACCAAAAACTATCTCACCTTTTCTCTTTACACTATTCAAAAGTGCCTGCAAGGTTGAAGTTTTTCCAGCACCATTTGAGCCGATCAAAGAGACTATTTCTCTCTCTTTTACTTCAAAATCGATTCCTCGAACAGCGGCTATAACTCCATAATATACCTCTAGATTCTTAACATTCAGCATTTTTAAAATCCCCTAAATACGCTGCAACTACTTTTTCATCTACTATAGCGTCGCATGGTTTTCCCTCAAAAATCTCTTCGCCATAATCAAGAACCAAGACTTTATCACACATGTTATTGACAAATCTCATATCATGTTCTATCAATAAAATTGTTATTCCGAACTCA
>Ga0256829_1003642_pt1 | contig 10526 bp, 8 predicted proteins | sample 131447metaG_FD_185979 | JGI IMG/M metagenome (GOLD analysis project Ga0256829, IMG submission 185979) | Hydrothermal vent microbial communities from Lau Basin, Pacific Ocean - 131-447 | ecosystem: Environmental > Aquatic > Marine > Hydrothermal vents | place: Pacific Ocean: Lau Basin | collected...
AGCTGCAACAATGGATGGTGTTGTACCTAAAAAAGTAAGATCAAAACGAAGTAAAATGTTACGAGGATTAAGCGTTAAAAAGCGTCGTGCGTTTTACGAGTCACAAATAGGAACAAAAAGAACAGTACTTTTTGAATCAGAAAATAAAGAAGGTTACATACACGGCTTTACAGAAAATTATGTCAAGGTTAAAGCACCATGGAACCCAGAATTAGTCAATACGCTTCATCAAGTCCAGCTTACTAAAATAGATACAGACGGTTTAGTAAGATTCGATTTTGTAAACGTAGAAGTGATATAAAACAAAACATCCGAAGTGATTAACTTCGGATGTTTTGTTTTTAAGTTAAATTAAACCTAATTAGATTCTTACACCAACAGGTAATAACCTTTTAAATTGGCGGTTTTTTCTAATAAATTTAGCAATGTAAGGACTTGTTGGGACAACACTTAAGTTGCGCTCTTCGATATTATCAAAAACTATTTTAATAAAATCTGTTTTAAACTCGTCATTATCAAGTGCTTCAGGAACAATTAACTTGGTTAAAAAAATCTTTTTTTCTTGAAGAGAATACTCAATTTTAGCAAAATGATCATCTATTTTCAGTTCAAATTGACGTAAAAAATCGTTGTCAATCAGCTCAGCTGCATCAATCATATTTATAAAGTTTTATTAATTATCAAGGAAGTTTCAAAAATAGTACCAAACTATTTTTTAGTTTTATACTACAAATTTACAAAAAATAATAACAACAATAGTTGTTTAAGTTGTTAAAAGCTTATGAATCAACAGTTAATGCCAGTTTACTTAATGCCAGGTATGGCGGCAAATCCTACAATTTTTGAATATATAAAATTACCCGAAGATCAGTTTGAAATTTTTTGGTTATCGTGGAAAATGCCATTAAAAAAAGAAACTCTACAAGATTATGCTAAGCGTATGTGCGAAGAAGTAAAGCATGAAAAACCTGTACTTTTAGGTGTGTCTTTTGGAGGTATTTTAGTGCAAGAAATGAGTAAACATATTAGTGTAAGAAAATTATTTGTTGTTTCTAGTGTTAAGACTAAGCATGAGCTGCCAAAACGTATGAAGTTGCTTAAGGTAACAAAAGCTTATAAATTGCTTCCTACACAATTAATGGGTAATATAGATTTATTAGCAAAATATGCTTTTGGAGAAACTATTACTAAACGTGTAGAGTTGTATAAAAAATACCTATCTGTTAGTGATAAAGCATATTTAGATTGGGCAATAGAGCAAGTAATATGTTGGGAACAAGATCAACCAATACCAGAAGCCATACACATACATGGCGATAATGATATGGTGTTTCCGTGTTCTTACATATCAAATTGTACAAAAATTAAAGGCGGAACACACATTATGATTATAAATAAGTATAAATGGTTTAACGAAAATTTACCAAAACTAATCCTAGGTAATTAATAAAAAATCAAATAAAATTTTTAAATTTAGAAAAAGAAATAATGAAGATGAAGTTAGTTAAAAACACATTAGCAGCAGTTGGTTTAGTCGCTATTGGCGCATTATCTATCAATGCTATGCAAGAAGCTCCAACAGACGAAAATTTCACAAAAAAACTTATAAACGATTACAACGTATACGCATTACAAGTTCCGGATTATATGGATTTTGCTGGTGAACAAGTGCCATTATCAAATCCAGATATTTTAGAGCGAATGGATAGAGAGCTTTTAGTAAATACCTATTGGCAATCTAACGGTCTATTAATGTTTAAAAGAGCTAAAAAATACTTTCCTATAATAGAACCTATTTTAGCAAAACATGGCCTGCCTGATGATTTTAAATATCTAGCAGTTATAGAAAGTGGATTAACCAATGCTAAATCACCAGCTGGAGCAAGTGGGTTTTGGCAAATAATGAAAGCTACAGGTCGCGAACATGGTTTAGAAGTTAATGATAATGTAGATGAAAGATATCATCTAGAAAAAGCAACAGAAGTGGCTTGCGATTATCTAAAAAAAGCAAAAGAAAATTTAGGTAGTTGGACACTTGCAGCTGCAGCTTATAATGCTGGTAATGCAGGTATAAAAAGAAGGTTAGATGCACAACAAGTTAATGGATATTACGATTTGTTGTTAGGTGAAGAAACTGGTCGTTATGTATTCAGAATTTTAGCTTTAAAAGAAATTTTATCAAACCCTTCAAAATATGGTTTTAATTTTAGAGATAAAGACTTATACTCTAAAGTACCAACATATTTAGTAGAAGTAGATACAGCTGTTACAGATTTTGCAAGTTTTGCAAAGCAATTCGGTATTAACTATAAAATTTTAAAACTGCATAATCCTTGGTTAAGAGAGCCACATTTAAACAACAGATCAAGAAAACAATACTTTATAGAATTGCCTAAAGAAGGTTATTATAACTTGCAACCTTAATGATAGAGTTTTTAAAAGACCATTGGTGGACGCTAGCAATAGCTGTTAATTACACTCTAGCGTTAATAGCAGTGGTTACTATTCTTTTTAAATCTATAAACCCAACAAAAACACTAACATACATTATCGTTTTGTTAGTGTTTCCTTTTTTAGGGCTTATCGTTTATTATTTGTTTGGTCAAGAATACAGAAAAAATAAAATTTTCAATAAAAAGGATATTTTAAATAATCAGCTAATTAAGTCAATTGAAGACAAATTAGAGATTAAACCAAACGCTTTAAAATATTACGAAAAAGAAGCAGAAGAAGATCAAATACGCCTAGTTCAGTTACTTCAAAAAAACGATAAATCGCCGTTAACACAATATAATGATGTTGAAATAATCATTAATGGTGAAAATAAATTTGAAAAGCTTTTTAAAGATTTAGAAGCAGCAACGCAGCACATTCATGTAGAATATTACATCTTGAAGGATGATAAAATAGGCACAAGATTTTTAGAGTTACTATTAAAAAAAGCAGATGAAGGCGTACAAGTAAAATTGAGTTATGATGATGTAGGAAGTAAAATTTCATCTAAAATGAAAAGAAGGCTTACGCAATCTTCAATAGAGCATCATCCGTTTATGCCAGTATTATTTCCAAAGTTTACTGGAAAAATGAATTACAGAGACCACCGAAAAATAGTTATTATTGATGGCGAAATTGGTTATGTTGGTGGTATAAATATTTCAGATACTTACGTTAATTATCCCGAAAACACAAAGTATTGGAGAGACACGCATCTTAGAATTGTTGGTGAAGCTGTTTTTACGCTTCAAGTTCAGTTTTTAACTAATTGGAACTTTGTTTCAGATAAAAAAATTGAAATAAATAAAACGTATTTCCCTAAAAATAAAGTGGAGAAAATTACCCCAATTCAAATTGCAGCAAGCGGACCAGATACCGATTGGGCAAATATCATGGAGGCTATTTTCTTTTCTATAGTAACCGCAGAAAAATACGTTTATATTGCAACGCCATACTTTATTCCAAATGACCAAATTATTACCGCAATGCAAGTGGCTTCAAAAAGTGGCGTAGATGTTAGGATTATGATTCCTGATAAATCAGACTCTTGGATAGCGCAACACGCAACAAACTCTTATTTAGAGCAGCTTTTTGATGCAAATGTTAGTGTTTACAGGTATAAAAAAGGATTTACACACGCAAAAACGATGGTTATTGATGATGTATTTACCACTATTGGAACTTGTAATATGGACTACAGAAGCTTTAATATTAACTTCGAAATTAATGCTTTAATCTACAGTAAAGAACAAGCTTTAAAAGCAAAACAGATGTATTTAAACGATTTGGATGATTCTTTGTGTATGGACTACGACCAATGGAAAAACAGAGGTAAATTAGAACGTTTAAAAGAAGCTTATTGTAGGCTTTGGGCTCCATTGTTATAATTATTTAATTCAAAAATTTTTTAGTCGTATATTTAAAGGGCTAAATTGATAATGAAATTAAAACATCAACCAACATAAATATTTATAAAGTAAAAAGAATAGTTTGGGTTTTTATATTCTTTTTTCTTACACATTGGTCTGTAATTGCTCAATTACCAGACTTTAATCTAGTAGTAACCGCAACAGACGAAACATGTTCTGGTAACGGTGCTTTGACAATGAGTGTAAATAATACAGCAGTTGGAGCAACAATTACATATTCATTATTTTTACTACCAGACAGTACAAATCCAATTGCAGAAACCACAGCGTCTTCTTTTAATAGTTTGCCATCTGGAGATTACATTGTCGTTGCGACACAAACTCTTGGAAGTGAAGAAAATGAGCAACAACAAGACATTACAATTAACAATTTAACTACAACTTTAGATTACGATATTTCGCATTCAACCACGTCAAATTGTGACGAGTTTGGTACAATCACAGTAAATATAACATCAGGTAATCCAGTGTCTTACGAGGTAATTTCTGGACCAGAAACCGTTGAGCCACAAACTTCAAATATTTTTACAGGTTTGCCTCAAGGTACTTACATTATTAGAGTTTATGACGATTGTGATAATGCGCTTTCAAAAACCTACACCATGTTATTAGATATTAACGATTTGGAGATAGGTGAAGTAGCTTTGCCAATTGTTTATGATAACTGTGATGAAGCAAATGTTGAAATTTCTATTGATGCTGCAGAAGATACAACGATTATCTATCCGCTTTCGGTAACCTTAACTATATTTCCGCCAGATGGTTCTCCAGAGATTGTTTTTAATCAAAATATTACAAGTGGTGATGATTTAAATTTTACAATCAATCAATTAATTCCATTATTTGGAGCAGATAGTTTTGATGTAAATGTTTTAATTGTAGATTCTTGCGGATTGGTTTTTGAATCTGACCAAATTGTAAACCCAAACCCAAAAGTTAATTTAACGACTACAGAAGAATTTTGTGGCGAATTTTTAAACGTCGCAATCAATAATTACTTACCACCTTTTACTTTAAGCTTTACATCTGCGCCTTCAGGTTTTGATCCATCAGATTATAACGAAAGTTATCCAGGACCATTTACGCAAGATGACGGAACTATAATTTTTGGTTTTGACGATAATCCAGTACCAACAGGTATGTACACAGTAGAAGTGGTAGATGCTTGTAATCGAGTAGGAGCAGGGACAATTTTTGTTGATGAAGTTGTTGTAGAACCGTTAGTAATAACAAGCAATAGCGGTTGTACAGCTAATTCTGGTATTATAGAAATTAGAATTCCTGAGCGAGAAGTGATTACAGCAACTATTATTAGCGCACCATCATCATTTCCAGAAACATTACCATTTAATGCAGACGAGTTTATTGTTGGAGATATTTTAACCATTCAGGATAACAATCTTCCTGCAGGAGATTATGTTGTTACTGTAGTTGATAATTGTGGTGTAGAATATACTTTAGATGCTAATATTCCGGTGTTTCAGTTTCAAGGATTAAATGTATTAACGCTTCCAAATTGCGAAACAGAAACAGGTTATTTAAATCTAAGCAGTAATCATGGACAATTATCAGAAATCATTATTGTTGCTGCACCTTCCGCTTTCGCGGAAACAATTCCTTTTGATGCGACCAGTTTATTAGATGGAAATGGTAACCTTTTTATGAATAATTTACCCGTTGGTGATTATCAATTTGAATCTACTGATACCTGTAATTTTGATTACACAACTAATGTTACCATAAATAGTTATACCAGTAATCCTTTTGCATACACATTAACCAGAAACTGTGGTTCTTTTGATGTTACTATTAATGATTTAGATCAAACAGTAACTAACCAAACATATTGGTTGCAATATTACTTTGAAGAAAATGAAGTTTGGGGACATCCAAATACCGGTGTAGCGTACACAGAAGGCGATATCCCAAATAGCACAACTGCTATAGAAATAGAAAACATGGAAACACTCTACAATATCTTTTTAACAGGAGATTTTAGATTGATAAAAGTGTTTCAATCTATAAATTCAGAAAATCCAGACGTGTATTGTTTAGATCAATTTGCCAATTTCACTGTATATTCAGATTTAGTTATTTCAGGAGTTTATAATTTAAATTGTTCTAGTGGCGGTAATCCGTCAGACGTCGTAGTAGAAGCTATTGGTGTAGCGCCTTTCAATTATAGTATTATTTCACCAATAACAATAGATAATGGATCCAATAATATTTTCTCTGGATTACCAAACGGAACTTACGAAATCAAAGTGGAAGATGCCTGCGGAAGTATTGAAAACATTACTGTTAACCTAGAAAATCTATTACCATTAGTAAGAGCTAACACACCAGATAATTTTACAATTTGCAAAGATGATGGAGTAGCGCAGGAAGTATTTCAATTAGATACTCAAAACGAACAAATTTTAGGAAATCAAAACCCAAATAATTACACAATAACCTATCATTTATCGCAATCAGATGCAGATTCTGGTAATAATCCATTGCCAAATCAATTTACAAATAATACTAATCCTCAAACGGTTTACGCAAGGGTTGTACATAATAATTTAGCGTTGTGTCATGCAACAACGTCATTTCAAATATATGTTGGTCAAGTACCTGTTTTAAGTGAAGAAGAAACAGTTTACATCTGTCCTGATGGTACGGCAACTTTAACGGCAGATTCTGGTTTTGATGCGTATTTATGGTCAACACAAGAAACAACACAAAGTATAACTGTAGATCAAGCCGGAACTTATTCAGTAGCTATTATTGATGAAATAGGAGACTTTTATTGTGAAAGCACAAAGAATTATCAAGTAATAAATTCAGAACCAGCAACTATCGAAAATATAGAAATTTCAGATTGGACTGCTAATGAAAATTCAATAGCAGTAATGACTTCTGGAGCAGGGAATTACCTATATTCTTTAAATGGAATTGATTATCAAACTCAAAATACTTTTTCTAATTTAGAACCAGGAGAATATACAGTTTACATTAAGGATAGTAATGGATGTGGTATTGTAGATAAAGACGTTTATCTATTACATTACCCTAAATATTTCACTCCAAATGGAGATGATATAAATGAATTTTGGCAGATAAAATTTGCTAATCTAGAAGCAGATTTAAAAGTCTTTATCTTTGATAGGTATGGTAAATTGTTAAAACAATTTGGAAATCAAGACGCTGGTTGGGATGGTACTTATAATGGTAATACTATGCCAACCAACGACTATTGGTTTGTTGTAACCAGAGCAAATGGCCTAACTTACAAAGGACATTTTACGTTAAAACGGTAAATATGCTTATCTGCTTCTTCTTTTTTGAGACCTTAAAGATCCACCTTGACCATAATGTTGCTTAGGCATTTGCGCTTGCTTCATATTTTGCTTCATCATTTTTATTTGGTCAGTAAGCATACCTTGTTTGTCTAGTTTTTGTGCTTCGGCAAGTAGTTTTGTAGCCTCTTGTTTTCTTCGTTTAGAAAAAGCAATACCAGCTAAGTTTAATTTTGCCATAGCCATATCGTGATCCATTGACAACCCTAAGCTTACTGCTTTTTTAAAATAACGTTCTGCTTCATTTACATTGTCTTGAGATACCATTATCCCGTGTAAAAAGTTGTAATACCCTTGTTGCTTTTTTACTAATGCAGCTTCAGGATTTTTAATTTTATTAAGCCATTTTTTTGCGCCGTCAAAATCTTGTTTTCTTAGGCGTAAAAAGGCAAGAAGGATAAATTCATTTTTAAAATATAAAAACAGAAATACTAAAGAAAGTAAAAGGTACATGATACCATTACCTATTTCACCATCAATAAATTGCCAGATTGCAACTCCAAATATTCCTACCGCTAGTATTAGTTTAAAAATTTTATTGTACATGTTTTTATTTAAAAGGTTTATATGTTGTTGTTGAAATTATTGTTGTAGGGATTTCTACACTTTCCATACCTTTCATAATAGAAATTCCTTTTGCTATAGAAGTTATTTTAGCTTCTATTGGCCAACCAGAAGTTTTGTTAGAAGTGATAACAGATTGTTGCGTACCTTCTAAGTTCATGGTAAGTGTATCTTCTTTAGATGTTAAAGTTATGGCACTATTGCAAGAGATATGTAAATTGTTATCAACCTTATCTAGTTGCCAAGTATTCTTAGCTTTCATGTCTCCTTTAAACTCATTATTCCATGATTCACCAATAGTTACCGTTTTATCTGGGTACATAAAAGTAAACTGACCAAGACTTTCAATAAGGCTTTCGCCTCCAAATTCATTTCGTATAGATTCTTTCATGATTTCTTTAGTAAAATTATCAAAATCAAGATCGTTAATCATATTGTTAATTAAATCCTCGGTACCAACTAAACTTACAATTTTTCCTGTTTTTAGCATGTTTATCTCTAAAGCAGTTTCGGTTAACCCTTTAAAGATTTTTCCTTCTACATCGTCTTCACTAATATCTTTTTTAGTATCAACATTAAATATGGTTCCTGCTAAATTGGAAGTGGTTTTCATGAAAAATGAATCATACTTAAAGTTAATAATATAAGAGCTATCTGTCTCTTTTTTGATGTGAAACAGATAATCTCCACCAAGATTATTAATAATTTTATGTTCTTGATCATTCATTTTTTGAACAATTTCTTGCTCAGAAACCTGAGTAATCTTTAAGGTGTCACCAACATTTAAGTTATATCCAAGATAGTGTTGTGCTTGTATAACACTAGTAAAACCTATCAAAAGGACTAATAAAAATAATTTTTTAAAGGACATAAAAGCATTGTTTTATTTGCTTTTGCAAAGAAACTAAAATTTTATTGAAAAATATTTTTAATTTTAGGTTTGTCAAATTAAAAACCCTTTGTATATTTGCGCTCAGTTTTGGGGATTTCAAAACCAGAATTATATTAAAAATTACATTTTCAGATTTAAAGATAATATACAATGAGTAAAAGAACGTTTCAACCATCGAAAAGAAAAAGAAGAAACAAGCATGGTTTTAGAGAAAGAATGGCTTCTGCTAATGGTAGAAAAGTATTAGCGCGTCGTCGTGCTAAAGGAAGAAAGAAATTATCTGTTTCATCTGAAACTAGACATAAAAAATAATGATTAACAATTGTTAATATATAAAGGCGTTGCTTAGGTGTAACGCCTTTTTTTATATCTAATTATCACTATTTTTGAAAAACCAAAAACAACACATAATACAATGCCTAAAAATCCTAAATTAAAATCTATCCTTATTATTGGATCTGGTCCAATTATTATTGGTCAAGCGTGCGAATTTGATTACTCAGGTTCTCAAGCATTAAGATCTTTAAGAGAGGAAGGAATCGAAACTATTTTAATAAACTCTAACCCAGCAACTATCATGACTGATCCAAAAATGGCAGATCATGTGTACTTGCTTCCTCTTAATACAAAGTCTATTGTTAAAATATTAAAAGAGCATCCTCAAATAGATGCTGTTTTACCAACAATGGGAGGACAAACAGCGCTTAACCTTTGTATTGAAGCAGACGAAAAAGGTATTTGGGAAGACTTTGGAGTAGAAATTATCGGTGTTAATATTGATGCCATTAACATTACAGAAGACAGAGAAAAGTTTAGAGAGTTAATGTTAAAAATAGGTGTTGGTATGGCACCTCAAGCTACAGCAACTTCATTTTTAAAAGGTAAAGAAATAGCTCAAGAATTTGGTTTTCCGTTATGTATTAGAGCATCATTTACCTTAGGAGGAGCAGGAGCAGCAATTGTTTATGACGAAAAAGAATTTGACGACGCTCTTACCCGTGGTTTAGAAGTATCTCCAATACATGAGGTGATGATTGATAAGGCTATGATGGGTTGGAAAGAGTATGAGCTTGAGCTTTTAAGAGATAAAAATGATAATGTTGTAATTATCTGTACGATTGAAAATATGGATCCAATGGGAATCCATACCGGAGACTCAATTACTGTCGCGCCAGCTATGACACTTTCTGATAAAACATTTCAGAAAATGCGTGATATGGCAATAAAAATGATGCGTAGTATTGGTGATTTTGCAGGTGGTTGTAACGTACAATTTGCGGTAAGTCCGGATGAGCATGAAGAAATTATCGCAATTGAAATTAATCCACGTGTATCTCGTTCGTCTGCATTAGCAAGTAAAGCAACAGGATATCCAATTGCAAAAATAGCTGCTAAATTAGCTATAGGATATCATTTAGACGAACTTCAAAACCAAATTACAAAATCTACTTCTGCTTTATTCGAGCCAACATTAGATTATGTAATCGTAAAAATACCACGTTGGAACTTTGATAAATTTGAAGGTTCAGACCGTACTTTAGGTCTTCAAATGAAAGCGGTAGGAGAAGTAATGGGTATTGGTAGATCTTTTCAAGAAGCCTTACATAAAGCTACCCAATCTCTAGAAATTAAAAGAAATGGTTTAGGAGCAGATGGTAAAGGATATAAAAACTATGACCAGATTATAGATAAACTAACTAACGCAAGTTGGGATAGAGTATTTGTAATTTATGACGCTATCCAAATGGGTATTCCTCTAAGTCGTATTCACGAAATCACAAAAATTGATATGTGGTTTTTACGTCA
>Ga0256829_1003643_pt1 | contig 10525 bp, 8 predicted proteins | sample 131447metaG_FD_185979 | JGI IMG/M metagenome (GOLD analysis project Ga0256829, IMG submission 185979) | Hydrothermal vent microbial communities from Lau Basin, Pacific Ocean - 131-447 | ecosystem: Environmental > Aquatic > Marine > Hydrothermal vents | place: Pacific Ocean: Lau Basin | collected...
AAGCCTACTTTGTAAAAAAAGCAGACATTCAAAAGTTTAAATAAATTCCGTTACAAGTGATGGTGGTCGTGCAACAATAGCACTCTCCTCTTTGATGATGATAGGTCTCTCTATAAGCTTTGGATTTGCCACCATAGCTTCAATAAGTTTTGCATCATCCTCTTCATTTTTCAAATCCATCTCTTTGTAAATTGCCTCTTTTGTTCGCATAATCTCTCTTGGACGAAGGGAGATTTTTTTGAGCAGTGCTTCTAAAGTCTCTCTTGATGGATTTTCATCCAAATACTTCACGACTTCAAACTCCTGTCCACTCTCTTCTAAAAGCTGTAATGCCTCACGAGATTTTGAACATCTTGGATTGTGCCATATAGTTAATTTACTCATATTTTTCCTCTATTTTATAATTTTTTAGCATATCTTGCAAAAAATCTTGCAGGGCTAATTCTATCACTTATCGCTTTACCTTGCAAGATATGCTCTGTTAAAAGTTTAGCAAGGTAAGGAGCTAAGACAAAACCATACCCACCACTCCCATTTATCATAGTAAGGTGAGGATAGTAATCATACTCTTCATAATTTGGTTTTTTTGTTTTCAAGCGAATGTTTTTATTTTGTAGTGTCTCTTTGGACATAACAAGTTTCCCAACAAGTGGCATATAATCAAAAGAACCAGAACGCAGTCCCATGTAATCTTTTTCTATTTTAATATTATCTAATTTTAATGTTTGTGATGCTTTGTTTAAAAGTTCTTCTCTCCCATTTTGCACATTATAAGGCTCTTTAGATGTTTGGGGATGATACTCAAGGTTGTGTGTTGCACCAATCGCAATTTTCCCTTCATGAGTCGCAGATATGGAGACAAACTGATGTAAAGAGTGGCTATTAGGTGTTGTTGTGCTTACATCTATGCGATGCCCCCAAACACCACGAAGTTGTATGTAAGGTTCTGGCATCAGTTTTTTGTATGCACCTGTGGCAAGTACTAACTCTTTTGCACTATAAAGCTCATCTATAAGCCAATACTCCTCTTCGTAAATAAGATTTTTGACCTCATGTGTACGAATTGTTGCACCCTTCGCCATCGCTTGACATAGTAACTCAGCATGAACTAAGCCTGCGTTTATAGAAATATTTTCTTGATTTTGTGCTTTAAGGGAGAGTTTTTTTAAAAGCGAATTTGGAGGTGTTAAAAGCTTTAGGGAGCTGTTTTGTTTATAAACTCGTAAACTTTGTGCATCTTTCTCATTTTGTGCAATGTGCAAAAGTGGTTTGTTTTGAATGAGATGGGGAAAATGAGTGTTATAATACTCCATACTATATACAAAAGCATGATGCAGAAGTTCTTTTAACTCCCCAGCTTTTGAAAATTTTGGCGATATAAATGCACCAGCAGCACCACTTCCACCACCTGCAACTTTTTGCATATCTAAAAGAAGGACTTTTTTTCCTACTTGAGTAAACTCGTAAGCTACACTACAGCCATTTATTCCAGCCCCTACAATAGCGATGTCATACAAAAGTTATACACTCACCTCTTTAATGTCTGCAATTTTTAAGATGCTTTTATAGACACTCGCCACCAAAGATTTACGATTATTTTTTACCGCTTCCTCTTCTGCGTTTACCATTACATTTGTAAAAAAACTGTCTAGTTGTGGTTTGAGTCCTAAAAGTGCATCGAGTTCTTCTTCATAACTTTTATACTCTTGTCTACTCACACTATCAAATGCACTAAAAAGTGTTTTTTCTGCATCTTCTTGGAGTAAATTTTCATCTACTACTAAATCTGCACTTAAATCAATCTCTTTTGTGATGTTGGCAACACGCTTAAAAGTAGAACTTACTTCATCAAACCCTTCGGAAGTCACAAGGTTATTTAATGCTTCTATCTTTTGTCCTATAGCGAGTAACTCCCTCTCACCTGAAGCAAGTACCGCTTCAATAACTGATGGATTTACTTTATAGTAGCGTTTTAAACGTTCTAAAATAAATGCTTCAAGTTTTTCTAAATCCATAGTTTCATAATTTTGAGCAAGTATTTTGAGTGTGTTCACAATGTCAAAAGTAAAACCATACTCGTTTACAATTCTCATAATTCCATTCACTGCACGACGCAAAGCAAAAGGGTCACGGGAACCTGTTGGAATCTGGTTAACACTAAAAAGACCAAGCAAAGTGTCAAGTTTAATGCTCATCGCGACAATAGCACTTAAAGGTGTTGAAGGCAAAACACTCTCCTCACCATCAGGGAGATACTGTTCCCTTATACAAGTAGCAACTGCCTGCGTTTCGCCCTGCTCTTGTGCATAGTATGCCCCAATAAGCCCTTGTAACTCTGTAAACTCATACACCATCTCACTCATTAAATCTGCTTTTGCAAGTGCTACGGCTTTGTCTAAGTCTGCTTTATCTGCGTCTATGGCATACATATCAAAAAGAGAAGAAGCAATGACTGCTTCACGTTCTATTTTATCTGCTACACTTCCAAGCCCTTTAAAAAAAGCAACTTTTTCAAGTCCTTTTGTACTCAAACCATTTTTGAGATCATTATCCCAAAAGAAGAGTCCATCTGCTAAACGTGGACGCAATACTTTCTCATTTCCCGCGATAACTTGAGAAAAATTATCCGTAAGAGCATTGGAGACAACCACAAATTTATTGATAAGTTTGCCATCTTTAAAAACTGGGAAGTATCTTTGATGCTCTTTCATAGAAGTAATGATTACTTCAGGAGGTAAACGCAAAAACTCTTCATCAAACGAGCCTAAAAGTGCTGTAGGGTTCTCTGTAATAGCAACAACCTCGTCGAAAAGTTCTTCATCTACTTCAATGCTAACTCCATTTTTACTCTCTATTACTTTAAAATCAGCCATAATTTTTTCAGCTCTCGCATCAGGAAAAAGTGTCACACCCCCTGCTTGAAGCACTTCAAAATACTCTTTTGCTCCTGCTATTTTTACACTCTCAAAATTTGCAATACGATGCACAAAGGTACTTTTTTCTGATGTTACACCAAAAAGTGTCATAGGCACAAGGGCATCAGCGAAAAGAACATTCACCCAGCGAATAGGACGAATAAAACTCTCTTGCAGACTCCCCCAACGCATAGATTTTCCAAAATCAAGAGACTTTATCCAACTCTCTATAATCTCAGGTAAAAGTTCGACTGACTCTTTTCCTTGTATCTCTTTTTTATAGTAGAGTACCTCTTTAGAGCCTTTTTGTGTTGTGGAGAGTGCATTAAGTGCAACACCACACTTCTTAGCAAAACCATGTGCAGCAGCTGTTGGCTCACCATCTTTATACGCAACACTTAAAGGCGCCCCAAAAAACTCTTCTACACTATCTGCTTGACGTGATGCAAACTCTCTATGCCAAATGACCAAACGCCGTGGTGTATAGTAAAACTCAAATTCACCTAAAAGTGAATATTTTTCTAAAATATCACTATATTTTTTTGTAATATTTTTCATCTCTTTTAAGAGAGGCACCGCAGGAAGTTCTTCAACACCGATTTCAATTAGTAGTGGTTTTAGCATTTTTATACTCTTTGTATTATAATTGTCGCGATTTTACCCCTTTTTTGGTTAAATAGTGATTAACTAAAAGTGTATACAATTAAGTAAAGGGCATCTCTAAAAACTCTAGTACCTCTCAGAGGGAAGAAAAAAAGATGAGATTGTGCAAAATCTTTTATGAGTCATAGCCTTAGCTATGGCGATGAAAAGTTTTGTGCAATATCGCTTTTTTTATCCCTCCCTATGGGTAACACAGAGGAGCCTACACTCATCGTTACTCTTTCTCACCTTAGCTACGGCTAGGGTTTCAAAAGAGTGCCTTGATTGTAAACTCCTCTGCGTTACTGAGAGATACTAGGGTTTTTAGAGGTGCCCTACATTAAAAAAAGGATAAAAATGAAAGCTATCATTTTTCTACTACTGTTAAATCTTGGGCTCTTTGCAAACACGGAGCATACTGCAAAAATTGTTGAGACAATGAGTAGCGGTGGCTATACATATATGAAAGTAAATGAGGGTAAAAATACCTATTGGATTGCCATGACACTACGCGATGCCAAAGTTGGACAAGAGGTAAAATTTTCAGAACAAGGTTGGATGAAAAACTTTCAATCAAAAACTTTACATAGAACTTTTGACAATATTCTTTTTGCATCAGCACCAGAACCAACACAAAAAACAAAACTCGAAGATATTAAACCAAATATTATGAGTTCAAACTATGCACAAAAAGGGACAATTAGCATTGCAGAACTTTTTAAAAACCGTAAACAGTATGCAGAAAAAACGATTACAATACGAGCAAAGGTGACAAAAACCTCTGTTGGCATTATGAAACGCAACTGGGTACATATAGAAGATGGAAGCCGTTTTCAAAACATGGATGACATTGTTTTCACAACTACAAACCCAGTACCCAAAGTGGGTGAAGTTGTAAGTGCAACGGGAACTGTTGCTATAGATAAAGATTTTGGATATGGCTACTTCTACCCTGTCATCGTTGAAAAATCTCATTTTAAAAAGTAGTAAAATAAAAGTTATCTTAAATAAGACAAATTTTGTCTTATTTATGTTTAAGTAAATGTTTTTATAGTTACAATAACACAAATCAAACACAAGGAATTAAAATGCCAAAGATTAACAAATATGTTGACATTGACACAGTAGAAAGAGAAGCAAAAAAGGACTTAATTGACCGTCACTCACCATTTATCACAGTTGAAGGTGATGCTAAAAAAGGCGAAATGCTTGCAGTAAATGTTAAAATGGGTCAAGAATACACACACCCAGATGATTTTGATCACTTCATCGAGTCTATCACTCTTTACAATGGTGAAACTAAATTAGCTTCATCTTCTTTTGTTCCCGGAACATTAGGAAACGAAAAATCTCATGCAGAAGTTACTTTTAACATCCGCCCAATGGGTAAAAAACTTAACTTAATTGCTCACGGTTACTGTACAAAACACGGTATCTGGGAATCAACTCCAGTTGTTGTTGAAGTAGCAGAATAGTTATAAGTCCTATTTATAGGGCTTAACTCTATCTTTCGCCAATGCTAATTAATACTTTTTACAAGTTATTTACAACTAAAACTCTTCTTACATCATTTAATTATTAACTTTATTCAATATTCTTTTTGCTATAAAACCAATCTTTAGCTAAAATACCAAATATAAATTTTACAAACATTATAAAAGAAATACATTAGGAACAATAATGAATTTAATAGAATTAGGAATCAAAAAAGGTTTAATCTCTTTTGATAGTGAAAAAAAATATATAACATATATAGAGCAAAATAAAAAACGAAACTACTCAAATCCTGAAGAAAAAGTTCAAGCAGAAGCTTATTTAAAGCTTATATTAAATTATGGTTATCCTAAAGAAAATATTGTTCAATTTGTATCTGTAAAAATGGGTGTATCTTCAAAAGAAGCAGATATAGTAGTTTATAAAGACAAGGAACATAGACAACCACATATTATAGTCGAGTGTAAACATCAAGATGTGTCAAATCAAGAGTTTAATCAAGCTATAGAACAAGCCGCAAGCTATGCTTATGCTCTTGCTGGAACTATTCAATATATTTGGATAGTTTCAAGTATTGAAAAAAGTTTTAAGATAGATAAAGATAGTAGTGTAAAACAGACTATTCCAGATATTCCAAGATATGGAAAAACAGAAATACAGAAGTATAAATATGCGAAAGGTGGAAGAATTTCAACTGATGAACTTCTTGAAAGTGAAATAAAAAAGAATTTTTTTGATATAGAAACTATAGAAGAGAGTGAATTAACAAAAAGATTTAAACAAGCACATAACTCACTTTGGGCAGGAGGGGAGCTTAATCCTAGTGCAGCGTTTGATGAACTTGATAAACTTATATTTTGTAAGATTTGGGATGAACGAAAAAAAGGGAGAAAAAAGGGTGAACCTTATGATTTTCAAATTTTCAGTGAAACCATTTCAAAAGATGCAACAGATGATGAAAAGAAAGAGATAGAAAATAAAATATCTGAAGAACTTTTTAAAAGAATAGAAGTATTATATAATGAAGGGAAAAAAGAAGACCCTGAAGTTTTTAAAGATGATATTAGATTAAACCATCAAAAAGTCAAGACAGTTGTCAGTTATTTAGAAGATATTAATCTTAGCAAAACAGATTTAGATAGTAAGGGTAAAGCATTTGAAACATTTATGGGTTCATATTTCAGAGGAGATTTTGGACAATTTTTTACACCTAGAAAGATTGTAAAATTTATACTTAATGTTTTACCAATTACTCATAAAAGTAGAGTTATTGACACCTCTTGTGGAAGTGGTGGGTTCTTATTATATGCACTTGATAAAGTTAGACAACAAGCAAATATAATTTATCCTGATTTTAAAACTGATCCTGATGAGAGAGAAGAACATAAAGCATACTGGCATGATTTCGCAGAAAAAAATCTTTTCGGCATAGAGATAAATGAGCAGATAAGTAGAACTGCTAAGATGAATATGATTATTCATGATGATGGGCATACAAATGTTATCACAAGTGATGGACTTCTTAAAAGTGATGTGATGATGGAAAAAAGTGCTAATGATGGTTTTAGATATGATAGTTTTGATTTTATCATCACAAATCCACCTTTTGGCTCATCTGTGAAACAGACAGAGTCAGCATATTTACATCAATACACTCTAGGAAATAAAGATACTTCTTGGTTAGATTTAAAAAATAGTGCTTCAAAAGAGAGGGCAAATCAAAGTACGGAAGTTCTTTTTATAGAACAAGATTATAACTTTTTAGTAGAGGGTGGATTTTTAGCTATTGTCATCCCTGATGGAATACTTACAAATAGTTCAATGCAATATGTAAGGGATAACATAGAACAATGGTTTAGAATAGTAGCCGTCATTTCTATGCCTCAAACTGCATTTGCTCATACTGGTGCAGGAGTAAAAAGTTCAGTTTTATTTTTAAGAAAACATAAAAAAGAAACTACAGAGAGTATTGAAAATCTCAAAAAAGAGATACAAGAAGAGATAAAGAATTCAAATGAGTATGAAGCAAAAGTAAAAGCTATAGAGAAAGCTAAAAAAGTAGAAATCTCAAAATATAGTGGCGATAAAAAAAGTGAAGAGTTTAAAGAGTTGAAAAAAGAATTAAGTGAAAAATATACAAATCAAATAAATAATTTAAAAGATGATTTAGAAGAATTATATATAAAAGAGAAACAGTCAAAACTAGAAGATTATTCTATTTTTATGGCTATAGCAGAAGATATAGGTTTTGATGCTACAGGTAGAAATACAGGAAATAATGAACTAGAAGTTATAGAAAAAGAGCTTGCTAGATTTATTCAAAGTGTGATTGATAATGAATAAAATTACGATAACAAAACTTCAAGATGAATTTAATCAAATAGCATCAATTTTAAAAGATACAGAGATAGAGTACTGGTATGCTAGAGATTTACAAAAGGTCTTAGGCTATAGCGAATGGCGAAATTTTAATAATGTTATAGAAAAAGCAAAAACATCTTGTGAGACGGCTAAAATAGACTCTTCTTATCATTTTGTTAGTATCAACAAAACGATAGATATGCCAAAAGGTGCTACTAAAAAAATTGCTGATATTATGCTCACAAGATATGCTTGTTATCTTATTGCTCAAAATGGTGATAGTTCAAAAGAGCCTATAGCTTTTGCTCAAACTTATTTTGCAATGCAAACTAGAAAACAAGAACTTTTAGAGCAAAGAGTAGAGCTAGAAGATAGACTAAAAGCTAGAGCAAAGCTTACAGATAGTGAAACAGAACTCTCAAAAAATATATTTGAAAGAGGTGTAGACAACAAAGGATTTGGAATCATCCGTTCCAAAGGTGACCTAGCACTTTTTGGTGGTTTTAACACGCAAAACATGAAAGACAAACTAAGTGTTCCTAAGGGCAGACCATTAGCAGACTTTTTACCAACAGTAACCATAACTGCTAAAAACCTTGCAACAGAGATAACAAATCATAATGTAAAACAGCATGATTTACAAGGACAAAACTCAATTACAAAAGAGCATGTAACTAACAACACTAACATCAGAAAGTTACTAGATGACAGTGGCATAAAACCTGAAGAGTTACCTGCTTCTCAAGATTTGAAAAAGTTAGAAAGAGCAGTAAAATCAAATGAGAAGAAAATGATTAAAGAAAGTCAGTTTCCTAAGAAACTCAGAGGTGTTGATGATGAGTGAGTTTAGATTAAGTGATAAATTTAAAAATGTTTTTTTAACCAATTATTCTGATTTAGATAATAGATATGATCCTTTGTACTATTTACTAAATAAAAAATATAACTTTAAAGCAGTAAAACTAGCTACATTAATGACAGATGTTTTTCAAGGACAAGTGCAAGGCTCTAGCATAGTAGAAAAAATAAAAGTTTTAAAAGTAAAAAATCTCGATTTGTTTGGTAATATAAATTTTGATGATGTAACATATATTGATAGTATAAATAATAGAAAAATATTAAAATATGGTGATATTATAACTCCTTTTAGAGGACAAACAATATTTACAAATAAATTTGCTTTTTATAATTTTAATGAAGTAGCTACGATAGATAATAATCTCGGAATTATAAGATTAGATATAGACAAAATTATTCCAAAGTTTTTTAGATATTATATTTCATCTAAAATTGGTTTTAATGAAATTCTAAAAAATGTTGGAGGTGCAGGAATACCAGCATTAACAAAAGATATTATAGCTAATATTAATGTTCCAATTTTATCTAAAAATACTCAACAAAATATTATAAATATAATGGATAAAGCTTATTTATCTAAAAAACAAAAAGAAAAACAAGCAAAAGAATTATTAGATAGTATTGATGCTTATCTTTTAAATGAATTAGATATAACTTTGCCAAAGATTGATAATAGTTTAGATAAAAGAATTTTTGAGGTTAAGTTAAGTGATATTAGTAGTATGAGATTTGACCCAGATTATAAAAGTAAAATTGATACTTTAAAGAATTTAACTTGGAAATATCCTTTATGTGAAGTAAAAGATTTAATGATAGGCTCTGCCCAATATGGGGCAAATGAAACAGCACAAGAATATAAATTAAAAGATGATATTAGATATATTAGAATTACAGATATTGATGAGATAGGCATATTAAAAGAACATAATATGAAAACAGCAAATAATGTACTAAATCAGTATATTTTAAACTATAACGATATACTTTTTGCTCGTAGTGGTTCAGTAGGTAGATGCTATATTCATAAAAATATAAAAAATAAAGCCATTTTCGCTGGTTATCTAATTCGATTTATTTTAGATGAAATAAAAGTTAATCCCAACTATTTCTTCTATTATTGTCATTCATCAATTTATAAATATTGGGTTAGTGCTATTGAAAGACCTGCTGTACAATCTAACATTAATTCAGAAGAGTATAAATCTTTAAATATTCCACTCCCTCCAATAAAAAAACAAAATGAAATAGCAAACCATATTCAAGACATAAGAGATAAAGCAATGCAACTAAATGATGAAGCAACACAAGATTTAGAAAATGCTAAGCTTGAAGTTGAACAAATGATATTAGGTCAGTAAAAGAAACTATAAAAATACAGATAAATCATAGTAGCTTTATAGAAGATATTCATGCAATTATGTTTGAAAATGCTTTAAAAGTATCACCATAATTTATTTCAAAACCTATCAGAGCGTATTGACTAGATGAATGAAACAGAAAAATCTAGCAGAAACACAGCTTACCTGCTATAATTCTATACTACAATAAAAATAAGGTTATCTCCGTGCAAAACACTCCACTTCATACTCAAAAATTCATACTCAAACTTTTTCCAGAAATCATGATTAAAGGCTCCTCTGCGAAACGCCAAATGGTGGGTCAGCTTTATACAAATCTTATAACTATTTTAAGCAGGATAGATTCCGACATTCATGTGAAAAAGTTCTCAGATAAGATGGAAGTTGTTGCACCACTTCGAGTCATAGATGACGTGAGACAAAAACTTTTAGATACTTCAGGCATTGAACAAATCTTAGAAGCTCTCCAGTTTGACAATATGGACTCTTTAGAGAAGATAAAAGAGAAAGTAGGTGAACTTGTCATTGACTCTTTAAAAGAGAAAACATTTGTCGTTCGAGCGAAACGCACAGGAAAGCATGATTTTAATTCTGTAGAGTTGGAGCGGACTGTAGGTGGATACTTGTTAGCCCATTCAGATGCGAAAAATGTTGATTTAAAAAATCCTGAGATTACTATTCGTATGGAACTCATAGAAAAACAGCTCAATCTCATTACGACACATTATAAAGGATTAAGTGGCTTCCCCATAGGAACACAAGGGGATATTCTCTCTTTAATGTCAGGAGGTTTTGACTCGACTGTGGCTTCTTACCTTACTATGAAACGCGGGATTAAAACACATTTCGTATTTTTTAATCTTGGTGGCAATGCACATGAGATAGGTGTAAAACAAG
>Ga0256829_1003644_pt1 | contig 10523 bp, 10 predicted proteins | sample 131447metaG_FD_185979 | JGI IMG/M metagenome (GOLD analysis project Ga0256829, IMG submission 185979) | Hydrothermal vent microbial communities from Lau Basin, Pacific Ocean - 131-447 | ecosystem: Environmental > Aquatic > Marine > Hydrothermal vents | place: Pacific Ocean: Lau Basin | collected...
AAATTCTGAGGTTTTGCTTCACCAAAATCCAAGTGTCCTGCTTCCAATAATGTTTCTATATTGCTATCGCTAGTGTATTTGGAGACAGCAATCAGTTGGGCATCACCCATATTAGATTGTACATGTTGCCAACGTTGAATAAGTGTTGATTCAATCATCTTTTTTCACGCGTAACATAAAAAAGCTTAAAGCTAGGTAAAATATAACCGCTTGGGCAAGCAATAGTACCACGGTAATCATGGGGCTTTTAATCAGAGCCAATGCGGCAAGCCCCATCAATATGGAAAAACTAAGAATTAAAATGACAGCTTGAAGCTGACTGCAACCAAGAGACATCAAACGATGATGCAAATGGTCTTTGCCAACATATTCAATCCATTCACGGAAATTGTGCACATCGCCACGGGCAATGCGAGCAACAGTGGTATAAATAATATCAAAAATCATGACTGAAAAAATCAGCAATGGTGCGGCATAGGCTTTGATGGTGCTATCACCCGACCAATCACCCATAACCGCAATCGATGCCATGACCCAACCTAAATAAGTGCTGCCTACATCACCCAAGAAAGAGCGTGGTTCGCTTTGGTAACGTGCATTGTCAGGTAAAAAACCTATAGCAGCACCAGCAACAGCCAAACATAGGTATAACATATACGCTTGGTCGGTATGCCAAGCCAGCATACCCATGAGTAAACATGTGACTGCGGCTAATGATGCTGCTAAACCATTGATGCCATCCAAAAAATTGAATGCGTTGGTAACACCAATCACCCATACCGCAGTGATAATATATTCTAGCCCATGCCCCCACCAAGTATCGGGCGCAAAGTGAATCACCACATCGCAATACATTAATACAGCCACAGCTACAAACTGACCCATGAGTTTGATTTTGGCGGACAATTCTTTGATGTCATCCCTTAAAGATAATGCGCCTACAATAAGCGCAGATATAACCACACCTTTAAATTCGATAGAGTAGTTAAAATTCAGCAATAAGGTTGCATTGACTGCAATAATCACTGCCAAACCACCAATACGAGGCGTGGGTTGGGCATGTACACGGCGTGCATCAGGATAGTCTAAGGCATCCCAACGGTGTGCTGCATAAATCACAGTTGGCATCAAAGCATAGGTCAATAATAGGCTGGCGAAAAATAGGAACAGGCTATGCGTTAATAGTCCTTGTACCTCCCAAGGCGCAACCAACAACAGACCTGCGCATAAGGCAAACCAGCGAGTATAAGCATGATCTATGGTTTGAAGCATGTTGCAAGTCCTTGTTGTAGCAGTGAAAATTCTTGTTCATTCATATCATGCAGCAAAGGCAGGGACACACAATATTGCCATGCCTCGTCAGCTTGCGGGCAGTTGGCATCACTGATTGCATGGTGTAAGGGTTGTTGCACTGGGCGCATGGCGTTTATGCCTAGCTGTTGTAATATTTGAATCATATCTTCTGCAGTTTTTTCACTGCGAATAATATAACGAAAGGTATTGCCTTGTATGCCTGTGATAGGTGTGACACTGGTGTAGTTGACTAAGATTTTATCGTATTTCGCTGCCCATATTTGGCGTTGCTGCTGTTCAGCCACAGCATGGTCTAGTCGTACTTGGGCTAAAGCTGCGTGTATGTTGGATAATTGATGATGCCCAACATAATCTTGTTGTAATTCTGCGTGGTCTGGGTTGGTCATCTTGGTGATAGATTTGATGAGAAACTCATCCTTACTGCTGATAAACCCGCCATATGCACCACCCCAAGGTTTGGTAGCGTAAAAAGAACCAATACAAACATCGGCAAACGTGCCCACAGCTTTTTCGTGCCATATTGCACCTGCCGACTGAGCAATATCCTCAATCACAGGACAATCAAAATGTTCAGCAACCAAAGGTTCAATCATACCAAAAGGGTGAACCAACACCAAAACATCCAAATCTTTGGCTGTATTACGAGCTTGTTTGGCATCTAGGGTGAGATTTGCATTACAATCCATCAATACAGGTATGCCACCTGCATTTTTCACAGCAAACAATAGTGAGGCACAAGCATAAGCAGGTATGCCCACACGCGGGTGTTTTTTACCTTTGCTGAGTGCACGAATAGCAAGCATCAATGCCGATGTGCCTGAATCAACAGCCAGTACTGCTTGCCCAGATAATTGGGCTTGCAATGTTTGTGTCAGCGCAGTGGTCACATCACCTTGGGCTAAAAAACCTGATTGGATAACCTGTTGCGCAGCTTGCTCAAAGGGTTTGCCAAACCTTAAACGCGAATGAGGGATTTGCATGGTTACAAACGAATCCGAATCGGCATAAATGCCTCAGCACAAGACATTTTACCCTGCACACCACGAAAATGAGATGTTGCCAAAGCAATTTCAATAATATTAAGGCTAATACGGGTGCGTTCCACTTGTGATTTGTGTGCTTCCAATGCTTTGAGTTTAAGGCTTAAAGTGTCGTGGGTATTCATAAACACGGTAGGTTCAAAGCCAATAGTTGAAGGTGTTTCATAACACAACACATTGGGGATATAACGGGTCACAGAGCGGGCAACCAATGCCATTTCTCTATGGTCTTGATGAGTATCATCAAGATGGTTTACATATACCGTGTCAGGTTTGATTTTTTGCACGATTTTTTCTAGCGATGCCATCAAATCTTGGCTGGAAGCAGGTAAATGGGTGTCCTCAAAATCACCCCAATGCACTTGTTGAACACCTAAAATCTTGGCAGCGGCTTCTTGTTCAGCACGGCGAACAGCAGCATCACCACCAACCTGCCCTGATGTGGCAACATAAATATGTACTTCATCGCCACGGTTGGCATGTTCAGCAAGAGTTCCACCGCAACCGATTTCTAAATCATCAGGGTGTGGGGCAAGGGCAAGTATTGTTTTCATGGCTGCATATCTCCCATATTGGCAATCAAAGCTTTGGCATCTTCGCCGATATTGAGCAACACATCAAGCACGCTCAAATAGGGTATAAAATCACCATGCATTTGTGGGTAGCTTGGTGGTGAACATTGTTGAAATAGCAGCTTGATATTGGCATCAATGAATGCAGATGGTTGCAAATAATTGCGTCCTTCTGCACCAGAAAGATATACATCACCTTGTAAATGTTGAGTGATTTTTATAAGTCGCTCTGTTGGGTCGGATATATCCACAGGCAAATCTGAAGCAAGGAGCAAGGGAGAAGTGCAGCCCAACATATCCCCAAGCGCACAAATCAAAGCCACATTCAAATCAACAAGTTTATCATGTTTTTGCTGCAAAATGCTTTTGATGGGCAGCCAATACTCATCCAAATAGGAGGACTTGGCATAAGCTTGTTCAATACTCGCAATTTGTTTTTTTGCCCAGTTGTTGGGGGCAATGCCCACTTCATGAATCAGTTGTGGAAAACGGTAAGTCACAGGCACAGTAATCCACTGCTCTCCCTGCTTGGTTTTAATGCGGTTGCGATTTTGCCATTCATTTTTATGAAATTGTACTGTATCCAAAATGACAAAGGCATCAGCAAGTTTCCATTTATGAAAAAAACCTGACCAAGGCATATAATTGGGCTGATGAATGGTGATGGTTTTCAAGTATTCCCCTTGTTATTCACGTACTTGAACCAGAAACGGATTGGCTTCCATACGAATGCCTTGCTGGGCTGGTATTTGTAAACGTATCACATGTCGCCCCGTAGACAAGTGCAGCGGGTAGCTTTGCGCAGTTTTCATATCACTGCTAAGCAAAACGTGCCCGACAATTTGACCATCTACAACCCACTGTGCTTTGAGTTGTATGGGTAATTTTGTATCATCCATCTCTTTAAGGCTGGTGACCAAGGTCACATTGGCACTCACCACAGCCGTATCACCTGTAAACATGGTTTCTGTTTTTTGAGTTTCAGGGTTGGTATAAAGCAGTGATAAAGTATTAAGACTCAAATCATGCTGTTTACCCATTTGCCACGCTGCCATACGCCCTTGTTTTAGAGCGGCTAAAATATCATCTTCTTTGGTGCTTTTTGCCCATACATCCATAGGAAAGTTACCCAAAAATTCACCTGATTGTCCTTCTTCATGGTAATCACCTGCAGCCACTGCCCAAATGGGTTTACCAATATAACCTGCCAAATAATCCATCATATATTGATCCCATAAACCACCTGCAATGGTATTGTTATCATTATCACCATAAGTGGCAGCAAAGGCATCGGCAGTGTGTGACTGAAATACCTCACGATTGTAAGGAGGGGTGTTCAGAAAAACCCCCATAGACCCTTGGCGTACACCAGACTTGGTACCTGGATGTGTCCAAATAACAAATAAGTTTTGCGCATGTGCTGATTCAATAAAGGCTTGATCGGTGTCAACTTTTGGTTTCATTAACCATGTGGTCATAAAAGCAATAAATGAACCTGCAAGCAATAAAGCAATGCCCCGCTTTTTCTTGCGCATCAAAATAAAGATAAGTCCAAAAATAAAAACAAACCAAAACACCAGTGAAAGTTCTTTATTACCATAGCCATATTCTAAGGTGTAACTGCTTAGTTTGGTGATATTTTCAGGTGTTTTAACCCCCAATGTAATCAAATGTTTTTCAGCATTATGCAAGCTTAAATTTTTGAAGGGTATGCCTTGCCAATCATAACCTGGAATGGATTCAGTGCCTGCAAATACCGTGATATTCGACTGCTGCTGAACACGCTTTAAATCAGTGAAAAAGTTATCAATACCCGTTTGATATAAAGAAGGGTGCTCTTGGCTATAACCCAAAATATGAGGTACAGGGTCAATGCCGAAACGAATACTGTATCGGTCATGTTCGGTAAAAGCGATGGCATCCAAATACCGTTTTTTTGCTAGTGCTATCAATGTATCAAAATCGTGCGCACCATCAGAGTGATTGCTACGCACATCAATCAATACGCGATAGGGCAGTGCTATTTGAGGTGTCTGATGTTGAGAAACATTAGTTTTTTCTTGTTGATTGGTGTTTGATGACTGTGATAAATGGTTGTCGATGCGTAAGGATTGTTCAGGCAAAATATCATGCAATAACATCAGCCTATCCAAGCTTATATCTTCCGTAGCTTGTGCAGATATATGAAACCCAAACAGTAATGTTATCAGCAATAGTGGTGATATAGACATGCTTCCTCCGCAGTTCTCATGCGAAATTAAAGCAAAAGCATTGCCAACACAATGATTACGGGGAAAACCTGTGGTTTTTTGTAGAGACCAACTAGAAATTATTTGCATAAGCTGCTATACTAATTTTTATGTGTGATGTAAAATATAACGATAGATTAACTTCAGCTTACCTAATTTTGGGTCAAAGCCATGGCTCACAACACCTTTTCAACGCCTAGCAGTAATCTGCTTGAATTGATAGACTGTGGGTATGCAGTTCTTGACCAGCACGGGCATTTCTTAGAAACCAATTCAACCTTTGCTGCCATGTTTGGCTACAATGAAAGCAGCTTATTATTGATGGATATGCAAGCACTTTGGATGGATACATCTGCGCAGCTATCTTTTCTTAAACAGGTGAAAGAACAAGGTGTGGTGCATCATTATAAAGCAGAGTTAAAACATCAACATGGCGCATTGTTATCAGCACTTATCAATGCAGAATATTTGTTTGAACAACAAGTATTTATGCTTTGTGTTTATCCCAATGTGCTGGCTGATACAAACCAGCATGAAGCATTAAAAATAAATCCCAAAAATCGGCCCGAACGAACCTTAACAGCCAACGAAGAAAACTCAGCTAATCTTGAAGCATTCCAACCTTTTTCTTTGGCTGAATTGGCATTGTCAGTCATGCAACAATATGAGCATATATTTGTGGATAAACCAAGAGTATTTACCTATGATATTATGAAGAATTTACCCATGTGTATGGGCAATAAGCAACAAGTCTTGAAGCTGTTGTCCTGTATGATGAATAACGCTATTGAAGCGACAAAAGAGGGTGACAACATTACGGTTTATGTGCGTACGGCCATGTTAAAACATAAAAGCACAGGTTTGAATGAAGAATATGTGATGTTATCTGTGCAAGATAATGGCGTTGGTATGGATGCAGAAACGCAAAAACATATTTTTGAACCCAATTTCTCAACCAAACTGAAAGGTAGAGGCATGAGCTTGGCACGGGCATTAAAGGTGATTAAGAAACATGATGGTAGAATTCATGTCAAAACTGGCCCCAAAATGGGTAGTTTGTTTAAAGTTTATTTCCCCGTGCATAAACATTAATAAAATAGATTTGGTATTGTACAATCATTAAGTTTATGCAGGTTTTGCCAAGATGAGTTTTGAGCAACAACATATCATTCGGCATAAACAACAATATTTCCCAGATGCCATGGCTGAGCAGGAAGCATTGCGTGATACCATGCTCGCTGGCGATGGTCGGTTTCAATTGATACTCACCGAACACCCGCCAACTTATACTTTGGGTACTTCAGGTATGCCACAAGATGTATTAACCCGAGAAGTGGATGGTGATGTTATTGAAGTATTTCAAACAGGTCGCGGAGGTGAAGTAACTTATCATGGTCCAGGGCAATTATTATGTTATGTGGTGGCAAACTTAAGCCAAGAGCAAGACTTGCATCAACATATTTGGCGTTTAGAAGAAATGATTATACGTACATTGGCAGATTTGGATGTGGATTCAGGACGGGACTCACGGGGCATCGGTGTATGGGTGGATGGTTTGAAAATAGCTGCTGCTGGTGTGCGTTGTAGGCGTTGGGTAGTATGGCATGGAATCGCATTAAACATCAACCCCAACTTAAATCATTTTAAAGGCATTGTGCCATGTGGCATGCAAGATGCACCCGTCACATCATTGGCTAAACGGGGATTAGATATAAAACGTGATGCTGTAGAAAAGATTTTGATTAAGCATGTTGAAAAGGTATTTCATTCTTTGTTATAGCTAATGTTTAATAATGAAGGATACTATGCACAGGAATAGGGTTAAGCCTTTTTCGACCAGCCAAAAAGTCCAATTCAATCACAAATAAACACGCTTCAACCTTTGCCCCTAACTTCTCAATCAAAGCGATTGTTGCAGCAGCAGAGCCACCCGTTGCTAATAAATCATCAATGACAATTACTTTATGCCCTTTGCTCAATGCATCCCTATGAATTTCGAGTACACCTGTTCCATATTCAAGTTCATATTCAATGGCATGGGTATCCGCGGGAAGTTTTCCTGGTTTGCGGATGGGTACAAAACCAACACCTGTTTGTTGGGCTAAGGCAGCACCAAACAAAAAACCGCGCGATTCAATGCCGACAATAGCATCAATATCATCAGGCATGTGCACAGCAAGCTCAGATGTGCATGCTGAAAATGCTTCACCATTCGCCAAAAGAGGACTTATGTCTTTGAAGTTGATGCCAGGCTTAGGAAAGTCTGGAATGTTTCGGATAAAATCGCGTAATTGTAAGGCTGGTTTTGCAGTCAAATAAGTTCCTCCAAAAGCATAGTTTGTGCTTCTGGAAGGTTACGCAATTTTTTTAATGCTGCAACTTGAATCTGACGAATGCGCTCGCGGGTGACACCCATATGTTCACCAATAGCTTCAAGTGTCCAAGGGTCATCACGGTGACTTAAGCCATAACGCAAAGACATGACCTTTTTTTCTTTTTGGGTTAAAAAGCTAAGCCAGCCATCGAGCAAATCTTTACAAAGGTTTTTGTTCAATTCGTGGCAAGGGTGTTCAGCCGTACAGTCTTCAATGATATCATATAACGTTAAATCTTCTGTACCTAACATCGTTTGGTCTGCGCTATCGGTAGGCACCACGGCCTCTTTGAGCTCTTGCACACGTTTTCTGGTATTGCCCATGCTGACAGCAATTTCATTCTCAGTGGGTTCACGCCCTAAAGTATTGCGCAAATGGTTCACATAGCGACCCATGCTATTAATTTCTTTGGCAACATGTACGGGGACACGAATGGTATGGGCTTGATTCATAATGCTACGTTCAATACTTTGGCGAATCCACCAAGTGGCATAGGTTGAAAACCTACACTCATGTGCAGGGTCAAACTTTTCAACGGCACGCATCAAACCAATATTACCTTCTTCAACCAAATCTTCGAGTGGCACATTAGGATTCATATAACGCCTAGCGATTTTGACAACCAAGCGCAGGTTTGCATTAATCATGGTGGTGCGTGCCTTTTCATCACCTTCTTTAATTTGATTTGCCAGTTCAATTTCTTCTTTCGCTGTGAGAAGCTGGTAACGCGAAACCTCTTTCATGTATAAACTCATTGGATCTAATGCTGTGTTTACTTTCATGGTCTTTCCCCTCTTTTCTCAGGTGATACATCACATATCATCCCATATGCGAACCATGAAGGGGGTAAGGTGAGGTGTATATCGCATGAATATGCTATATAGACTATAACATATGAATAATAAAGACCTAAATCATAGTCCTATAGCTTCTTTACTAGGGTTTTCTAGCGTTTTCTTCACATGCACGAGGAATTGCACGGCATCTTTGCCATCCACCAAACGGTGATCGTAAGACATAGCCAGATACATCATAGGTCGTGCGACAATCGCATTGTCTTCAACCACAGCTCTCTGGGTAATGGTATGCATACCCAAAATGGCACTTTGTGGTGTGTTCAAGATAGGAGTGGAAAGCATAGAGCCAAAAATGCCGCCATTGGTGATAGAGAATGTTCCACCTTGTAAGTCATCAGGCTTTAAACCACCTTCTCTGGCTTTGCCTGCCAAGTCTATGATGCCTTGCTCAATATCCGCATAACTTTTGACTCCAGCATCACGCAATACGGGTACAATCAAACCAGTGTCCGTGGATACAGCAATGCCCATATCAATATAATTATGATACAACACATCATCACCATCAATGTAAGCATTCACAGTTGGAAACTCGGCGCAAGCTGAGACACAGGCTTTGACGAAGAACGACATCAAGCCCAGTTTGACACCAAATTTGGCTGTAAACTCTTCTTGGTATTGTTTACGTATATCCATAATAGGCTGCATATTCACCTCATTAAATGTGGTGAGCATGGCGGCTGTGTTTTGTGCTTCTTTAAGGCGAGTGGCAATGCGTTTGCGTAAACGCGTCATGGGCACACTGATTTGTTCACGTTCCGCAAGTTCCATTCCCTCTGCTGCTGCTTCATCTATAGCTTGAGGTGTGGAAACATCTTCTTTACTGGAACTCTCTTGCGTTTGGCTTATCACCTCTTCTTCAGGCTTACTGGCTTCTGCAGTGTTTACTTCTGTAGCAGCTACATCAGCAGTGCCCACATCAACAGATGTATCAATCAAACCAATCACCTGCCCCGGCTCAACAGTATCTTCTTCGGCAGCCATTTGTTCTTTAAGGATACCTGATTCAGTAGCCGTGATTTCCATGGTAATCTTATCACTTTCAATTTCAGCAATAATATCATCCACATGCACTTCATCGCCTACATCTTTAAGCCATGAAATCAGTGTAGCTTCAGTATCAGATTCACCCAAGCTGGGTACTTTAATTTCAAACATGATGCCACCCCATTTTGTACTCTAATAGTTGACTGGTGTCCGTGCCTAATGCTGCTGTCATTAAATGTTCTTTTTCTTCATTGTGTCGTTTGATAGACCCCACAGCAGGTGCTGCCAAAGCATCACGAGCCAACACATACAAAACCTGTTCGCTTAACAATGCTTCTTGAATCATGTGTTTGATTTGTCGCCATGCACCCTGATTAATCGGCTCTTCTTGCAACCACACCACTTCTTTGCAATCGGTGTACGTTTTCATGATTGCAGTCAGTTCAGCAGCAGGGAAAGGATATAAACGTTCGATACGAATAATATGTGTATCATTGTTTTCCTGTTTGTTTCGTGCTTCGAGTAAATCGTAATAGACCTTGCCGCTACAGAGTATGACACGCCGTGCTGTACCCGCACATGTATTATCCAAAATAGGCTGAAAAGCCCCTGTTACCAAGTCAGATACTGTGGAAGTAGAGGCTTTATTGCGCAACATACTTTTGGGAGCCATAATCATCAGCGGCTTGCGTACTTGATGTTTGTATTGTCGCCTTAAGAGGTGAAACATTTGTGCAGGCGTGGTTGGGCAAACCACTTGCATATTATCATTGGAACACAGTTGTAAGAATCGTTCCAACCTTGCCGATGAATGCTCAGCTCCTTGCCCCTCATAGCCGTGTGGCAACCATAATACCAAACCAGACATACGGTTCCATTTGGATTCACCAGCCGCAACAAATTGGTCAATCACCACCTGCGCCATATTGGCAAAATCGCCATATTGTGCTTCCCAAATCACCAACGCACGAGGTTCAGCAACGGAATAACCATATTCATAAGCCATCACTGCCATTTCAGACAACATGCTATCCACCACCAAAAAGCGAGACAGTGTTCCATTGGTCATTTTCTTCAAAGGCATAAAACCTTTACCTGTTTGTTGGTCATACACAATGGCATGGCGATG
>Ga0256829_1003645_pt1 | contig 10522 bp, 7 predicted proteins | sample 131447metaG_FD_185979 | JGI IMG/M metagenome (GOLD analysis project Ga0256829, IMG submission 185979) | Hydrothermal vent microbial communities from Lau Basin, Pacific Ocean - 131-447 | ecosystem: Environmental > Aquatic > Marine > Hydrothermal vents | place: Pacific Ocean: Lau Basin | collected...
GTGCCTGGGCGTTTTCATCGCAGGTGGGCTGAACAGTTACTTTGGGTCAGGGAAAATGGCGTTATGCGGGGAGGGGAGCCAGGGGAGGGGTTGAGGGAAGGGGGCGGATGAGCCGAGCGCCCGGCCTGAGCGTTGCCGAAGGCCAGGCGAGGCTCAGCGGGGGATGGGTGAGATCGCACCCCAGGCGGGGCAGATGGCGCCTTCTGGGATGACCAAAATCTTGTTTGAGAATGCAACAGCAAAGGCACAGCGCATCAAAACGCATGGAGGGCACCACAACGTAGGCAGTTACGAAAAATCGTAATTACCTACGTGGTGGCAAAACGCCTCTGTCGGCAGTTTTTCTTTGGAGTGCGGCGACGAGTCGCCGCTTTCAAAAGCGGTGCCCAGGCACCGCACTCCAAAAAGCGCCTGCAAAAAAGGAAAGCGTGTGGGTGTCCTCTGTGTGAGCGTTCACAGGCACAAGGCTATCCGTGGCGTTGTCTGGGTAGGTAATTACGAAAAATCTGTGAAATCTGCGTCATCTGTGGTTTCCCTTACCGGCAATGAACCGAGCCGGTGTGGGCTTGCAGCCAGGGGGCTGCAACATTGGCGTGTTTCCCCGATGATAACACAACTTTGCCCATCACGGCGGCGGTGTTATAATCGCCGCCATGATGGCAAAGCGACGTCAAAAGGCTTTCTGGGCTGCGGCAGTGCTGGCTGCTGTGTTGTGGTGGGCCGGGTGGCGCGCCGCCGCAGGAAAAGCGGCTTTTCAGCCTGCCGATGCCACCCCCATCCCCACGGTCACGGGCACGCCCACGGGGCCGATGGTGGTGGTGCTGGGAGGCGGCAATCCGCAGGTGCATGTGCGGGCCGGTCCCAGCAGCCGCTGGCCGATCATCGGCGTGCTGGTGGTTGGGGAACGCGTTCCGGCCATTGGGCGTACGCCGGCCGGTGAATGGATCAAAATTGTCTATCCCGGTTCGCCTGACGGCACGGGGTGGGTTTATGCCTACGTGGTGCGGCTGGAAGGCGGCGATGTGCCGATTGTGGAGCCGCCCCCTACCCCTACGCCGAAGGTAACGCCCACGGTAGACCCCACCCTGGCTGCCCAGTTTCTGGTGGATGTGCCCCCCACGCGCTTGCCGACGTTCACTGCGCCCCCGCCGCTGGTCGTGCCGACGTTTATGGAAACCGCCCCCGTGACGGCGCGTTTCCCCAGCGCGCTGGTCATCATCGGCCTGCTGGCGTTGGGGCTGTTTGGCATGGCGGTTTCGTTCTGGCAGAGGCGGGGGTGATGGCGCTGGCGGGCGTGGTGGTGTTAAGTTTGCTGGCGGGAGCAGCGGTGAATTATCTCGCCGATGTGCTGCCGCACGCCGCGCGGGGGCCGATATGTTTGCAGTGCGGCGAGCGGCTCTCGGCGGCCGATTATTTCCGCTGGTGGCAGCCCTGCCCGCATTGTGGCCGCCGCCGTTGGCGGCACGGCGTGGTGCTGGCGTTGATGGCGGCAGCGGGCGCGGGCCTGTGGCTTTCGCCGCCGAAATGGGGCTTTTGGGCGGTGTGGGTTGTGGTGGTATATGCCCTCGCCGTGGTGGTGATGGATGTGGAACACCGCCTGATTTTGCATTCGGTCAGCAGCGCAGGAGCGCTGTTGGGGCTGGCGTTGGGGGCATGGCGGCATGGCTGGGCGGCGACGCTGCTGGGCGGGGTGTCCGGCGCAGGGGTCATGTTGGCGCTGTTCTTTTTGGGCAACGGCTATGCCCTCTGGAAAGCGCGCCGCGCCGGTGAGCCGCCGCCTGAAGAACCGGCGTTGGGCTTTGGCGATGTCACGTTGATGGGGGGATTAGGCTTGCTGCTGGGATGGCCCGGGGTGTGGGCCGGGTTGACCTTTGCCGTATTGCTGGGCGGGGCATTTAGTGTGCTGTTTTTGCTTTACGGCCTGCTGCGCTGGCGGCGCTGGCGGCTGGATGCGTATATCCCCTATGGGCCGTTTTTGGTGCTGGGCGCGCTGGCGGTCATCTGGCTGGCGAAATAATCAGGGGTTATCTGCTCAGCTCCGGCCCAGATGACGCAGATTCCGCAGAAAATCATCCACAGATTCGCACCGATTGCAACCCCAGAAAGCACAGAAGCGTCGCAGAAAACGTCATTACCTACGTGGCGGCAAAACGCCTCTGTCGGCAGTTTTTCTTTGGCGTGCGGCGACGAGTCGCCGCTTTCCAAAGCGATGCCAAGGCACCGCACGCCAAAAAGCGCCTGTAAAAAAAGGAAAGCGTGTGGGTGCCCTCTGTGTGCGTTCACAGGCACAAGGCTATCCGTGGCGCTGTCGGGGTAGGTAATGACCAGAAAACACAGAAGTTGACTTTGCGTCTTTGTTCCCTTTGTGCGCTTGGCGTTCCGCCGTGGTAACCTTGGGGTCTTCTGGGTGCTTTGGCGTTTTCATCGCAGGTGGGCTGAACAGTGGCCACCGAGGGGCTATAACCGGTCTGTCTGGGCTTTCAATTGCGCCGCGCGGGAAAGTAAATCCTGAAGGCGCTGCTGCAGGTCGGCGGCGCGCTTGTGCTCGGCGCGTACGAAACGGGCGTAGGGGGCCATTGCTTCTCGGATCTGCTCCAGGTTGGTTTCCATGGTGGTTTCAAACTGCTGACGCAGGGTGTGGGTGAGGGAACGCCGCAGTTGGGCGACTTTGCGGTGCATTTCGGCGGTGGCCTGTTTGCGCCGCGCCGGAATCACGAACAACCCCAGCACGGCCACGAAGGTGGCGGCGGCGATGCCGGTGATGTCGGCGGTCATGGTGGTGGCAATGGCGGTAATCACCGCGCCGAGGCCAATGGCGCCCACTTCCAGCGCGGCGGCGGCAGCCACGGCGGCCTGGGTGCCTTCGGCCAGGGCGCGGGCTTCCTTTTCCCGGTCGTAACGCTCTACCACGGCCTGCGCCCGCTGGCCTACGGTTTCCACCAGCCGGTCGCGGTCGTAGCGGAAGCCGGTGGGGGCTTCCAGCATTTTGCCTTTGTATTTCTCGCGGTGTTCGGCGAGGTAGGCGTGCACGGCCTGCCATTGCCGCAGGTCGCTTTCTACCAGCCAGTCAATCAGTTTCCCGACCCGCGCTTCAATTTGGTCGGGCACGTTGCCGATAACGTGCGTCTGGAATTCTTCCTGCAGGCGCTTTTTGCGGAACAAATCCACCACCCGGCCGAGGCGGATGGTTTCCTCAAAGTAGTCGCGCGCCCGCTCTTCCATTTGCCGCAGGATGTTGTCGATTTCGGCCATGCGCAGTTCAAAGCCGCGTTGCATGTCGGTTTTGTATTCTTCCAACTGCCGTTCCACGTGGGAAATCACTTCCAGGTCGCCGGAAAGCACTTCCAGTTCGCGGCGCAGCGCGGCGGCGTGCTCTTCGGCCAGGCGTATGCCCACGCCGAGGGGGTTGAGCAGTTTCAGGCGGATGCGCTCGGTCTGGTCCAGCGTGTCGCGAATATAGGTTTCCAGCGATGCGAAGCGGCTGGCTTCCCACAGCGGTTTTTCGCCCTGTTTGGCCCGCAATGCCAGTTTGGCGCTCACGGGGAAGATTTCGGGGGTGGTGCCCAGCAGCAGGCGGGCGTTTTCGCTGACAAAGGCAATCACCTGGTCCAGGTCTTCAGGGCGCTCCAGCAGGTCGGCTTTGTTGATGACCAGCACGATTTTCTTGCCCCAGGCGCGCAGTTTTTCCAGGAAGGCGCGCTCGCTTTCGCTGAAGGGGCGGTCGGCAGAGGTGACGAAGAGCACCAGGTCGGCGCGGGGGGCGAAGCGCCGGGTGATGAGTTCGTGTTCGCGGATGATGGCGTTGGTGCCGGGAGTATCTACAATGCTCAGGTCGCGCAGCAGGCCCACCGGCGCGGTGATTTCCAGCAGGTGGTCGCCGAGGGGCTTGTGGGCCAGGGCTTTGCCGTAGCGCAGGATGTTGACCTGCGTGGTGGTGGGGGTCACGCCTTCCTGCAGCACCTGTTCGCCGAGCAGGGCGTTGATGAGGGCGCTTTTACCGGCGTTGAATTCGCCCACGACCACGATGAGGAAGAAGTCGTCCAGTTGCAGGATGGATTCCTCAAGGGTCTGGCGCGCTTCGGCGGTGATGCCGGCCTGGATGAGGGCTTCGCGCAGGTCGCTCAGCAGGGCGCGCTCTTCTTGCAGCAGGGCGTCGGGTTTGTGTTTGAAGAAAGGCATGGGGGGCTCCAGAGCGGTGCTCAGGGTTCGGCGAGTGGTGAACGGCGGTGCAGCCAGGCCAGCAGGCGGTCGGGTTCCCAGGCGTTGATGATGTTTTCGGGGGAAGCCCAGCCGCGGCGGGCGGTGAGCACGCCGTAGAAGAGGTGGGCGAAGTCGGCGGGGCGGTGGGCGTCGGTGTTGATGCTGATGGGGATGCCGCGGGCGATGGCCTGCTGCACGAGGTGGTCGGGGAGGTCAAGGCGGCGGGGATGGGCGTTGATTTCCAGCGCCACACCGTGCTCGGCAGCCGCGGCCAGCACCGCTTCCCAGTCCAGGTCGGCGCCGGGGCGGTGGGGCAGCAGCCGCCCCGAAGGGTGGCCGATGATGTCCACATGGGGGTTGCGGATGGCTTGCAGCAGGCGGGCGGTTATGCGCTCGCGCGGCTGGCGCAGCGAGGTGTGCAGGGAAGCCACCACGATGTCTAATTGGGCGAGGGTTTCGTCGTCGTAATCCAGCCGCCCGTCGGCCAGAATTTCCACCTCGGCGCCCTGCAGCAGCACGATGCGGTCGCCCAGTTCGGCCTGCACGCGGCGGATTTCTTCCCGCTGGGCGCGCAACCGCTCGGGGGTGAGGCCGTGGGCGACGCCCAGGCTTTGGGAATGGTCGGTGATGGCAAGCACCCGCAGGCCGCGGGCGAGGGCGGCTGCGGCCATTTCGCGGATGGTGGCGCGCCCGTCGCTCCAGGTGGAATGGTTGTGCAGGTCGGCGCGGATGTCGGCGGCGGTGATGAGGGCGGGCAGCGCCCCGCGGCGGGCGGCTTTCACCTCGCCGCGGCCTTCCCGCAGTTCGGGGGGAATCCACGGCAGGCCGAGGGCGGCGTAGCAGGCCTTTTCGGTGGCGGCCTGGTTAGGAATTTCGCCCAGGCGGCGCAGGGCGGCGATGTGGGCGATGTTGCCCGTGCCCAGCAGCCAGGCCGAGCCCCAGCGGTTGGGGCGGGTTGCCAGCAGGTGCAGGGCGAAACCGCCGATTTCGCCCGCTTCGGCTTCGGCGTAGTCGGGATGCCGCACGATTTCGGCGGGCGCTCCCAGCGCTGCGAGGGCGGTTTGCAGGGCTACGAGGGGGTTTTCGGCGGCCAGCAAGATATCCACATCGCTCACCAGGGCTTTGCCGCGGCGGGTGCTGCCGGCGAGTTCGGCGCGCACGATGCCGGGCAGGGCGCGCAGGCGTTCCAGCAGGCGCTGCGCCCACGGCAGGGCGTCGCCCAGCAGGAAGCCCGCGGGCTGCTCGCGCCGCGCCTGGATGGCTTCCAGAATGCGGGCTTCGGTTTTCGCTCCGAAGCCGGGCAGGGCGCGCAGGCGGCCATATTGGGCGGCCTGCTCCAAAGCGTCAAGGTCGTCAATGCCGAGCTCCCGCCACAAGCGCTGCACTTTTTTCGTGCCCAGGCCGGGCAGGGAAAGGATTTCCAGCAGGCTGGGGGGCACTTCGGCTTCCAGCCGTTCCAGGAAGGCGAGGCTGCCCGTGCGCAGGAATTCGTCAATTTTCTTTGCAATGGCGTCGCCCACGCCGGGGATTTCGGTGAGGCGTTCCTCAGCCCAAACGGCCTCAATGGGTTCTTCCAGTTCCTCAATGGCGTCGGCGGCGCGTTCGTAGGCGCGTATTTTGAAGCCGGACTCACCCTTGAGTTCCAGCAAAGTGGCGATGCGGCGGAAAAGTTGCGCCACGGTGTGGTTCATGGCGGTATTGTACCCGATTTTGGCCCCGATGGGCTGCGGCAGCGCCTGCCCAAGCCGCCCAGCGCTGGGGGAAGGTCAGAGGGTAAAGATTTTGCCGTAGGCGTTGGCGGTCAGGGCTTTGTAATCCTCTCGCCAGCGGCGCAGGGCGGCGGGCAGGGCGGCGAGGATGTCGCCCGCCACCATGCCGTCTTCGCCGAGGGTTTCGGCGGCCAGGTCGCCGGCCAGCCCGTGCAGGAACACGCCTAAGCGGGTGGCTTCGGGCAGGGGGAAGCCGTGGGCGGTGTGCATGGCCGCGATGGCGCCGGTGAGCACATCGCCGCTGCCTGCGGTGCCCATGCCGGGGTTGCCGCTGAGGTTGAAGAAGATGCGCCCGTCGGGGTAGCCGACGAGGGAATGCGCGCCTTTGAGCACGATGGTGGCCTGCCATTGTGCGGTAGCGGCTTGCAGCGCCGCGACGCGGTCGGCCTGGATTTGGGGGATGGAAAGGCCGGTGAGGCGCGCCATCTCGCCCGGGTGAGGCGTGAGGGCCGTGGGGGCGCTTCGCATAGCCACAATATCCGGCGAGCCTGCCAGGGCCGTCAGCCCGTCGCCGTCCACCAGCAAGGGCTTTTCCAGACGCTGCGTGAGGCGGCGGGCGAGTTCCTGGCTTTCGGGGTGCAGCGAAAGGCCGGGGCCGAGCACCACGAAGTCCATCCCCGCGGCGGCTTCCAGCAGGCCGTCGTAGGCTTCCAGCGAGAGGGTGCCTTCGTCGGTGGCGGGCTGGGGCAGCATCACGATTTCGCTGCCTTTGCCGGCGATGAAAGGCGCGGCCGGGGCGGGCGTGGCGAGGTAGGCCAGGCCGCCGCCTGCTTTGAGGAAGGCCATGGCGGCAAAGTAGGGCGCGCCGAGGTAGCGGCTGCCGCCGGCGATGAAGAGCGCCTTGCCGAAAGTGCCTTTGTGGCCGTCGCGGGGGCGCGGCGGCAGTGGCGGCACTTCGTTGACCGCCAGTTTGAGGCTTTCCTGCTCGTAGAGCTCCGGCGGGAAGGAAATGTGAGTGACAAAGAGTTTGCCGCCGTGCTGGAAGCCGGGGTAGAGCAGGTTGCCGATTTTCGGCAGGCCGAAGGTGATGGTGGCGGCGGCCTGCACGGCGATGCCGAGCACCTGGCCGGTGTCGCCGGCGATGCCGGAGGGAATATCCAGGCTGAACACCGGCCTGCCGCCGGCGTTCAGCAGGCGGATGGCTTCGGCGTAGCGCCCGCTGACCGGGCGGCTGAGGCCGGTGCCGAAGATGGCGTCAATGGCGGCGTCGGCCTGGGCGAGGGCTTCCCGCAGCGGGGTGAGGTCGTCGCCGAGGCGGACGAAAGGCAGGCCGAGGCGCTTGACCATTTCGTAGTGGAAGCGCACGGTGTCATCAAACTTTTCGGGCTTGCCGAGGCAGAAAATTTGTACCCCGGCGCCGCCGGAATGCAGTTTGCGGGCGACCACCAGCCCATCGCCGCCGTTGTGCCCGCTGCCGCAGACCACCACAAAGCGCTTGCCCGCCATGCCGAATTCCTGCAAGATGGCGTAGTAGGCGGCTTCGCCGGCGTTTTCCATCAGGATGGTGCCGGGAATGGCGTATTTTTCAATCGCGGTGTGGTCGAGTTGGCGCATTTCGGCTACGCGGGAAACTTTCATGGCAACCTCCGGGAAATTGCGAGTGGTACACGATGCGAGTTGCAGGTTGCAGGTTGCAGGTTGCATCTTGCATCTTGCATCTTGCAACCTGCTACAAACCCCACCCCTCCATCGCCCGCCGGGCGGCGCGTGCCAGCTCGGCCACGGCTTTGTCAAAATGGCGGAAGCGTTCATCGCGGCTCTGGCCGTGATAATAGCGGTAGTAAATCTGCTGGGCAATGCCTGCGAGGCGGAAGAGGCCGTAAACGAAGTAAAAACGCAGATCGTCGGCGGTAAGGTCGGTGTCGGCGATGTAACGCTGCACCACTTCGCGGCGGGTGAGCGCGCCGGGGGCGTTGGTGGGGCCGAGGCGCACGGCCTGCATTTCGGGCGGGTCGTCGGCTTCCACCCAGTAGGCTAACGACGCGCCCAAATCCATCAGCGGGTCGCCGATGGTCGCGAGTTCCCAATCCAGCACGCCTACAACGCGGAAGGTGGTTGATCTCTCACCACCGCCCGTCCCCCTCCCCTCCCTTGTCAAGGGAGGGGAGGGGGTGTCCGGCGCTTGAGCCGGACGGGGGAAGGGAGAGATTTCAAAAACCACATTATCAAAGCGATAGTCGTTGTGGATAAGCGCCGCGCCCCGTTCGGGCGGCATGTGGGCTTCCAGCCAGGCGATGACTTCTTCAAAATCGGGCACGTTGGGCGTGCGGGCGTCGCGATAGCGCCGCGCCCAGCCTTCCACCTGGCGGCGCACATAGCCTTCCGGGCGGCCGAAATCGCCGAGGCCGAGGGCGCGGTAATCCAGGCTGTGCAGGCGGCGGTGGGTATCAATGAGCCGCTCGCACAGGCCGCGCACTTCGGCGGGGGAAAGCGCCAGGTCGGGCGGCAGGTCGCGGCGCAAAATCAGGCCGCGGATGCGTTCCATGACGTAAAACGGCGCGCCGAGCACCGCGGGGTCGTCGCAGTAGGCCAGCGGTTTGGGCACGGGGAAAGCGCCGTGCAGCGCGTTGAGCAGCACCCACTCGCGGTGCATGTCGTGGCCGCTTTTGGGCTTCTTGCCCCGCGGCGGGCGGCGAAGCACCATTTCGGTGTCGCCGACGCGCAGCAGGTAGGTCAGGTTGGAATGCCCTGAGGGGAATTGCAGCACTTCCAGCGTGCCGCTCAGGCCGGGGATGGCTTCCTTGAGGTAGCCTTCCAGGCGGGGCAGGTCAAGTTCCTCGCCGGGGCGGGGCGGGCGGGCGGCGTCGTTCATCGCAGCACCTTCCTTGCGGCTTCTATTTGCTCGCGGTAGGGGCGCAGAATGCGCTTCGCGAGGGAGACTTTGTGCACCTCGTCTGCGCCGTCGTAGATTCGGGCGGCGCGCTCGTGGCGGTAGAAGTAAGCCAGGATGGTGTCGTCGGTCATGCCCAGGCCGCCGTGCACCTGCAGGGCGCGGTCCACGACTTTTTGCATGGTGTTGGCGACCAGGAACTTGATCATGGAAATTTCCTGGCGGGTTTCCTTCCAGCCGAGCTGCTGGATGCGCCATGCGGTTTGCAGGGTGAGGGCGCGGGCGGCGGCAATCTCGGCGGCGCTTTCCGCAATCCATGCCTGCACCATTTCCTTGTCGGCCAATGCCTGGCCGGGGGCGATGGGGCGGCTGGCGGCGTAGGAAACCATCAGGTCAAGGGCGCGTTTTGCCACCCCCAGCCAGCGCATGGTGTGGTGGATGCGTCCCGGCCCCAGGCGTTCCTGTGCGATGCGGAAGCCCGCGCCTTCCGGCCCCAGCAGGTTGCTTTGAGGCACGCGGCACGAGTGGTAGAGGATTTCGGCGTGGCTGAAGTAGCCGCCGCCCTTATGCCCCATGATGTTGATGTTGCGCACGATGTCGAAGCCGGGGGTATCGGCGGGCACGATGATCATGCTGGCGCGCTGGTAGGGCGGTGCTTCGGGGTTGGTGACGGCCATGACGATGGCAAAAGCCGCGCCGTCGGCGCCGGTGGTGTACCACTTTTGGCCGTTGATGACGTAGTCGTCGCCGTCCTTGACGGCGGTGGTTTCCATGTAGGCCGGGTTGGAGCCGGGCATTTCCACCTCGGTCATGGAAAAACAACTGCGGATTTTGCCTTCCACCAGCGGGCGCAGCCAGCGCTCTTTTTGCGCTGGCGTGCCGTATTTGTGCAAAATCTCAATGTTGCCCGCGTCGGGCGCTTGTGTGCCGAAAACGTAGTGCCCCAGCGGGCTGGTGCCTAAAATTTCGGAAACCAGGGCAAAGTCGGTGAGCGGCAGTTCCATGCCGCCGTATGCCTTCGGCTGGGCAGGCGCCCACAGCCCCATTTGCTTGACTTTTTTGCGCAGCGCATCCAGGCGGGGTTGGAACACGTCCGGCGGCTCGTTGAGGAAATGCTGCTCTAACGGATAGACCTCTTTTTCCATAAATTCCCGAATGAGGTTCAGCATGAGCCGGGTGTCTTTGGGGATGGAGAAGTCCACCGGCTGCCTCCTTGAGGTGGGGATAAGGCAGTTATAGCACAATCTGGGGTGCGGGCAAAGGGGCAATCGGCACCTGGGCGCAAGCCAATGTGGGGGAAACGTTGTTTCGCCTTCACGTAACGGTTCAGCCCACCTGCGATGAGAACGCCAAGGCACACAGGAGACCCAAAGGCTACAACGGCATCACGCCAAGCGCAAAGGGAACAAAGACGCAAAGTCAACTTCTGTGTTTTCTGCGACGCTTCTGTGCTTTCTGGGGTTGCAATCGGTGCGAATCTGTGGAATCTGTGGATGATTGTAACTGTTCAGCCTTATGAAAATGGTCTCAGCACGCCAGGAAATTAACGCAAAGACACAAAGGGAGCAAAGACACAAAGTGTGTTTCTGCGTTTTCGGTGCTATTTCTGTGTCTTCTGGTAACTGCCTACGCTGTGGTGCCCTCCATTTTGATGCGCTGTGCCTTTGCCATACCCCTCCCCTGGCTCCCCTCCCCGCATGCGGGGAGGGGACGGGGGTGGGGT